>Ga0247808_10001227_pt1 | contig 12445 bp, 9 predicted proteins | sample UWRJL089202R1_FD_179914 | JGI IMG/M metagenome (GOLD analysis project Ga0247808, IMG submission 179914) | Plant litter microbial communities from Arlington Agricultural Research Station in Wisconsin, United States - UWRJ-L089-202R-1 | ecosystem: Environmental > Terrestrial > Plant litter >... | reverse complement strand
AGAGGGGTAGTATCAATTGGGGTCGGGAAGAGTGTGAGTAGGGGTCGAAGGAATTAGGTAGTGGTGTTGTCAAAGGAAGAGAGGTGGGATCAAACAAGGCTGAAGAATTATTGAAGTCGAGATGCCTTGCAGCTTTTTATGCATCACGTGATCTCAAAATGTCCCGATATGGCAATTAATCACATATGACAATGGCCCAAGCAGAGTGTTCTGTTACTTCATGAACAACTCAATCTTAGTTTCGGTTAATATGTTCATACTAATGCTATCTATCAGGAATTCTTACTCCATTGCCATGATGTTTCCGAGCGCCTGAGCTATGTATATTTACATCCTAACTCCAATCCCCAATATATCATTGAAAGACAAATACAACACCCGACCTATCTACCGACACCATCATGCCATACGGAGATTCTATCAATGCAATATCTAGAATGGAGTCCAAATGTGACTTTAACAGCAACTGCTGCTGCAACGAAATGACAGTTGATCTTGGGGCTCTTCCACTCGAAGCTTTACTGTTGGCAGACACCTTTGAGCTAGCTCCTGCATTTGGTGCTGTGGGATCAGGTCGTGGGATACGTTCCGTATTGAGGGTCAGCGAAGCAGTAGGATGTGAAGTTGTGAAAGTTGGCTTTATCTCCTCGCCATCTAACCCGCTGACCACCATCGAACTCTCAACATGAGAAAGATCCCAGAAACGTATTTTCTTGTCTGATCCACCTGTCATAATGAACCCGTACTTAGATTCCCGGCTATCGTCGAGAGAATCTGTCCCAGCTATCATTGCTCGAACTCCTCGGTCAGCATTGGTAGAGCTCGCCTCTAAAGCCGTAGCGAAACGGCCTAGCATGCCTTCTGGACGATCCTCGTCAACTGGCCAGGGTTCGTAACTTTTTGGCGCGTCTTTACTACTGCCTGCACGGTACACTTCACGACACTGAGTTTTCTCAATATCCCAGGTTGTGACTTCGCCCTGACCACTGCCCCCGGCAATACAAACCCAGCGGCCACGACCTTTTGTAGGATGGATGCGGATGCGATATATACATGTCGCGCCAGGGACTCCCCATGCCTTTAGACGAACCTTGAAGCGAAGATCCCAAAGATCCAAGACACCATGGGATGTACCAAGTAGCAACCAGTTTCTTTTCTTGTCAACACAGAAACAAGTGGGCATGCCATGGTGTACTGGATTATCGAGCGTATATAAAAGGCTCATATCTCGTAAGTCAATAGCAAGTACACGAGACCGATTTGTGGCAATCAGCAGAATCGAGTGTGTATCCGCTTTGAAATGGTCTGACCATATTGCAAACTCGTCCTTGGGAAGCTGATATTCCCGTAAAAGTCTCAGTTTACTGTATCTCACGGTGCCACCACTCTGAACACAGTCAACCCTCACCACATTGATGCTTCCGTCGCCTGCGCAACTAATAAAGGTATGTGTCTGCTCAACAAAGCACAGGGCTGTGATTTTAGCATCATTCCCGTGTTTGTGCGTTTGCCGAGATCGATGTGTAATATTTCGCTCCAGTCTCCCAGTGTCCCATACCCTTACACAGCCATCGTCTCCACCAGTGAGAAAGAACAAGTGATCTGGCGCGACGCATATGTGTTTGACTGGACCTTTATGCTCCGAGAAAGTAGCTACCAATGTCCCTTCTGGCCTCCAGGGTTTATCAGTGGATTGACTGCTACTTCTTCCGATTCCTTTCCGTCGACTCGATGGTGCTATCAAGGGACCAAACTCAGCAATATCGTTGGGATAATTGTCAACATACATGGCATCTAACATCTTTAAGATACTAGGATCATTACCCTGATAAGAATGAGCAGCCCGATATCGGATTTGCTCATAAGGATACTCGTCCTTATCTTTTGCTATAGCCAATGAAGACGCATTTCCCCCCTTGCGAGAGAAAGGGCCTTCAACCTTTCCAAAAGCACTGGTTGGAGTCATAGCTGTTTCTGGAATTGATTTGAAGGTGTCTTTCCGATTCATGAGATTCATAGCGCTCGCCCTATGACGAAGGCTACTATCAACCTCGCGAGAATCGACACTTGACGCGGTATCGGGTATTGACCCGACGTCGTCTTCGTTGCCAGGTATTGCCGCACGCATGTCTGACTGACGCCGACCTATTTGTGTTCCGGAATTGTCTCCCTCCCGTGGAGAGACTGATAAAGCACGCAATGTCGATACTGGTGACCCAGCTCGCTGTGCTTTAGAGGGAAGGGTCAATCCCTCACTTAGCACATTGCGTTTGGGCTGGTTGCTGCTAACCGCAGACCGTCTTCGCTTAGCAAGAGAATCGTCAATAGTCATCGAAGCATCAAGTAATGCATCTGCAATTGTGTGCGGCGCGTTGTCATTGTCATCAGCATTCGTGCGGAGACGAAGTGCTTCATCCATAATCTGTTGGTCATCAAACATCACTGTCTGAGGTGTAATATTGTAATCCCGTAAGTTGATAACATGATTAAGATATGCAGGATTCTGCTCGGACTCCCGCATCTTGGAACGTGCCAGTCGCCAGATATATTCTCTCAAACAAAGTAGCTTGAAATCGTCATCAGTACCGAGACCCATATTGCGGAGCTTCGCTAGCCATTGCTCATCCTCTTCATTCTTTGCTACCCGCTGCAATGCATGGGGCCCAAGATCTTTCGATGATATGGTAGGAATTAGACCAGTCGAATCAAATGAGAACGTTTTCAATTGGTGAACAGGCTTCCAGAATATTCCTCTGTCTACTTTAGTGGCCCAGGTAATTGAAAGGTCCAACAGACTTCGAGAGAGTGGTTTCTTCATGTTGTCAAGTAACGTAAGCTCTGAGTAGTCATTCACAGCTGTCTTCAAATATGGCTTGATTAATGGAAGAATAATACACCGATTGTCAGAGGGAGACAGAAATATGGTTGCCGAAGACAGAAACATTGCGGCAGCTTCTCGGATCCAAATATTTGGGTGCATAGCAAACCTACCGACAACATCGACAAGCTCCCAAGTTTTTGACCTTTGGAAAAGCCCTAATTCGGCCATACTGGCCAGTGAATGGAGGACCCGCTGTACAACGAATTCCTCAGGGTCGGTAAGAGCTTGAACCATCAACGGCAGAATAAATTCTTCTAGACTTGTTCCGCCTAAAAATGTAGCAACGCCAACGATGGTTTCGAAAAAGGCACATTTGAGCATCCAGTTCCGGTCATTAAGATATGTGTTCAAATGGCTCAAGATGATATCGTTGGATTCGGCTGTCCCGAAAAACATGCATAATTCAGGCACGGAGCCAAGGAAAGCTCTTTTTACCGCAGAATCACTATCCGTAATCAAAGCTTTTGTATGGCTTCCAAAAATCTCAACGAGCTCTCCTCGAGCAGTGTCGAAAAGCCCTTGCAAAGCTGCGTTCGCATTGATGCCGTCTTCTGTTTCGGGGTCTGCTGTTGGAAGAGATCCATCGGCTCGTAATGTTGCTACCATATCCAGGAAGCGTGAAGCCGACGAGGCAAGACTACCTAAACAAGCTGCATAGTTTGCTCGTACTAAAGATCCCGGTTTCGAGGATGACCCAGATAGAAATGTCTGCATACGGGGAAGAATATACTCTGGGAACACATGAGCATTCACCGGAGAAACAACAGTGACCAAGGCCATGAGCTGTGTCACTGTCCGTATTGCTGCAACCTTGACTATATCCGCTTTGTCATTAAGTAATGACACCACATAAGGGAGCACTCTATCAAGTTTTGCTTCATCTGTTAACCGTTCAGCAAATGCTAATAGTAGATCACAAGCGCGCGCTCTAGCTGTCGCTCGAGCTGTATTACGCAGGGATGATACAACAAGCGCTAGGAATAAGAGGGTCCCATCATCTGTAGGTCTTCGGCCGACTGCAGAAGCTTGATGTTCGTTATTAGGTATATTAAGGTGTACTGGGAGTAGCGCCAGGCCAGATCCAGTATACTTGGGTTTTGTTTGTTCTGATTTCTCATTTTCGTAGCCAAGGAAGTATGATATCTTGTCAAAATCATAGAAAATCCGGTCTATCCGTTCATCAGCTTCCCCCAAGTTCGCTGTAGCACCAGATATTGGCGATCTTCCGGATGATGGATCGGTGATTAGACCCATGTACTGGTGCAAGAAGCTGTAAAAATAGTCCGGGAAGACCTTCTTCCTCCAGAAATCAAGGTATTCCTCGGCCGAATATCTCGATTCAGGATCCAGCTTTATCATAGACGCAACCATTTCTCGAACGTCCTTATCCGCAATACGATTTAGGTGTGTTGACACAGGATCGTATTCGCCTCTTCGATATTTGTATAGTTGACTCAGTGTAAATATAGGGGTTTCAAGAAATAGCTCAGCAATCACACATCCAGCGCTGAATACATCCATAGCCCATGTGACCTGCGCTTTTGGATCCGGTGTCTCTCCTGCAGCTAAAAATCGTTCTGGCGCAAGATAACAAGTACGTCGCCCAGCTGTATCGAAAAAATATGAGAAATCGGCAGGATTATCTTCCGGTAGAGTGGTTGGCTTGAATGATGCTGAGAAGTCTGAGAGATACAACCAGTTCCACGAGGTGACCAAGGTGTTCTCGGTTTTGATGTCTCCATGATATATGTTGCGAGCGTGACAATCCCTGATCCCACATAGCAGCTGGAAAGCTAGCCACTTCTTCTCTATATCTTCCAGAAACGGCCGGGTGCTCATGCGGTCGTACAGCGAGCTGTAGAGATACTGGCGCACGAGAAATCCACTGGTATCGGTCTCAACAATGCGCTGGTAGGCCAGCGCATTCGGAACTTCCACCAGGCCTTTTCGCTCACCTATTTGAACAAGAATATCAGCATGGTGTCACCAAAGAAGCATAGCACCCTCTCGACACCGAAGACTCGAACATGTCGGTGGGTGCAGCTCTACGTACGAATGATCCGCTTCTTATATTTCTCCAGCCTCATGGCGTAAGGCTTCACGATAACCTTGACTAGCACCACGCCATCTTGATTCCGCGCGCGGATGCTCTTCATGAAGCGCGCCGTGCCCATGGACTTCTCGTAGACCAGGTCAGAGAGCTCGGGCACGTCGATGCCGGCCGAGCCCGCCGACAGCGTGGTGAGGGAGAAGCCTTGTCCCATTGTTGCGGTTGACGCTCGGCGGGAAGGAGGGTCATCTGGCGGGCGGCATTGAGGGGGTGGTTGACTTATACGGGTTCCTGGCTGGCTGGGGGGATGTTTGCCCGCTGGTTCACGTGTGTTTTCGGTGTAGGAACTGAGGAGCAAGGAAACCAGCGAATGTTTGTATGTGTAGACAGATGATGGATGTTCGACAAGGCGGTTGATGTGGCGCAGGCATCAATCTACTGTGGCGTACCTTTATGAATGTCACAAACGTTTTGGTGAAGTTAAAGACGCAAAGTCAGATCTGAAAAAAATACAAATATCTCGTGGCTTCTAGAGGTTCTTCTTATAACTGTCTCTTTAATTCACAATGGTTTTTTTTTGGTCTGTTTCCCATTTGGAAAACTCATGGGTGTGAAGATGGGAATCTCACGATCTCCATGTCTTACAAGGCTACGATTAAGCCTTGACCATGGTTGGATGTAGACTTTTATTTCAACAATATGACGACGTCTCAGAATTGCGCTCAGATGTAGGATGTCGATATTGCAAATTAGATGCTACAATCCAAGCTGCTTCAATCAGGTATGAATATCAGGACACTTACTCCAATGCAAAAGTATAGGAGCACACAGTCTCTTGCCATTCTTGTGTCACACTTGCACGAATTTAGTTCTGTACCAAGAATGGCCAATGCGATTGTTGATTTGATTTATTTATTTTATTTTATACACATGTAACGCAAAAGTATACATGACATCTAAGCCTTTCCCTTTCTCTTCAACTCAGCTTCCTCCTCAGCTTGTAGTTGAGCATCAATTTTCGCACCCTTTGAGGGCTCGTTTCCGTGCATCTTGGCCTGTAAATCTGCATCAGTTCACGAATCTCATTGCGCAAGGAGAAAGTGTAGCTATAGCTATGGTAAGGTGGTAAAGCTTACGGGTAGTGTAGGATCCTGCTTCAATGCCTTGGTCTCCTTGCTCTCATCGTCGCCCTCTTCTCTCTATACAATGGTCAGTTTCGATCAATGGAAATCTTCCTATATGATGAAGTCCCTAGCAATGCCACGCCACCAGCGAAAGATTGTGCGAGCGTACCTGTTCCTCTCGTGCGAGCTTGTTGGCAATCGTTCTCGAGTCCTTGGAGTCATTGGCTTGATGGCTGTGCTCCTTTCCCTCGTGGAAGCGATCAGTTTGCTCGTTGTTTTGGTCAGACATTTTTAAGTTGTTTGGTGGTTTCTAAATGAGACTTTTGAGATTGTAATATGTATGAAAGAGAACTTGGAAGTAGAGGTAGAAAAAAACTTAAGAGGGGTCTTGGAGGGGTGGTTTGTGTGCGCGCGATGACACCACAGATTCTGAGTTGACGATACGTCATACCCATTCCCCATCATCATCATCAGCAGAATGTGTGTAGCTGCTAGCACCAACTGCTAGTTGACTTTGCTAAGCTCTAACTGGCTCAGGATCTCCCTGGAAGACCTCGTAGAAAGAATCTAGTCGTTGAGCATGCACATCTGAAGATTCCAAAATATAGAGTGGACACCAAAAGGAAAAAAAGAAATACATAGAAACGAGCTCGATTGGTCTAGGAAAAAGCAATTCCTCTCCCGTGTGGAGATTGCAGCCATAAACCTAGAAGAAAGAATTGCAACCAGAACGGCAATGTTCGTAGGGCACTTATCCCTCTACAGTTCAAGCTGTTGAAAAGGAGGCAGGCAAGGCCATGTTGCTCCGTGCAGATACCGGTACCACACCAGTACATCTAAACAGCTCCAAACGCATTCGTAAATGGGAATCGAATTAGGCTAAGAGCAATACGACGACTCTCTCCTAGGCGTGCAAGTTGTTTCTGATGATCTCCCATTCGGGTTTGTTTCTATCTTCACGAATCTCAAAAAGATTATCGTGGTAGGTAATATGGTCCCAAAGTCGGAGAGTTTTCTAGGAGACGAGCGGCATATCCGCGTAACATGGTAACAGAAACCAAACTTCATATTTCATCAAACGATTCCTGTGCCATCGCCAGTCGCCTTTCAAGCCAACTGGGCGACTGTTGAAGCAAGTATTGAAGAGGAAGCATCTTCATGCGAAACCATTTCTCCCTCAAATACACTACTGCTGCATCTAGCAAGGCGAACTTTGTAACTTATTATTATACTTACACGTTCGCTTATTTCTGGTCCTTGAGGCGATCAAACCAACCAAACGGAACTGGACTCGCGAAGCGAATGATCTTCAATGTAGCAAAGTTGTTCAATTTCCGACATCCTGGCCACCTCAGGGACTCCCACCTGGTCGTAACGGGTTGGCGGAAGCTTCGGCGAATTAGAAGGCCGGCATATTGATAATCAAGATACGACGGGTGTAATGGGTGAAGGAGAAAGTAGTTTGTTGATTGGTAGACAAGCAAGCAACAACACCAACACTCAAACGAGAACCCTGTGTACAGGTTTGGTTGCTAGCGTTGTATGGGGGTATGTTCCTTGGCCTCCCAGGTGCTGTAGCATACGAAGCTCGGATATCCGATTATAAACAGAGGTTGCAAAAGACCAGACGCCAATCCCAAAATCCCAAATGCAACATGCCAAATGCTAAATGCGCAATGCCAGATAGCATGATTCTAGTCTGGGTTGCATACCAACAAACGAAATGGTTAATTAGACCCTAAACAAGCATTTCCATGCCATAACTAGTGATTATCTGTTCCTGTAATCCATAGCACCACGCATAATCGGCAGCTCTAAAGCCTGTAAGTTAGTTAATGCTGCTATTAATATCGACATCTTGCCAAACCATGCGGTTTTCAAACAGATCTTGGAGCACTTCTTGGTTGGCCCGGGGGGGTAAACCTTGCGTGCGTGGCATTGCCCAGTCTTGACCACCAAAGCATGATACAGTCTCTTCTAGTTGGGGTGGTTACACATGAAAACGCGGGGCTTATGTTAAGTTTCTCCTTCACCACGAGCTTGAAGAAGGATAGATGGAGGACAGTGAAAGGATCTTGTTTCGGGTTCGATCTGTGGTCCAGTAGAGACGACGGGAGAGACGGGAGTAGCAAACATAGGTTGGAGATCCCGCAAGGTTTACCGTTGCTGTTGCTGTTCGAATGTCGGCGAGAGGTTGAAGAGGATTGACTGGTAACGGGTGAAGAATAATGAGGCTCTTGGATTCTTGCCTATCTTGATTCGCACATGGTTCAAGTGCTGCTGCTGATACTGATGATGATAATGGATGTCCAGCTTTCAGGTGCTGTTGACCAGAACTCCAAAGCTGCACAGCAGTACACCATCAGTACCACAGGATAGAGTAGGTCTCCTCCAACGCCTCCACCGCGGGCACACACCATCAGCCAACCCCCGCCGCCGCCTCACTCGAAGCCTTAAAGTTTGGTATGGCTGTTGTTCGGGACGGGTAACCGAACTTTGGTCCATTGGACCTTGTTGATGCAAACTCGGTAGAGCAATGTTTGCGAACTGAATGCCTGTCCTGCGTTCAGCTTTCCTGTACTGTAGAGATCACCCATCAAACACTGACCGCGTGAAATGCGCTCCCAGTCTTTAGAGTTTGTCGAGGTACGCGGTTCTGCGGGTATGTGATTGAGGAAAGCATAATCAAAATTAGCCAAGCACCGTGTACCGCATTTCTATGGGGATTGGGGAGGGATGGCTTGGGCTTGCTTCTGCCGGTCGTGAGAACCTCATTTCCCAGCTGGTCCACGACTAGGCTCAACACAGCAGAGTGTCCCGGAGAGCAGCTAGGCCTCGTCTCAGGCCAATGGAACCAGCAGACCAGGCCAAACAGTCCGAAGATGAGCAGCAGATGGTCAGCAGAACCAACCACCAAAGCGGCTCCCGTGGCTTCGATCCGGCAGGTCTCAGACTCCCCAGGCGTGCCTGACCTGGTGGCTGGATGGAAGTGCGGTTTTCTCTGCTGGAGCCGTGGTGGGCCATGCTTGTTTGAGCGTCGTGAGAGCCTCCTCTGCAGTACTGTAAATGATAGATACAATGGAAATCAACGTTAGCGGTAAAGGTAAAGCAACATCTGCAAGCCATGGACTGGTGGTGAACTTTGTCACGGTGGAAATGGGGAGATGAGGAGATGCAGGCTTGGAATGGGATCGAGATATATAGCAAAGATACATGCCCGTCGCCAGCAAGCAGCCCATACCTTGCCGGACAACACCACACAGAGGCAGCGCAAAGCAGCAGGACAACCAGGACAACCAGAACATCCAGGACGAACCAAAAAACGACGCCAGCGGACAACCCCCAGCGCAAGGAGAGCAACAACAAGCTGACGTGCCGGTATCATATATCATCGTGTACAGACAGTATCGCCCTGTACCGACCCTTTTCCCAGATCAAACCATTATCCTCCGGCCGTACATATATACCGCACCACCCTATATACCAACACATCCGCGACGACACTGTAAAGTACCATAATCCATAATTCCATATTCCATAGTTCATCATCATCACTCACCATTCACCACTCACCACCCCTTCCGCGGCCCGTTTTCAATAACATTGACACTATTGCCCTTCAGTACCAGGCAGGCTGTGAACCCCTGTTGCGCCGGCGGATGGACTCGCACCATACCATATTACACCTACATTGCACGACTCCGTACACGACACTGCAAACTGCACTGTAAGAGAGCAGCGCACCTACCCCTAAGCTGTGTATCCAATCACCCATCCTTGCGCATATACGCTCGACCCCTGGACGACTTCCCTAATCCGCTGCAGCTCGCACCCAGTTCTCTTTTGGGCCCTGCCACCAGTCTTCTGCTTCTCTCTTTCCTTGTCTCTTCACCACCACACTCCTTCACCCAGTCACTCGTTTTGCTGCTGCTGCTCCCAGTACTTATTCCTCCGAGCTCACCGCGCGGCTGAACAGGAGCGTGGTCTTTTTGGATACCCGTCCGACTGTATTCCAATTACCTTGATCTAAGCTGGAGAACGTCAACATCAGCATCCTGGATACCGCCACGTTCGCCTGTAGATGAATTGAGTCCGGATACCAACTGAAATATGAGGGAGGATATGCGAGAAGGCGCTGCCACCACTATACCACAACCCTCAACTTACGATGCACCTCTTCCTGAGATGACGGGCTCGTCAGGATTGTTCGCGCCGAGATCAATGGCTATCGTTGGAGGACATCAACGCGGTGCTGGTCGGACACAAAGGTCGTCGGGAATAAACCCCAGGACCGCTCTATTGTCACTGCTCGCAGCTGCACCACTGGCAATGGCACAGAGCTGTATACCGCTCGCGGGCTCGACACAATGCTCTGCATTTCAATCGTCGTCGATATCAGTAGACAGCACATTAGTCGGGTTTTTGTATGTTGTTTACTTTTGGAGGGCAAGATCGCAGCTAACCAGTACCCAAACAGCCCATTTCTCCAGTTTGTGTCAAACAGAGAAACTTTTGACGAGCAGCTGCAGTCTTACGTAGCAACTACTTATGTTCAATCCAAGTAACTATCGCCAATCAACCTCTGTACAGTTCTTGCTAACGTGATATGCAGGTACCAGAACCTCCTTGGCTGCGGGAATGTGAATTTCCAGAACACGACCGATCTGTATGCGCGCTTCACAACCACAACTATCTGCAACTCGATAATACAAAACTCCAAAGAAGCATGCCAGTTATCCACGGCAAACTCGCGGCCGGTGTGTGCGGAGACTTGTGTAAGTCAAATCATAGATATACAGACTGATGTGCAATACTAATTTTTACTAGGCCCAACATGCCTCGAGCGAAGCCATTATAGTTTCGGACAGCTCTTTGTGTTCCAGCCCAGGACCCAATGCGGAAGCCATCATAAGAGCCGATTTTACCAACTGTGCACTGCCTTCAAACGCCCTTGGGAACAACTGTATTGATGGTGCTGATAATGAGCCAAACAATTGCGGATTCGGTAACAGTACGATTGGCTTTTGTCAATACTGTGCCACCGGCGGCCCAAATTCTACCGACACGTGCTGCTACAATGCTGGGGCAGAAGAAAGATGTGCCAACGTCGTGCTCCCAACTATTACTGCATCAATGAGCTTCTCAACAAGCGTACCCACCTCAACTTCAACATCGGCGACATCTACTGGCACTAGTGCAGGAGCTACGGCTACCAGCGCTCCTGCTGGGAAGAAAAGCGGATTGTCAGGAGGTGCTATTGCTGGAATAGTGGTTGGTGCCCTCGCTTTAGTAGCTCTCATTATCGCACTCATCGTGTTGCTTGTGATTTGTTTGCGTCGTCGCAAAGGAAGTCAACCGGGCAGCGTTTTCAATCAGCCTTCTCCCGCCAGAAGGGGCCCGAGCCAGGGAATGGCATTCAACCCAATTGCGGCCACAACTACTCCTGAAGGCTACGAAGTTCTTCCTGGTGGACGGATCGCTCGCATGTCGGCACTAGAGGGCCATTCTGGCGATTCGCCCCCTCGAAATCAGCGAAGTGCTAGTAGTCCAATCGGAGGGGCTGGCGGAGCAGCGGTCTACGCAGGAGGGCGGAGGAGGCATCATGACTCTTCTTCCGATGATTACGGAGAAAGTCCAATGTCAAATGCTCAAAGAGGGGTATTAAGACCTCCCCCCACAGGGAAGAGGCATGGGTCATTATCGAGCAGCTCTGCATTAGGAGATTTAGATCCGCAGTCACCTGTCTCTGGGAGTGGAGGAGACTTGTCATCTCCACAAGGAGTTGCAAGTCAGCAATCGGAGCAGCTGCCATTTTTCAAGGATTACTACTCACAAGACGAAATTCATCCCGGGGACAAGGTTGCAACACTCTGGGCGTATCAACCCCGCGCTGGAGATGAATTTTCCTTGGAGCGGGGAGATATGTTGAAGGTTGTGGGCATCTGGGATGATGGTTGGGCCACAGGTGTGTTAATCGAAGAGCGAGCTGACGAATGGGATGGGAAACGAAACGCACAGCGTGATAGTGGTGTTTCAAATACCTCAGGCCGCAGAGAAGAATCGCCGGCCGCCAGCGGCGAGATCAAGGCCTTCCCACTGGTCTGCGTCTGTGTTCCCGACCACTGGAGGAAAACAATTGAGGGTGACGGATCAACGGAGACTGGATCTAGTGTGCCTGTGCAACATGGTCCACATTCTTGAACATCGATATTTTCCTCGATAATAATTCTACGCCTTCATGACGGTGTTATTTGCTCGGTATCGGCGTTTTGGACTTATGGACTTTCTGGTGCCCATCGACATAGACTCCAACTTTCTGAAACACTACGCACCACCCACCCGAGGAGATTATTTTCTCCACTACAAACCAACTCACATATTTTCTTTCAC
>Ga0247808_10001226_pt1 | contig 12450 bp, 14 predicted proteins | sample UWRJL089202R1_FD_179914 | JGI IMG/M metagenome (GOLD analysis project Ga0247808, IMG submission 179914) | Plant litter microbial communities from Arlington Agricultural Research Station in Wisconsin, United States - UWRJ-L089-202R-1 | ecosystem: Environmental > Terrestrial > Plant litter >... | reverse complement strand
AAAATATCTCGTCGAAGTACATCTTGTTGCAAGAACATTACTTTATCACCTAATTCTTCACGGACACGATGTGCGATGGTTGATTTACCGCTTCCTGAATTTCCGCGAATGATGATGAGTTTCTGTGACATGTGTTAATTGTAACAAAGGAAGGTGAAAGCTCTTCAAGGTTGCAAATACAACAAAAAAATGTTTAAGTATGTAATGTATCACTTCCGATACACGTATCCGAGAGGAGTGCCGAATGGCACCAAAACACAGCTTGATCGATCTGATGAGTGAGGCAAACCTCAACATCAGCGGTCTCGCTGAGAAGAGTGGCCTAAGTATACCCACCGTACAGCGTGCGGTGCGCGGTGACGAACAGGCCCAGCTGAATACTACTTCAGCTACAGCAATTGCCGAAACGTTTGGTGCGTCCGTAGGCGACATCAACTGGCCCGGCGGCTTAGCGAACGTGGGCAGACCCGCCCGATCGGGTGGAAGTTACACCCGTCGTTCCGACTAAGCAACATTAGCCCCTAGTGAACCCCTTCCAGATTTGATGGAGGGGGTTCACGGGGGCTTGTTTAATTGGATGCGTAAAAGTTATTTTTGCTAAAATAAAAAAGTAACAAATACTCACTTAGGGGGAATAATCTATGGCAACTATCAATCCTTACATTAACTTCAATGGAAATGCCGAAGAAGCCTTTATTTTCTATAAATCAGTATTTGGCGGTGACTTCGAAAGTATCGTACGCTTCAAGGATCTCGAAAGCCCTGAGTTTCCAATACCAGAAGCCGAGGCCAATAAAATCATGCGTATTGTGTTGCCTATTGGCGAAAATGTCTTAATCGCCAATGATGTCCCTGAAGTGCTGGGTCCCGTAAATGAAAACGAAAACCGATCTAAAATAGCAGTCTACGCGGACAGTCGCGAAGAAGCCGACACTATATTCAACGGACTCTCTGCAGATGGAACCGTTGAAATGCCTATGAGTGATAGCCCCTGGGGTACATACTTTGCGATGTTCCGGGATAAGTACGGTATTGAATGGACAGTTGAGTTCGATCCAACTAATACGTAAAAGTAAAACTATCGAGCATCAACTTCACAGTTGGGTCAGACGATATTCCGTATGGATAAAGATTTATAGAATAAAGCCTATCACCTCTTAGTACGTAGATAACTTCGTCAGTCTCAGTAAAAACAGCTTTTGCGCTTTTTGCAGGTAGTCCACTTATTTTCATACCTTTCACATCCTCTGGCAAATAAGTTATCGGACCACTTTGAACCTGTGCCTTTCCTAGCGCTTCAAACCAATCCGTGGTCGTATACCCTGTCATTGCTTTGAAGTTTGCATTGTTTTCATCAACCAATACTCGCAAATTAATGTATCCGTCTGGATACCCACCTTGGGGTTGATTTGAGGTTGGATCAAAGTTTCGGATATATGGACCGTCTTGAACTGTTTCTTTGAGTGCCAGCCAATCCTTAGGGTATTTAATCTTGTACTTACTGATAGGCGATTCGTATGTCGCCCAATCTTTGTAAGGATCTGGAGTTGTTGAATTTGTTGTGTTCGGAGCCACAGGGGTGTTTGTTGTTTTATTTATGTGGTTCTGCCAAAAGATAAAACCAAGTGCGCCGATAAGAGCCACTACTAAAATAATTATGGCTACTACAAGTGCACTTCCGGTTTGTTTTTGAGAGTTCTTAATCATGTATATATCTTACCAAACAAAAACACTTTCCTTTTACAGAAAGTGGTTATACTTAGCTCAGCATGATAGAGGAACTTATAACTAGTTAATCTCTCTGTAGTCCAGTGTGATTTGGCCGTCATAAACATCGTTTATATTAGCAACGATTTCACTGATTGCGTCATGCACACCATATACGTCACTTAAGCGCATGATCGACTGCTCGTCGGCAGAATAACTAGGGATATCTATATTACCTCCATTCATTCTTGTGAGGGTATCGTCATACTTCAACGCAGTAACACCAAGCTCTGATACAATCCTTACTGTTTCGTATCCATTTTTAGTCATCTCGATACAATGCCTAATATCCTCACTCGATGGAAGTTGGTTTTTTATAGGGAGTATCGTAGGATGTTTATCTGGCATGTTTTCGTATATTGCACGAGGGTGGATATGGTAATAAGAAGAAGTTCCACTGGACGGGATAAGTTGGGCTTCAGACAACACAAGCCCCATCTTGTTAGCTGTCGTTATGCCAATACCAAAGAGTCTTTTTGTCCGTAGAATTATCGTCTTTGCTGGTACGTATCGCCATTCTTCAAGCTCCTCGACAAATTCCCAGCTGTACTCTCTTTTAGCCGTACCCGCTAGTTCACTCAAAAAATCCTCACCTTCAGCACGTGAGGAATGAATTGTGTAAGGCTGAGTTCCAGAATCAGGAAAGCTCAATTTTTCCCAATTTGACATAAAGATAAAATACCATATTTTATGATTTTTGTAAATTATTGAAATCGACAAAATCTTTAACTAACGGGTAATTTCCATCAAGCTATTCCAAAGATAATCGTAATAAGCCTGGGTATAATGAACAGGGTTAAGCCCCCACTTATGAAGCTCGTCTCCAAAAATCAATTCACTTGGATACTCGATTCCCTGACCACCTAACTCTTTTACAGCCAAGGCGTCCAACTCATCCCAGTATTTGTTTTTGTCGCTCAATCGGTTTGGATTGCTGAATAGTTCAGCCCCATCAATGCTTGTCGTATAATTCAATGCGAACCGGGCAGAGTTAATGATAATCCTCGACTCAAGGCCACTTTCTCTGATGCGAGTTATAAGGTGAGCCATCGAATTCTTTGCGAGTACAGAATAGCTGTCTATACTCTCGGAAAATCCTTCAAATCTTCCTCTCGCAGGAAGTTTTTTATCTTGGTCGCTATAGTAACTATCTACACCGCCAAGAGCAGTAAATGCCATGTGGTTTCTTGTGACATAATGATCCTTATACTCCGTAACTCCAAAGTGCACATCTGAGTAAAAATCCATAAGAATAAAATCTGGCTTCGATGCAATAACTCTTTCCAGATTCCTACCATCAAACTCTCGAGATATGGTTTTCAAGTAGTTTTGCTTAATGCTTTCTTGGTCTTCAAAAGAGACGGCGACTTCCCTAGCCAGGCTCGGAAGTGACGACTGATAGACATCACTTACCAGTTCAAATTCTTCTTTATAGCTTGGTATAAAACTCCGATTGAAAATATCTCGTGATACACAAGATCCAATAACTGCAATTCTAGGCTTATCCATTACGTCCTTCAAAAACTCTACCTAGTCGAGTTGTAGACTTGGCTATTTTTGCCAGTGTAGCGATTGTTTTCGTAGCCGACTCCTTACTTTCATACCGAAGGGCATGCGTCATTGATGAAATAATTTTCCAACCCATTAATGCCTGATACGCATCTTCATCCCAATCCTGTCGTCGTCTTGCCGTATCTAACAAAGAATCTATAGGGGCATCATCGCCTCTTTTAGATCGCACACTCCAAGATGCAATATCATATAATCTAGGTCCGCTCGCAACCGAGTCTAAATCTATGATATTTAATGCGCCAGTTTCATCCATAAGAATATTGCCACTATGCAGGTCACCATGAACAATTGATGGATCATCGTCAGCAAGCTGTAAAAATGGATATGCGTCACTAAGTGCGTCTAGAGCAACAGATGCAAGATGGAAAGAGTGTTGATCAAAATCACCCAAAGCATCGACCTTATTCATTCTTGCTAATGCATACTCATGCACATTTAAACGTGCCAATTCAGGAATTCTTTTTACACGAGGATATGATTCCTGGAACAATTCTATTGACGAGTTCAATGTAGGTCCGCTAATTTTTGACCAATCTACGGTATTTATCATCGGGTATGATGATAGAATCAAGTCGTCAACCAATACTGGATGCTCCTGTAGTGGAGACAGAACCGCTGCCCTAGCTCCTAAAATATATGACAAATTATGTGCGTATCGTATGTCATTTGGATTTTCTGCCGCTTGAATAGCCGACGCCCTACCTATACGTGTCACTACTCTCTCATTTTCGGACGCTACAATTAAATTGTTATGCTCTGAGATTATCGTTGTATCTTCGTACAGAAAACCTTTCTCTACCAAATTAGGTATTATCTCACCGGGATTCATACTGATGACCCCTCAAAGAAATCAGAAAGTCTATCTCGTGCCTCATCGCTATATACCAAACGCTTAACACGATCGTTCCAGTAGGGTTTTAGGGTTTGCTTCAATACAACAATGTCATCAGAAGTTACTGTACTGTTGTCTATGACGCCCAACGCTTCCGTATTAAATACCCTTATGAGAAAATGATCGGTAATATTTTCGTTTGCCGCATAATTAACGGCTATTTTTGCTAATTTTTCTGCTAATTTTATTCTCTCTTTAGGATCCCATTCTTTTTGTGTAATTGATGACCCGTCTTCACGTCCCCTCAGTGTATAAAATGGGTACCCACTAAGTATCGATATGCTCTTTGCGCGCAACATGGCTTCGCTAAAAAATAATGCATCCTCGCCCCGTCTTTGATTCATTTCGAATCGTAGCGGGATACTATTAAGATATTCCCGTTTACACATCTTCCAGGTGCCGAGGCTCTTATATATACCGGAAGTGACAATATCGGCATCGACTACTGTTTCCTTTAGCATTGATTTCGGAACATTTCGATCCAAGCCCTCCAGCTGAAATGCAATGACATCACTCGGTGCTGTCTCACTAAATTCCGTGAGACGCTCAAGCGACTCAACACCCAGATAATCGTCCGAGTCAAGAAACAAAACATAATCTCCTATAGCTCTTTCAAGTCCAATATTCCTCAGCCTACCAGGATTTCCAGTGTGTTCGTGCCACACAGTCTTCAATCCAGGAATATCATGACGGTAACTATCGACAATTGATCGAGATCCATCGGTTGAGCCGTCATCAATAAACAGCATCTCCACCTTATTTTGAGGTAGAGATTGTGACGCAACAGATTCAAGGCATTCATTGAGCCATCGCTCGCCGTTAAAGTTGGGGGTAATAACGCTGATCATTCCTATGACTGCTGCACATTCTCACGAATAGCAGTTGAACTAAGCTTTGAAGCCATATCCATGTGCGTAGTGATAAAAAACCTATGTTCATAGACAGCGTCTTTAAACCATGCGTCGTTCTCGTGTTCATACAACGCATTAATGTATCCTGGCCGCAGTACGCATATTACACGGTTTCGCTCGATATGAGCTTTCATACTTAGTATTTGATCAGACCCTACTACTAAAACTGCATTGCAGGCTTTTGTTCCTAATTGTTTCGATACAGTATCAATAACCTCTTCACTTATCGAGCGTTCGGGTGGGGTTTTACCTGTAATATCATCGACATATACAGGTGTTGCAAGCTTCGCATCTTTACCGAGAAAATGAGAAACCCTGCGATCAAAGCTCCACTTCCCATCAGTGTCATTAAGCTTTACTGATACATATGAGTCGCTATTTGGAGCAAAGACGGCCCCAGCGGCACTATCGCCAATTGATAATAGTACTCGTTCAGCGGACTCCATCGCATCAATTTGACCAGGGTGTAGCGGCGCGAATGACCCGACCATAATTAAGGCTGATTCATTGGTTTGAGGCTGTCCTTGAGCTATCGATAGTCGTTCAATCATACACTCACCTAACGCTTATATACATAATGCATATTATTAACATATTTTTGCATTAAAATCAAGTATAGTCGCATCTGCTATAATAAATGGATAAATCTCGACAAACATATTTTATGAAAATATTTACACAAGCAGAAAACCAAGAATGGTCACAAACACTTCCAGGAAAAATGTGTAGCGCTTGTCTTGTCTTGAAATCAACCAACAAAGTATTAATGGTAAAAGCGACATACAAAGACCACTGGACCTTTCCAAGTGGAATAGTCGACGACAAAGAATCCCCTCTCTCTGCAGCCATTCGTGAGACCGCCGAAGAAGTAGGAATTGTCGTCAACAGCGATGACTGTCGTTTACTCAAAGTAGTCTATACTGCATCGAAAAACGGTGATCGTGATCGATTTAACTTCGCATTTATTACAGACGTAACTAATATGGACATATTACTTTCAGTACCAAATGAAGAAATCGCTAGCGCAAAATGGGTATCTTTGGATGAGGTTGCAACACTATCAAACAATAAGGGAAGCTATATAGAATTCCAAAAACTTCTTCTAGACGAAACGATCATCTCTCCATATACTGAAATTTAATATACCCATACCAAGTATCGAGGCTTTAAACTCTATTGAATCTAACTCCAATCTTGGCCTGACGGCTGGACAATCTAATCATTGAAATAATAAAAATAGCCCCAGATCTAAATATCTAAGGCTTTTTTTATGGCTCTCGCTAATGGACGCACTTCGCAACCTCTCCGAACAGAGTTATCCCCAGTATTTGACTTATGCTAACAAAAATGTCTTGACATTTAATTGATATCCATGCTATATTAATAAGGCATTCGAATTAGGCCACCTCCGGGAGGCCTTTTTCATTACTTTTTTATGCCGTAGCCTGTAGGACCAAGGATACTTTCAAGTGCATTCAGTTTAATAATCCCTGTTTTGTGGAGTTCTTTAATAATTGTAGATGTTCGGTTACCAGCAATGCTACCCATTGGCGCAAAAACGGTGACACCACGACCAAGTTGATCAGATACATACTTATAAACACGACCAAAATCACCGTCACCAGAAAAAACGATAATTTCACTGTACTTTTTCCTAACACCATCGTTAATTACGTCGAGAGTAAGCTCCGCATCACAATTTGCCTTGCGACGTCCATGCTTCCTAATAGATAGGTCATGTTTTTTACCACAATCAGGGCACTCGCATGGGAAAGTATTAACTTCATCAGGGTACTGTTTAACCTTTTTCATATCCACAATATAGCCATGCTTTTTAAGCTTTTCGAGACTTGCACGCTCTTTTTCACTACCATAGCCCGCATACAGGTAAACGCGTGTCGCCTTATGTTTGGTTTTTAGCCAATTAATAAGAGATGCGTAATCAATGCCTTTATACCCGAGTTTATAAAGGGTTTGATTAAGATTTGAACCGTCAATGTAGACGAATGTTCCTTGCGTTTTAGACATCTGTTTATTATAACACATCACTTAACAAAATATATAGTGTTTTTGTTAAGTGACTATTGACACTTCACAATTTTGATGATATATTGTGAAGTATGCCTATTGCTAGCACTCCTTATAATGATCTTCCCCATCTCCCCCCAGATGTAGACTTTGATCAGATTGATATCCTTAAACTTGTGAATAAGGCTAATATTGCCCTGTCCAGGCTAGATGGTCAAACGTCTGTTGCTTTTAGAACCTACTCTAATGCAATGCTCCTTGCGAGAACATTTACGGTACGCGAAGCGGTTGACAGTTCCGGGGTTGAAAATGTGCACACAACCGTTCGCGATGTACTTGAGTCGCGAGCATTGAACGAAGAGGATTTAACACCCGAACAAAAAGAGACTCGTGGATACATGGACTCTATGCTTGAAGGCATGGTTCAGATTAAAGAGAACGGGTTTCTCAATACGAACAGCTTCATAGCCCTCCAAGCAAAATTAGGCCTTCCCCAGACGGGAATTCGAAATCTACCCGGGTATGTTATCGCCAATAGAGATACTGGAGAGATCTATTACACACCCCCTGAAGGCGTCGGGCTTATTCGTGATCTTCTCAGGGATTTTGAAAATTACTTTAACGGTGATGAAGAAGATGGAATAGATGAGCTGATCAAAGTTGCGATAATGCACTACCAGTTTGAAGCTATACACCCGTTCTCAGATGGCAACGGTAGAACTGGACGTATCTTAATGGCTCTCTATCTTGTACAAAAGGGCCGTTTAGCATATCCAGTACTTTTTCTAAGTGACTACATCCTTAACCATAGATCTGAATACTATCGTGCATTGCGTGCGGTTACTTTTGAAAATAAGTGGATTGAATGGGTTAAATACATACTAAATGCCATAATCGAACAGTCTGAAAAAACTACACAGGCTATCCGTGCAATTAACGAACTCAGAGAGAGCTTTAGAGAGAGACTGCCCGATGATATTCCTAAGCCACGAATTCCTCTATTAATGGACTACATTTTTACAAATGCGGCATTTTCAAAAGAACAGTTTGCAGAAGGCCTAGTTATACATCAAAATACAGCAGCAACTTACCTTCATGCTCTAGAAAATTCTAACCTAATCAAGTCGATTCGTAGAAAGAATAAGTTAATCTATTACGTTCCAGAGTTCGTAGACATCATAAAACAATAATTGTGAGGACATGTTTTTCACTACACAGTATAGGACTAAAAATTGTGATTCAATGTCGAAACTTTCTAAACGCACCCCTGTTGTTAGGCATTAAACATTTTAGGGAGATTTCAACGGCTTGAGCGATCATTTGCATACGGGAACCGTATGCTAGAATGGGCGGTGCCGTTGAAAACACTTTGCTAGGAAAGTTTCGACTATAGTCATATAATATAAATAGCCTTACGTCTTAATGTGAGTAGCCTGTGGTGTTTTATCTGTGAAGATACACGGTACCAGGCCGCTGGTACGGGGAGGATCGTTTGTATTGAGTAGGTCCCTGATTATACCGAAAGAGAGAAACCAAACCCAGCAAAAGGCATAATTGATAAAGGCACAAAACTGAATCTTTCAGTGAGTGCTTTTCGATTGTTGTCACATATTGAGAAAACCAACGTCTTTTAGCACCTCTGAGTAGGTGTTTTCTCTTTATTTAATTAAGGAGAACAGAAATGCCCGAATCAATCGGTCTCTTAAAGATATACAAAAAATCGTCATCGCTCTTGGGCGGGAGACGTGTCGCGTCCCGCGCAGAGCGCGTGCCATATAACTTGATATATATGGCACATAAGGGGTTATTTAATGGAAGATAATAACTCGCTATATAAACCAAAGTTGAAGCACGAAGTAACATATCTCGTAAATACACGCCAAAAGACATACAAATACTCTACAGAGATATACATCCCAAACAAACCATACGAGAAACTCATTGCTGGATATGAACCAACCGAAAAGGAGACAAGAAAACAGACACCCGCCAACATACTGTCGTCCGAGGATAAAGACACTCAATCCAAACAACGAGCGTACTCTGCAATCAAAGACATCGCTCTTAGTAATATTTTTGAGCTATTTGCCACGTTCACGTTTAAATCTGGGAGGGATAATCCCGATCAGTGCAAAGCAAAGATGTCTGGATGGCTAAAAAGACAACGAAAAAACGATAAATCTTTTCAATACATTATTGTTTCCGAGTTCCATAAAGACGGTATATCAATCCACTTCCACGCGCTAATCAGTGGCTATAAAGGAAATATAAGTAGAGCAATCAACCCAAAAACTGGTAAACCATTAGTAAAAGGTCGCCGAAAAGTATATGATTTTCCGAACTACACGCTTGGTCATAGTGAAGTCTACTACATCGGAGATTCAGAGGAAGATCGCATAAAAAGCGCATTCTACCTTACTAAGTACATACGAAAAGAGATGCCGTCTTTTAGCAACAAGAAGAGATACTGGTCATCACGAGGACTAAATAAACCCATCACTATAGATAACCCAGAAGAGTGGTTCTTTAGTATTACGCCGGATCATTTTATAGAAACACCCTACGGAAAGTTCCTATATTACGACAACAAACGGATCGAGATATTTCTAGCATGAATATAGATCCTTACATAGAATATTTCAAAATACTAATCGAAATTGAAAGGAGCATTAAAACAGGGTTATAATATAAGGGCTTCCCAATTCAAACAATTTACACCTAGAGGATTTTTATTTTCTGCTCTTAATGGGCGGTTGTGCCAGAAAAGTATCTCTAGGGATGTCTGATTTGGGAAGCCACAACCGTCCTTTTTTAGTGGAGAAAAATATGAAAGCATTCCTATTGGCGCGTGTATCTACTGAAGATCAGAAAGATGCACTCCCCGCTCAAACATACAGACTAATCGAATACGCCAAGCGAATGTCGTACGACTTTGAGTTATTTGAAATCAAAGAAAGTGCCTACAAAGAAACCCGAAACGACTTCAGCGCAGTTGTCGATAAGATCAAATCAGCTCAAGAAAAAGTAATGGTCGTATTCGATAAGATAGATCGATACACTCGAGACTCAAGCTCAGAACAAGTACGCATTCTACAAACTCTATACCGAACTGACAAAATAGAACTTCATTTCCCCTCTGACAATTTATATATTCACCAAGGCTCACCTGCTACAGATTTACTACGGCTTGGCATGGGTATAGTTGTTGCTCAATACTACTCAGATGCAATTAGCGACAACGTAAAGCGAAAGATCGAGCAGAAATTAAGAGACGGTGAATGGATCGGAAAAGCGCCAGTAGGCTACAAAAATACAGTTAAAGATACTGGCAAAAAGTGGGTTGAAATTGATGCCTCCCTATCCGAGATAGTCAGAGAAACATATAGGGAATATGCAACGGGTAATACCTCCCTCCGTGAATTAGCAAAGAAATGGAAAGAATTTCATGGAATTAATGTGGGTTCTAGCAAGATTGAGCAAGTGTTAAAAAACCCTTTCTACTACGGTGAAATGCGCGTTAAGGGGAAACTCTATCCACACAAATACGATACGATAATATCCAGAGAATTGTTCGATCAAGTAGACGCAATTAGAAATGGCTACAAGATCAAAAAACACCGCTGGGGCGGACTTCCCTATGCATTTCGTGGATTAATAACATGTGCAGAATGTGGTTGCAGGATTACATTCGAAAAGAAGAAAGGCCTGTACGTTTACGGTCATTGCACGCAATCGAAAGGCAAGCATAGCGCTAGATACATCCCAGAGGATCTAATCAGCGCCAAGCTAGCGGAGGTCTTCAAATCTATACAGATACCAGAATATGCCTACGATCAAGTCAGCGAAGCCTTACGCGTCTCACACGACGATAAAAAACGAACACGCGACAATACATTATCTACACTTGATGCTGAGATAGAGAGATATCAAAGACGCATCGAGAAAGTTTACGAAGACTATCTGGATGAAAAGATTCCCGAAGAACTTTACAAGCGCAAATTCGAAGAATATAGGAATTTACAAAAGTCATTACAAAATAAACGCATAAATATCGAACAGATCGAAGACGACTACTACGGGACAGTTTCTCATCTGTTGAAATTGTCGAGAGATGCACCAATGCTATTCGAAAAGGCAGATAATGTCCAAAAACGATCAATGGTTAATTTAGTGCTTTCGAACTTACAACTAGACGGAGACCAACTGAGGTGGAAAACAAAAGAACCATTCAAAACGATGGTTCTTTGTAATGAAATGAATTCTTGGCTCCGACGGCTGGACTCGAACCAGCAACCTCGAAGTTAACAGCTTCTTGCTCCACCATTGAGCTACGTCGGAATACAGATGATATTATACCCTTACCCCCGTACTAGAGTCAATGTTAGACTTGCTCAGCCCAAACGAGGACGCGTTGGTCGTAAGTCTTTTGATCTTCCAACCATTTACCAGTACAGGTCATCAGGTTAAGCCCACGTGATACATTCCCATATGGCAACAGCATCTTCTTCATATCAAGACCCTCCAAAGGAGCAACTTCAGTATGAACAACCTTATAGGTTAATCGGGTGTTGTCACCCTTTTCAATCTGAATCTCATCCCCTTCAACTAACTTGTCGAGGTAGGCAAATAGCCCTTCACGAGTTGGACCAGATGCGTGTCCATCAATAAACATCGCACCGATGTCACCCGGTTTCACACTTCCGTTGTACCACCCGGCATCATGGATGTTTAATGGCGCCTGGATAGCCCCCTTGTCGTTCACACTCATCGGAAGGATCTTTGCGGTGACATTGATCTTGTTGATGTAGATAGCCCTAGGAAGGCTTGGTGCAACGTTGTAGTTCTTTAGGCTATCAGCGCTAGGCTTTGTTTCGTCCTGACCTTCAAGCGCAGATGTTGCGGTTGAAGCAGATCCAGATACTTGTGAAGATTCGCCTGCTTTTACTCGTTGATTTGTCATCCAAGTGTCGATACTGACATAGCCAGTGACAAGTACGAAGACGCTCGCCACAAACACGAGGCCAAATCGTTTCATATCGCGTTGCTTACGACGCTCTGATTTCAAAGACTTTCGAGCGTGCACCAATGCCCGCTCCATTGCGCGTGCTTTGGCGTCAGGTGATAAGGTCTCAATCGATCGAATCGGCGCGACAGGCTCAAGGGCGTACGTTTCGGTCTCGGTCATAACCGTTTCGATAATTTCAGGAACGGCCGGTGCTGTCGCAGTTGCAGGTGTGGCAGCAATGACGTCGGTAATCACCTTTGTTGATCGAGAGTATA
>Ga0247808_10001225_pt1 | contig 12455 bp, 7 predicted proteins | sample UWRJL089202R1_FD_179914 | JGI IMG/M metagenome (GOLD analysis project Ga0247808, IMG submission 179914) | Plant litter microbial communities from Arlington Agricultural Research Station in Wisconsin, United States - UWRJ-L089-202R-1 | ecosystem: Environmental > Terrestrial > Plant litter >... | reverse complement strand
ACTACCTTTAGCTACAAAAGAGCATCCTGCGGAAACACCAATCCCAAACGGGCCATCTGCAAATTGAAGATGGATCGTAATCGACCATATCATGAAGTAACGAATGAAAGGTATAATGGATAGATAGAAAAGCGTTCTAAGCAAAGCTGCACAACGCTTCGATTCTTACACAGCGTAGGCGTTTTTGATTATCTAAATTGAAGTTCTGCTTAAGAAGAACATGTACGTAGAGGATAGACTGCATTTGCATTTGGGGGTATGCTAGTGAAATGGCTTCCTTCCCAACTCGGAGCATTTGATATGGGGCGTTCGGGGAACTCACCTTACATATTGTAACTAAGAACACTAATAAGTAGCTTGCCAAAATCGCAAGCACTCACAGCTGTACAGGCTGTTACAATCCAAACTCGTTCACAACAAGCATTTTTGGACTTTTAGCTTCATACTCCATAAAGAGACGGGACTGAGTTTCATGAAGAGAATTCTGTGGTTGACGCGTATTTCGCGATTTTGGTGAATTTGGATTTTCCCTCTTCGCTTCAATACTACGCGTATGATCCTTTGAAAGCTTCACTGCTTTCCTCCTCACCCTCACAACTTATTTCCAACTCCTGTGTTCACGCTATCCTAATATATTCTCAACGATCGTGATATAATGATGCTTCATTAAACGAAAGGCTTATCATAATTGTTCCTTCTGTATTTGTCTTCCTTACCACCTACCACCGCCCAATACGGCTTACACTTTCTGTGAGCCCCGACATCCAATAGAGAGTCAATTCCCCCGAGAACAGCTGATAGCTCAAAGATGTTTTACAGTCACGAAAGTAAATACGTAAATCTTAGCTTCTTAGTCAGACATTTCGCTAATTTCTGAAAAGTCTTGACAAGTCGAAAGTATGGAGTCGCAACGGTCTGGTATGTTTACACCTTCAAAAAGCTCATCTGCTTGCGAACCAAGCATCGCTCTATATCTGTATTACAATAAGTAGAACCGTATCTAACCAGTTCTTTCTTTTCCAGGCTTGTGGCGACCCTCGGCGCAAAATCAGGTACGAGGAAAGTTACAAGAAAAGCTATCCTTGATGTAGACGTACCCATGGCTTGCGAAACATTCATTGAGCCAGCGGCACCGATGGCACTGAGACTACAAAGTAATCTTCTGTAAGCGAGCGACATAAATCGACAAGAAATTGTAGCTGACAAGCGAAAAGCTATGGAGTTTCTAGGGTCTACGACCAACAATGTAACTACGTCCTTGCAGATGTGCAGGCAACTCGGAACACTATGCGCGCTTTGTCAAGCGCATTCATGGGCAAAAACCTTGACTCTAATGCTGGAAAGGCTCGGTAGGTTATATTCTCTGATAGCTGAGGCACAGCTAATCTCATATAGTCCCGGCCAGCTCGTTCTGATGGATACCCTGCTTTCGATCCTAACATGGCTCTTCCCGCTCTCGACTTCGACCTCCCAAGCCTGCAGATGCCCGACTCGCAGTGTAATAGTTCTTCCCGGTCGATGATGTCCATTCGTGGCCGTAGTGGATCTGTTAACTCGCATACTATGTCCGCCATTGGCATTGACCTTCCGTCTTCTAGCATCCATGGTCACTCGTATCAGCTACCCGATGACCCATTCAGTGCTTCTTCGTTACGGAAACACGAAGGAATTGGACGGGAAATATTTGACGATGAAGCTCAGATTTTTCAGGATGATATGCTCTTTGAGTTTGATGCCAATGGAGAAATGCGAGATATTGGTATTGATGAGCGCACTGCTAGACTTGCAAGTGCTATTAATGCCGATCGCCTGGGGGATTTCTCTGCCGCCAGTAGAATTATTCAAAAGGAGCATGAAGACGATCAAAATCTTCTTATTGAACACAGTATGGCTGAGTTTGATCTGATGGATTCAGTCGACGTGCAAATGCTAGCTCATGCTGATCCGTTCCCAATGATGGTCGGTGGTCTAGGTGGGAGTGATCAGCCACAATCACAAGTTACTGATTTTGTTTATTCTGAGGAGAATTCAGCTGTCTCAGCTGAAGCAGCTCAAACTCGGCGTAAGCCAAAAGCTCCTAAGATGTTGGAAATAGACAGAGTCACCGAACTTCTCAATGCAGATCTTCGTATTTGGCAATCTGAATACCTGAATAATATGATGGCTGTATCGTTTGCGCGAATGAACAAGACAGCCAATGTCCAGGCAAAGAATAACGCTATGTTTTACGTCTATGGTTCTGGTCTCAATGGTGTTGGAGCAGGTATTGGTTCATCCAAGATTCCATCTCCTCTCACACTATTTTCGGGTGAGTCATTACTTTCCTTGGTAACTGGAAATCCACCTCCATCACCTAAGCATAATGCCAGAAAGGGTAAAAAGCGAGCTCAAGAGGATGATGGAGATGCCTATTCTCCTAAGCGCGCACGCCATAGGGATCCTGAACAGGAGCCTGAGCATGAATTAGCCCGAATGGTTGAAGATAATGGAGAATTCATAATGGATGATGGTACCGAAATCGGCCGAGATGCTGCTGAAGCCATAGATGACTACCACTCCTCAGCTGTCATGCCCTGGAACGTTTCCCAGTCTCTGAACTCTTACCAGCGCGGTGTCGCCTCTAGTCTTTCAGGCCGCCTTCCATCTCTAGGTAGCTACCGCCTCACCTCTGCTTCTCCACTTATCGGTCGTGGTGCCCCTTTACCCAGCAATATGGATCACCTTGATATGACAGATCTCGACCAAATCATGTACGACCGTGATGATATTGTATCACTCGACGAAGATGCCGCTCTTCGCAGTGGCGCCTCTCAAGGCCTCCATATGACCTCTTCCCAAGTTGAAGCCGAGGAATTTGAAATTTACGGCCCAGCCGCGCAAGTAGATACACAAACCGCTGCAGCTTCGCAATGGGTTCGCGAGGTCCTGAATCTCGAGTCGAGAAATTTCTTTGATTATGTCAGTAACTCAATATCTGAAAAGTACCCCGACGACCTAGCTCTTCGGGATCCGAATGATGAGGATTTGATTGAGGATGATAAGCACGTCACGTTTGAGGAGCTATTTGATCCTAACACAAACAGCAAGATAGTGGCTGCCCAGGCCTTCTATCACGTCTTGAGTCTGGCAACTAAGAATAGAGTCTGGGTTGCACAAGACGTTGAGAAAGGTATCTTTGAACCGTTTGGCGAGATTCACATCGGTATTCTCTCTGCATAAATAACTCAACGCGTTAGATACAGGTGTTTCTTTTTGGCAAACTATGGAAGCAGGCTTGCTATTATCATGGACGACTGTAGGGAAGAATTTGTATTTTGTGGTTAAATATTCTATATGGTGTGGTTACTTGTGTTACTTGCTATGGACATGGATCTTTGCTATATGACGTTATGAGGGAAATAACTTGCCGGAAAGGGATGAGATGGACAGATGGAAAAGCTGTATACATACATTAGACACTTGCTTTTATTATCTTGCTAATCAACTGAACTCTCATTGACTTCAATGTGATCTTTGCCTAGCCATAGCTCATATGTTTCTAGAATCCTATTGAATGAATTCCTCAGCTAAACACTACATCACTCAGAGAGGTAAGAAATAGACGAAAACCAGCGGAATTTCATATACTCTATTGATTATTGATTTTGGCAAAGACAATAGCTAAACCACACAGCTAATAATCTGATGTACACTCAAAAATGCAACCCAACCCAATAGCCAACAAATATGATACTTATCAATTGAAAATCACACACAGGCTCCCATTTCCCTTCTTTTGCTGGCCATTTATAATACACTCGCAGGCGTGAGTTCTTGAATTTAGACTGAGGAGATCGATTAAGGATATGATATGTCGAGTGTAGGCCATTTACTTCTTGGTTTCGTCGAAGCGTCTGGGAGGTTTTCTTGAAGAATCGCTCAGGTCCACTCCAATAGTCACTCATATGTATAAATCAACAAGACGACAATGACGATGATCTCAGTAAGCTGATAATCCACAATATACGCTATGACTCTCACGAGCGTCCGAGTGTTCCCATGTTGATATTCGGCAAACCCTACGAGCCGAGAAGCTAGGCTGGGCGAAATTTCAGCCTACGGTAAATAAGTACTTCATCTTCTTTTCAATCATCAGGCAGTAAGATCCTCGAGAGGCAAAATCCACCACGGCAGACCTAATCTGTCTGATCAACGCGGTATGTATGAAGAAAAATTAAATAAATTTCGGCTGATAATATGTTCTTTGACCTGAAAAGTATGGAATGTCTTTGCGTGCTCTAGGCGGCTTGGCAGTAACGATTCTCAAGCACGGAGCGTTTGAGAGGATTGCCGCTGACGAACTGCGACCTCGACCCCTCCTTCAGAAAACGAAATCTTTGAGAAAGAACCTGATATTCATTGGCCGATGTGAAAGCTCTCACTGTGAAGCATCGATTTTGAAAAAGCTATATTCGGCTTCTAGCTAACGGTGTAAATAGCCGATAGACCCCATAGTTCAGCAGAGGTATCTGATTGAGTACGTGTTACACTGTAATTGCAAAGTAAACTTCACCTTGCTTTCGTTTAGCAACAAGCAATTGGCAATTCTGATTGTTTATGGAAATGCCATCTCTACGAAGCTGACGGGAAATTTTAGTAACACGTTGGGTTGAATATTGCGGAATTAGACGAACACCTATAATGGGCGAAACGTGATTCCGATATAACTGTTCTTCAAATCTGTTAGGGATGGTAGAATGGTCATGGCAAACGGCCTCAAAACTGTTTTATCACGTAGTTCAATGGATCGTGTGACAATAGCCCGAGCCAAACAACTACACAAACTGCAGTACATACTCAGGGTAGCCCCTGAAACACCCTCGCTTAAATACTCAACATCAGTTGGTGAAGCAGTGCTCGTCTCACCTACAAGGCCTGCGATTCTGTCAGTCCAGTAAGAGATGAGCAGAGCATCAAAAAATGGTAGACGGCGGCATATATCCTTGTATATACTATACTAAAACATTATTCCGTCTCCGTCCCAGGTGACTACTCACGGATCTCCTACACTCTAATATGTGCCGACCTGCAGAATCTGAACACAGATACGAGCAACTCCACTTCAAGTAAGCTCGCCATGAGATGACTTTCATAATTATTAGACTAGCCTAGTACCCAATGAGTTTGTCACGAATACCTCTTGATCGAGTCTTCCGGTCAAATTCCAAGTCGAGTCCTCCACGCGATATTATCACTCAGGACAATAAAGCTGTAGGCCCGAAGCCATTGCCTAGTCCGCCTTACGAGAGTCAAAGTAAACCTTTCGAGCCAGCTATAATAACTTCACGTCCAATAATGTCTAGCCCAGCGTCGTCTTTCATGTCTGGTCCTCCGCAGCGCGTGATGATGGGAACGAGAACGCCTCAGATGATTGAGTATGAGCGTCAAGCAGAGGAGAGGGCAAAGGAGCAGGAAAGAATGGATGAAGAGAGAGCTCGAAGTATGTATAGTACATCATTCTTGCATTTAATAAATCAAGATACTAGTCATCTCTTTCAATCCCCCAATGCAGGCAATGTTAACACCGGTTTTCCACAGTGCAGGACGAGCTTTCAGCCATGGAGCGGGAAGCGGAGCGCATCGCGCAAGAGGAATACGAAATGGAGCAATACTACCAAGCCGAGGCGCTGCGCCATGCCGAGGAGTTACGGGCTCATCAAGAGGAAATTCGGAAGCACCAGGAACGGGTTCGAGCGCATGAGCGACGGATGAGGGACCACGAAGCCAGCTCGGAGGCTTTTGCGAAAGTGATCGCGATGCCGGCAAAGGCTGGAAGAGATAAAGCTGTCCCCTTCATGCCGACACCTGTGAAGAGAACTGGCACTGGACTGAAAGGAACGGGTCCGTCTCTTCCCAACGGCACTACATGAGGGGAATAAATTTTTTTGGAAATCATTAAAACTACACCAACCGCCCAAACTCAGCGCCGCGTAGCTATGACAAAAGAACACCAAGATGTATCAAAAAAATTGTCTATTGAGTAGAGACTTATGATCGGTATCTTGATGGTGCTGAAAAGATCGAGGGAGATAGTCAAACCTGTTCTCTAGGGTACGCAGGGCGATGTAAGTTTAATCTAGCCACTCACGATCTATTTCATGTCTGATAGCTATACAGGACAGTAGACGTCTGGATATTATGTCAAAATATTATATCACGCCAAGTCATTATTTTAAATGATGGTTCAACTATTTGGAACAGTTCGAAGGAAGATATTGATAGCACAGCGTAATCTGGGGACAATTAGGCGGGCTTCTTCACTTGATAGTATCAGCATCACCGTATTCATGAAATGGGGTTTAAAAGTCAATTCTGAATTGCCTTATACAATCTGAGTCAGTTGGAGCGGTCAAACTTGATAGAGTCGAGAAACAGTCGGGGAAACTTGAAAAATGTCTTGGTCGCAATGATAATATCAGAACTAAAAACCATATATGATGGAGTCAAATCCTGACGGGTGGGTCTTGCTTTTCTCTTAAAGAACGAATTTTTTAATCATAGAGTTCAAGTGCAAAGTGGAATTCAGAAGCTACCCTAATTACAATTTCCTATATAAATCGAGGGCCAATAGTAAAATCCAAAGATATGTCCTCGCCCTATGTGCAAGTACTTGGGAAAGCAAAAGATCCAACTATAAGTAAATCACGGACCATCATCTTCATCAAGAAGATCAAGACTGACTAGATCACCCCAATCCGGCATGTTTAAAGATGGCTTAGCAGTTTGAAGAGAGTAGCTGAGTCGTATGTAGTATGCGAATGATTTGTTGTGCCGTGTTGTTTGTGAAGAGGATGTGTGTGGAAGATGGTGGAAAGAAACGTCAAAAGATTTATCTGTAAAAGTTTATCAGTCTTATCTTGGAGAATAAGGAGACATTCACATGAATAGTTTTTGGGCACTTTAAAGCTGATGCTTAAAACTTCACAAATTTTGAGTTTTTCCTCACCAATGATGTTGTATCATTTTAAGATACCATCGGACTTGCTATCATGATCAAATTGACCGCATAACTAATCTAGCCACTTACATTACTCCTGGTGTCTTCCTCCGATATACTGCTCTGTTTTGAAATATCTCAGAAAGTGATCATATGTGCTTATCAGGTATGTTGTAGCTATTGAGGAAGATACAATACCTCTTTGTGTGGAAAGGCGAGAAGTTTGGCCTTTATATGTGAACCAATTGAATGCTAACTTATTAGCTGTACAGGTCAGAACTTCTCTTACCACTTGCTTACAACATAAAGAAACCCATGAGTTTACAGAAGCTTATGGCTAGAGAATCCTTTTTGAACGCGTCTTTAACAATCTATAGGAGAGAGTTGATCAGCAGTCACCACTAAACATGAGATGGATACTACGCTCAGACTCACCTTGCTAAAACTTTCGACTTCTTAATTCCTCAGCTTCTACTCACCAGAAAAGAATCTGCGCCTCTGCGCTGTTCGAGTCGTATAATATGGGACCTTCGAAATTGATTTCCGCCTCCTTCACTCCTTTTAATTAATGATACTCACTCATTTTACAATTTGCTGTTGCGAGGTTTCAGAGACATTGACCTAGCACCGTCTATATTCTCAAACAGTTCCTCAACCAGTTCCTCGAAAGACCTGAAAGTTATTGGATATATCAGAACAACAAACATTGGACTCGTGCGGTAAAGGTTTGTCTATCTAATCCATGCAACTCTTTCGCCTCATACTCAGATCTTACAGCTCGATGGCGCAAAGGTGTAGAACATGCCTCCTTCGAATTCCACTGCTAAATAACATACGACACAACACACACACACACATATATATATTGAACTTGGAAGTGGACAGGTTGTTGGCTAATACATAACAGGGATGAGGGAATGATGATCTGTGAAACTCTTTACGATTTCTAGTTTTGTGGCTTAGAGATGGCTTTATTACACCATTTTTGGCAAAATGCTCGAAGGAACTAGTTATGATCGTTAGAATGGAACAGGTTCGAGTAGCTTGCAGAGACACTGAATGCTTGATATGTTGCGCTTTATTCTTGCATCGATTAACGTTACTTTTCCAATCTTAACTCAATATTGGCCGGTTGCTTCCATTCTTTAAAAGTGGAAGCCGAGAAGTACACCACACGCGTTTAAAACAACCATTTGTGCTTCGCACATATTCCCAGCTTAATTTTGCAGACACAAAGCTTCGAAGACACATTGGGAGACGAAAACCTGTCTGTTCATTGTTCGAAATGGCTGGATAGGGGTACTAAGAGGTAAGCGAGAAGTCTAAATACAGAGATGTAACTTGCGATTTGAAATACTCCGCCGATTAGCTGACCCAGTCTTTATTATCTGTCCGAATTGCATGCAATGTTACACAATTGAGGGAAGTAATGTGGTAAGTCGCTGGGATGTACTAACCACCCAGAGAAATGGTATTGGCTGCTATTATAAGGTATAAACTAAAAGCTAGCTCATGAAACACTCTCTAAGCGTGGTCATTTTTAAATAAGCCTCGTCAGATCCTCAGTCCCTCTGATCGCGGCGTTAATTGGGCAGAGTTCTACTCATGTTTACTATATTCCAAATAGTTTGCAGATTGCCAAGGCCCTCGGAAGTCGTCATGGTGGGTCTGGTGGGGGAACATCGGAGACATAGAGGGGTACAAATCACAACTTCAATCTAAAAAGCTTCACTTCCTTACATCCTCATTCTCATCACCAAAAAAGGAAGCTTCAATTTGAATACACCTCAAAACAAACAGCTACTCTATACACACCTCCTATCGCAAATATGGTCCAAGTCGGAGATTCTATCCCAAGCATTGAGCTCACCGAGGGAAACCCAGGTGCTAAGGTCAACCTTTCCACTGAGATTGGTTCTGGCAATGCCTTGATCATTGGTGTTCCAGCTGCTTTCAGTATGCCTTTCTTTCTCAATTTGTTCAGATGCTATAATTTGTGCCGCCGGCTGATCCATAAAATAGGCCCAACCTGCTCCGATACCCACATCCCAGATTACATTAGCAGCCCAAAGCTCAAGGATGCTGGCAAAGTCTTCGTTGTTTCCGTCAACGATGCCTTCGTGTAAGCTTGCGATTCCGGATCTTGTTTTCGTACTGCGCTAATTAATGAATAGCATGAATGCCTGGGGAAAGACCCTCGACAAGGACAAGTCTAGCGGTATCCGATTTCTCGGTGATGCTGGTGGAGACTTCACTCGTGCTCTCGATGTCGAATTCCCTGCTGCCCCAGTTTTGGGTACAAACCGAAGCAAGAGATATGCCATTGTTGTTGAGGGAGGAAAGGTCAAGTCTGTCGCCATTGAGCCAGATAACACCGGTCTTACCAGTGAGTTTAAAGCACTTTTAGATCTGAATTGAGGATTGAACTAATCATTCGAAATAGTCTCTGCTGCCGATAAAGTCCTATAGATTTGTCCCTCTTGCGATGAGCGATTTTCCTTGGTGATAGATTATATATTGCTTGAAGGTTAGGTCGTTTTAGACGGATTAGGAATAAAAATAAAATTCATAAGCTATTACTGGCTATAAAATTTCTCTCGTTCTCGTCACTCCCTTGATTCTATTGGGGGGTGCTCATAGAATTCATTTTGCTTGCATGTGTGAAAAGTATGCACATCATATCTACTTTTTGAAACATCGTTGTCGCTTACTTGACATTCTACAAAAAGTAGCAATTCCTGGAAAGCTAGATGGGACTTTGACGAATCCAGCACGGCGTTTTGACTTTCATATGATTTAGTAATCGTAAATACAGTCATTCTTTGGTAAGTAATAAAGCGTGTATGGAACACGTAAAGAATCTGACTGAGCATATTCAAAGACTGGGCAAGGTCGTTCCAGGTTGGATAGTGCATCTCACACTGCCTAGGAGGCGAAAATAATAATGTCAAGAAGTATTGCATTTGCTAATAACAGATGATAGGCTAACTTTCTATCGGTTCGGTATATCCACGCTTCGCATAAAGATTGACGATATTCTCAATACAAAGCCTCAATTCTAGTGTTCCAGTTGTAGCGAAGTTTAAACTGAAGATCGACTAGATTTATAATTCAATTAATTTGTGAGATTGCCCTAAGATATCAAGTTATGAAGCCGATTTGATGTACAGTAGTTCATATCAAAATATTCCATCTAAATTTAACTAAAATATTCACCCGCAAACACCTCATCCTATGTATACGCTTGACTTTCGCAAAAGCAAAATTCCACCAAATATATAATCAAAATGTAATGCCAGCCAGATTTCATACTTGCCAAAAGCAAACCCATAGAGTTCCATTCCTATGAAATTACTCCAAACTCAGCCCTTCACCGATCATATAACTACATTGATAACTTCATCATGAAAAACTCAGAGAGCTTTTGGCGAAATTTCGACTACCAGTTCCTTCAAAGTCAGGCAGCCCAAGCTCGTAGACGTGATTCACCAAATACACAGAGGCTTCAGCAGACACCAGCTAGACTCAGACAACGACCAAGGCGGGACAAGGAAAACACCGATAAAGAGAATAAACCGCCCCGCAACTACTTTCAAAATCGTCTACCTCGTGGCGAAACGGATCGTGCACCTTTGAGAGATCTCACGAACCAAGCGTGGGTACAGCGCTCAGCACCTGTGGATCGTATCCTATCTCTTGCTGAAATTGCTGCTATTAACCGCGAAACATCAGAACGCTTAAGGCAAGTGGAAATTGCACGAATGGAGAGAGAGAGTGCGGGAGATTCATTGATGGGAATGGACGAAGGACATTACGAAGGTTTGAGAGGGATAATCTTAGAGCAGTTGGAATCTTTGGAGAGGAGAAGGGAGAACGAGGCTATGAGAGAGCAGCTCGGGCAAATCATTGAAAGCGCAGAGGAACTGCACGACGTGGATGAACAGAGGGAAAGCAATGGTAGTACGCCACTCCATCAATTGTTGTAGATGGGATAGCATCTGTGGCATACCATTGTGTAGCAAGTATTCCGAATACAACTTCGCTTAGCTGGAGCCACCACGACGAGATTAAATACAGCTTTCCCATCCAAGGTGGCTAAAATCATTCGCTAGAGTTGCAAGAGTGGTAGAAGGCTTCCGTCTTTTAGCAAGCATTTCCCGATCTCAAAAAAAAAGTCGATAGCTAATTTAAGATCAAACTTATGCACAGAGCCATTAAACATCAGGTTCAGTCATTGTAAGAGAAATCCAAAAATTCGCTTCAGATAAAGTGACTTAGTGATATCAATGAGCATTGGGAAGCAGGAGTTATGGACTGCCAAGATCCCATCAAGTCAAAGAGAGCTTTACTTCATACATAGTCACGCACGTGCTACTCACAAACTCGTCGTGGAGAGGATTGAAGAAAAGTAAGCCATGATGTATAGACAATACACTCAGTGACCTCTAGTCTTTCCTTTCACTAGTTTCAAAGCATTCACCTCCCACTCAGCTGCTCCGCCATAGCTTTCCACCAGATCTTCGACATCAACGGCATCAAATGGAACATCACGACTCCTTCCAATTAGAGCAGTGTTCCTAGTACTCGGTATTCTGAGCATCTCTGTCTCAACAACCCATCCAGATGCTTTGGCAATTTTGGCAACCCACGCAACCAAAGAGGCGTATGCTGAACTTTTGGGTGTAGGTGGCGGTGCACGAAACCGAGCGCCTGAGAAGCAGTGACTACAGCAGGGTATCATCATGAAAGGTGACTCGGAAAGGTTAGCGAGTATGGGTGTCCAAGGAGTAAGTTCATCTGCATGATTTGAGATAATGAAGGTGCCTTTTGGAAAGAGACCATTGTGAATAGAAGCATCAGATGAACCTGGTAGTTTGTGTAGCATCGAAGGAATCAGAACTTGTTCATGCAAGTTCTCTTGCGATCTTTGACTATAAGTGCTCCATGATTTACGTCTTCGTGCATCAAATCCCCATCCATTATAACCCTCCTCGAGTAGAATATGAACAAGCAAACCGTTGCCACAACCTATATCCACAAATCCTGGGAACGTGTTATCTTTGTAAGTATCAGCCCACAGCTCGATGAGGAAAGCTGCGATGTTCAGATCTTCAAATACATGCTTTCCAGGGTCCGTAGTTTCTACCCAGCCATTTATCAAAGCCCTGGCATATTTTTGCTTTAAGCGGGCATATGTATTTTGAACAGTAGCTTGTGGAAGAACAACATCGTGATTGACTCGCTTGACATAGCCCGCGGCGCTTCCCTGGCCATGCTTGTGAAGAACAGCTAGTAAATGTTGAGCCGTTCGTTCGAGCTTAGCAGACCTTGGTTCTTCATTGAAGAACGAGTAATGTATAGATACATCTCCATCCTTGGTCTCCGTGTTGTATTTAAGCAGAAATCCTATCCCACGAACGGCAGGATGGTAGAAGGGTGTATCTATGGGGTCCGATATATGTGGTAGATATGTAACCAA
>Ga0247808_10001224_pt1 | contig 12456 bp, 28 predicted proteins | sample UWRJL089202R1_FD_179914 | JGI IMG/M metagenome (GOLD analysis project Ga0247808, IMG submission 179914) | Plant litter microbial communities from Arlington Agricultural Research Station in Wisconsin, United States - UWRJ-L089-202R-1 | ecosystem: Environmental > Terrestrial > Plant litter >... | reverse complement strand
ATCAATGTCACGAGCTTTCAGAAGTTCTTCCAGTTCTAATATTTCTGAATCGGTTAATGGCATTTATAGAGTTGATGTTTACTGTATTACTTGAACGTGTCCTTTTGAAATAAGGTCGATAATTTTCAATTCAACAAAGTCTCTTTGAGATCTTGATAGTTTGCTTTTCTTCTCCTGGATTAATCTGAATTCATTGATTAAGGCTTCATAATCATTCACAACTCTTTTTATAGTTGCTTCCCTATTTATTTTTTTTAGCTTTTTATCTTTGAAATAAGCTTTTATTCTGTTTATTATTGATTTCATACTACCCTACTTTTTTACGAGACCTCAACATTTCATTAATCTTTTCAATTCCCAGAGCAGTTGCATCAACAGCTTTAGAAACTATATCTCTTATTTCTACATAGGAACATATAATAATGTCACTATTTTCGGCTGCGTCAAGAACAGCATATCCAATTAATGACGGATCTACAGTTTCTTTTCCTTCTACGAATACACGACCATTTACAATTTCTACACTCATGATTTTGCTGTTTTAAAGTATTACAAATCTAAACATATTATGTTACAAAATAATAAATTTTATTGTTTTGCTTTTTCTAACAAAGCAGCAATTCGAGCTTCTCTTTCTGCTGGAGTGGCCGACTCTAATATTTTATTCTTTTGCTCATTATCTTTTTCGTAGAATCCAATGTGCTTATTGATCTTTTCGATGGTCCACTCTTTACCATAAAGTTTTATTTCAATACCGTATTTGGTTTGTTTAATTCCTTCAATGCAACTCTTTTGATCTTCCGTAAGCTTATCAAACGACTTGATACGTAGTTCAGTCCTCTTTTCGATAGTTGTAACAACTGCCTTATTCTTTCCGATTCCGGTAGTGATTGTTACTGGAACATCATATTCGTAGTACTCAACATACTCGTCGATACGTGCCCGGCGATAGATATCTAGTTGACGAAGCATTACTTCTGATGTGATCTTGAAATCCTTTTCCGCAATATCAGAGACAACAGACTGCAATTCATTTATCCTTGATGCTACCTTGACGTTTTTAGATAGCGTGGAAGCAAGTTCATTGATCGACTTGTCTTTCAATCTAGTACAATTGTAGGCATGACGATATGCGGCCGACTTGTCGCCGGTCTTAATAAACTCTTGACAAAAGGCCTCTTGCTTTAATGTTAGATTATTGGTTTTCATAAGCGAATCATTGAATTACAAAAGTAACAAATAATGCTATTTTATAATAAAATATGTTAAAGTTTACATAAACGCTTTTACGCTACCAAAAAGTAACGTATATTTGTAGGGTAGAAATGTAATTATTATTAACAATTAAAATTTAAAAAGATGATCGAAACAAGATTGTATTTAAAAGCTTTAAAGATTGTAAACGCTTATCATGAGCAAATTAGAAAAGAAGCGTTAGAGGTTGGACACATTCAACAAATTAAAATAGGCAAGGCCTACCAAAATTTAGAAAACGTTCAACCATATGATTCCGTAGAATGTACAACAGTTCACTCCAGTTCTCGAAAGCATTTGACCAAAGGAAAGGAATACGAGGTTACAAGAGTTGAATATTCAAGATTTGAAATTGTAACTGATTCCGGGAAAAAGAAATGGTACAACAACACAAATCAACACTTCAAGTTACTTTAATTAATCAGAGGGGCCGAGAGGCTCCTCTTAAAAACCTACAAATCATGTTAAAATTAATTATCATCTGGTGGAAAGCTGTAATTCTAAATTACCCTTATTGGAGAGTTGAGAACAAAGAACAGGAATGGGTTGGAGATTTTACCTTTAAAAAAGCAGCTAAGAAATTAGCTAAGGAATCCGGCGGAAGAGCATTCATTGATTACAATTTCCTTATTGTAAGGGATAAGGATTCTAAATAAATTATTAATAACCCGTCTTTTTAGGCGGGTTTAAAACAAAGTACTATGAAAATTTTTACAATAGAACAACAAGAATACACTGGTTATGATGTCTATCTAGGACATGTTATAATAGCTGGTGAAAAAACAGAAGTTATAAAATGTGCTCAAATGATTGCTGCAGATGAGGGAGAAGAATGTTGGTTAGAAGCTGATATTAAAGAAATTGGAGAATATTCAGGAGAGTCAAAAGAGCCATTGATTGTACTATCAAATTTCAGAGCCGGATAATCTAAACAAAAAAACCTCTCATTGCGAGAGGTTTTAACATTTTGTAGAAATGTAAACTTAATATTAAAATTAAATTTGTAACAAATATAACGATTCTTACTATGGAACCAATTGATAAAATAAACAAAGTACTTGAGGATTTTGGTATCACTGGAGTTAAAGCGGCCGAAGCTATGAGTGTAACCTATGGAACATTTAAAAACAAAAGAAATCCTAATAACACTCAACATACATTTAATGAAAAGAATTACCAGGATCTTATTTCCTTCATAAAAAAGCAAGTCGAAAGTTTGTTATAATTTAGAACAGCCTATACAAATGACCATGTTCTATTCTGTATTAATTTTGCTTTAAATTTTTAGAGCGATGAACAGTACAGAAAAAAATGCAATTGAGAAGCACTTACTTAAGGCTTCCGGGTTAGGTGAAAAAAGTGTCGGATATAAAGCAATTCAGCGTTTGTTTAGATTAGGCGAATTAGACTTTATGATGAACAATAGAGCACTTGTTCTTGACATTAGAAGAGGATGCATGACATTAGGCTTAGATTGCGAAATGCGTTGGAATAAAATAGTGCTTGATGATTTTGCGCTTAAAAATTACTACGAAAATGTAATGGGGTTGAAAGCTGAATCAGTTGAAGAAAAAAGCTATTATGAGCGCCGTAAAGAGACATAAAAAAAGCTGTTTTATAGAAAACAGCTTTTTATTCTTATTAAAGTACATATCCGTCAATGTATTCATCTGGATAAATAATCTTGTAGCCTTTTAATTGCATAGAATCTTTACGATAAAAACATATTTGAATAGGTGGTTTATAATCCATATAGTGCTCTGTCTTGCCTTGTTTGGGTAACTCAAACAATAACCTTTTTATATATTGTGGATTTTTCTCAGGACTAATAGATGTAAAACCTACAGCTCTTGTAGCATCAAAATGAAATACTTTAGCATCATCCTTTAAAAATTGTAAAATCCTAGGGACCGTTGTTTTCCCATTCTTCAAGCCTCTTCTACTTATTTCATCTACTGCATCACTAAAAATAGTCATATGACCTGTATCTCCTACTAAATCAAAACAATTGGTATCTGTTTTTACGCAACTTGATTCACATATAAAGTAGCTTCCTTTACAGTGTGAATTTCCCCACCAATGAGCACTATTTAAAAATGCTTCCCAAAAATAATATCCTTCACCTAACCAAGCATTTGTCCACTTGCAAATAAAAGGGCCGTTATCCTCTACATGATTTGCATTATCTAAATTTTGGAGGGTTTGATAAACCTTTAAATTTTTACTCACAATTATTAGATTACTGTATTACTGTATTCTCTTTTAACGGCTGTTCTAAATCACTAAGATTTAAAGTAGGTAAGACAACAGGAACTAAATTTGCTTGCAAAGTTACCATACTAACAAATGCTCTTAAATAGGGGAACAATATCGCAATTGCATTTCTATAGAAAAAACTTGGTATTTCATCAAGTGAAGATACATTTTCGAAATTAAATAGTCCAATACATTCAATTAAAACGTATGGCTTTTCTGGGCCACTTTCTTTAAAAAAGGCTTTAAAAGTGAACTTCAAATCATATTGTGATTTATCTTTTAAGAATACCCCACTTGGATCAAACTGAACACTCATTTTATCATCTAACTTATTGTCAAGATCGATATTAACCTTTGTAAATAGATACTTGTCTAACTGAAATGCTGCTTTTTGGGTCATAGTATTGTTTTTTAAAAAAAGGAAACCCGAAGGTCAAACTTCGGGTTAGGTATAATGTTAGTAATTTGAACTTGATTAGCAATATCTGCATCGTGGTAATCCACTGCATAATACTTTCGAGAAGTCTCTATAAACTCGTCAACAGATGGGCCAACATCATCATACTTTTCACTTTTAGCCCAATCGCTTGCGATTTTTTCCTGAGGAGTTTCTTCAAAGTATTTTCTTAAATCCTCTAAAAGCGTACTCATAATAATAAAAATATTTAGTTAATAATTAACTTGTTTCTTGAATGTAACTTTGAGCAAATTTATACAAATGAAATTTACATCAAACATTCAAATGTTATATTTTAGGCTATTGTATCAATTTATACTAATTCTAAATAACATTCCGTGTTAAGGAGTGCAAAGATACATATATCTTTTGTACTGTACAAATAGTAAATATTAAAATAAAACGATTTTGTAAACACTCTTTACAAAAGTAAATTTACAACTATTTTATTTGTTTTTAGCAAGATTAGGACTAATTTAACTACCTTTTAATTAACATTCATGCAGAATAAATGAAAGAAAATACTGTTTTTAATTTTAAAAAAAAATTAACATGAAAATCTATTACGATTTAGCTAGTAATTAAAATAATTCAAGTTGAGTTGTGTTTTCAACTTCAAACACTTCAAATTTATCAGGATCAGCATTATAATATTTATTCATATAATTTACAGCATCAGCTGATAGTTTCTTGAAGTCCGGCAGGTACGTTTTAAACCTCACAACTGGTATGCCGTTTTCGTCATAAACAATACTTGATTTACGGCTGTAGTTTTTGGTAGGATCTAATAGATAATTCATGATGCTTCTGAAAAGTTAATTTGTTTTTCTGTATTACTCCTTTTTATAAGATCATTTGTTCCGCAATATCCATTACAATCAACCAAAGGCTCAACCTCACAGTCTGGCATTTCAAAAATTGATTTATTGTCTGGATAATTTGGGTGTTTTACTAAAAAAACAAGATTTGATTTAGGATTTTTTTTAGCCTTTTTATCAGCTTCTTTACTTTGATCTTTAAGCATGGTTACAGGCTCGCCTGCTAAATTTGTTAGCCAATGTTCAATTACTGCCATTCTCAAAAATTTAAATTTAAAGTCTCGAAACATTTTCTGCCAATAACCGATACCTCCCTGAACACATCCAGTCCCAAAACAGTTATTATTAAGAAACCCCAAATAATACATCAAAGGAATTGCTATAAACTCATTTCTTAGAAATTCAATACAGTCTTTTTTTGACATGCCATAAAGCATCAAAGTAAATAATCCTTTAGCCTTTGGATGATTCTTAACCATACCTATAACTCTCTTTGATTCAGAAATATCAAAACCGAAAACTTGATGAACATAATTGTAATTATTTTCTTTTTCCCATTTTTCACGAACTATCCGTTTTAATTGAGTAGAACAAATAGCTCCAGTAGAAACGTTTAAAGAAAGAAACTTAAACCATACATCTTGAATCGTTTTGTATTCACCTCCAATTCCAGTTATTGTTTCAATTTCAATTTCATACCACCTTTGGCAATCATCTTTAAAACGATATGTATCAGAGTGTTCATTAAAAGTATCTATAAAAATTATTCTGATTCGTTCTTTTCCAAATATCTGTATTGCTAAATAAATAGCTACTGCAGATGTAACCCCTCCGCTCCACCAACAAATGATATCTTTCATAATTAATAATTCTTAGTTCCACATTCTAAACATTCATCTAAGCCATCGCTTCTTTCTATATTTTTGTGTTGGCAAGGTTCAAAACTGTATTCCCAAAAAGAAAGCTTTCCTTTTACGTTAAGAATCGGTTTTTCATAAAGGACAGGATTAGCAAGCACCCAGTTCCAAATTGGTTTTCCTTGATACAAAGGTTCGTTTTCAATGGTTTTTCCAATGACCTCTGTTTTTTCTGCCCAAATGCTTGAATGATTTATTACACAGTCGATGATTTCTACTTCTCCAATGATTGCAGACACTACTCTCATTTCTTTTGGATATCCGGCGCCTGAATAATTAATATCATTTTTATGTAAACTTTTCATTTGTTCACTTGTAAATTCAACATCTGTAATTTTTGCCGAAGCATGAACATGCACCTTACCTCTAAATTTAGTTCTCCAGGATCTATTTTCAATATCTTTTATTCCGGCCACAATTAAATAACCCCACGGTTGTTTTATTGATACTGTTTTCATATAATTTACTTATCAGTTAAAATTTCATATACATAACGAATTACTAGAGCTGCTATAACTATCCCTAAACAGAACTGTTCCGGACTTGCATTTGTAAAATAGTCTATTACTTTCATAATTTCTCAATATTTTGTTTATCAAAGTCCAGCATTCGTTGTTGAACGCGCCAGACTTCGAATCGTTTAATTAATCGTGTTTTAATACTCCAATGCTTAGCGCATAGGAAATAGCTTTTTAAAACATTGTGCCATTGCTGACCGATTTTAAATCGGTGAACATAATAAACCGGCGCTATACCGTAATCGCGAATTTTGGTGTGACGTTTACAGCCTTTAGCCTGGCAAATGAGTTTAACGGTATCGTATGGCACCAAGTCAAGTTCTGATTTTGACATTTTAAGTAGAATGTCAATTGCCTCTTCCTCTTCTGTCATGGTAAAGTATTTACATCAATTGCAAGTCCACAAGAAATCAAATCGTGAATGTCAAAATGCCACTCGTAAAGCTTTTCTATAAGACCAAAAGGAAGAAAGTACAACTTATGAAATGAGTGATCTTTTATAAAATCGTTCAGATATTCTTCAGTGTCAGTATCAGTAAAATAATCTGCATCGTTGATTTGACAATCAGGAAGTGATTCTGAGTATTCTCCAAAATATTCAATAGGCACAAACTTTTTACCACCTACCTCTATTTCTTTTATAAGATCAGATAAAGGGCGTAAAATTGGCTTTATGCTATTTAATTCAGGTTTGGAGCCTCCGGAAGTTAAAGCAGACCAATATAAATTTCTTGAATCCCATTGATGCACACCTACAATTGTATCGTACTGTTTATTTACGTAATCACGTTTATAGTCTAACATTTCAGCTTTCAACCCATAAGGCAGATAACCTACTATATGATTTATTTCTAGTTTCCTCATAACACTAAACAATTAGAAATGTTAGTATTGCACCAATAAAAAATCCCATGGCAAACCACAGGATTCTGATTACTCTGACATCATATATGTCATATAATTCCTTTTTCATTCTTTAAATTTTTAGTTGATTTTTTAAAAATAGATTCGAACAGTTCTCACAAAGACACTCAGTCTTGTCGTGATACTTGTCTTCAATAATTACCCGGCTCAGGCAATCTTCTGACCATCTAAACTCAATATTGCAGTTTATGCAGTTGTAGTATCTAAGAGTTGTTTCAACTGCCGGAATAGGATTTCTGAAAATAACTTTCATGCTGCTAAAGATTATTTCAATTTCAAATGATTATGAAATTCTCGCGGGCACTGGTAAACAGTAATTAGCTTATGGTCTATAAAGAAGAAAATTACCTGATTATAAAAGCGAAGGTTATTACATGTCTTATACCGGAACCATAATGTATCAGCATATCGTTTTAGGCGACCTTTGCACTCAGCATGAGTTTTACCATTTTGATAAGCTTCCATTGCCATTTTCGTAAAAGGTTCTCTTTTTAGGTTCAATCTTTCTTTCCCTTTTTCGAATGCATGGTTAGTTATTTCAATTATTGAAGTTTCTGATTGTTGGTTAACGGCATCCATCACTAAAGATGCTTGTTAATCAATTCTATTGGGTTTAACCCCTCGCGTTCGGAAAGATTGTAAATAACGAACGCCTGATTACTTATTTTGGTTAAACCGGTCCTGAATTCTATTTCTCGAAGCAATCCCTTTTCTTTAGCATCTTCTAACGAAATGTTCTCTACATCAATTATTCCTGGACTAACCTCCCAACACCAAAAATCAAGATCTTCGTTTTCAAGAATGTCATTGTGCGGCTCGACAACTTCTTTATAATACTTTTCAACCTCATCATAATCTAACCAAGCAACATAATGAGGCATGTCACCATCCATTTTAAAGCCACTAATAAACGGCTTTGAAACATCTTCAGGCTGAAACTGATCAATTACCAATTGAGAACAGAAGTAATAATTTGCATTCATAATTTTACCTTTTAAAATTGTTATTGCCTTTTCTATATTTCAGATTATTGTTTTTGAAATTGTTTCGAGGCCTATTGATGTACTTTGATTTTTTATTTGGTTCTTTAAGTTCCTGAATGCTTAGCATGGATTGACTAAAATTCTCAACTGAAACACTTGTTAGTCGCATTGAAGCACTAACCTTTTCGAAACATTCTATCATTTCTACTGCATCAAAGACCATTTTCTGAGAAACTTTTTTTAATATTTCTTCTCTTGCAGCAAGACCTTCGCCGGCAAATCCAATGATGATCACTTTTTTATTCATCTTCCAATAGTTTAAGTTGCTCTTTGAGTTCGTTGATCTTATCTGTATTGTCCTTTATCGTTTGATTAGCGGAAAGGATGCTTTCCTCAGCAGAGACAATATCATCTTGCGCCTCTTCAAGTTCATCCTGATAATCTTCGATATCACTTTCTAGCTCAATGATGATCCGCTCCTTTTCTCCGCAATCTGAACAAATTATAGTTTGTATAAACCACTTTTCAGATGCTTTACCATCATTCAGGTCAAACCATTCACCGCATTTTTGACAAGGTGTATGCATTTCCATTTCTTTGAATGCTTCCATTACTTAAATCCTTTTAATTCGTTTGGAGCAAAAGACTTTCCTTTACTCAGGTATTCTGTAATTGTATCACACAAAATGTATAGTGATAAGATGATAAACATCATTCCGGCAATTGCTAAAACTGTATACATAACTTTGGTTTTTTAGTTAATAAAAAACCGCCCTGTTTAGGGCGGTGTAATTTGTTTTTGAGAATTGATGTTTACATCATGATAAATTGGCTTCATACTCTTTAGATAGTCTTCAGCCTCTTTCAATGAAGAAAACGCTTTTGAAAATATTCCACGAGGATCTTTAACTGATATCCATTTTTGTACAATTGTTACTGTGGGTTTATTTAAAAATAAACTACGAAGTACGTTTAAAGGTGTGTAGATAATTTTCTTCTCTTCTACAAGTTTTTCTATTCTGAATACCTTGTACTGTTCTACTATTCTGTATCTCATAATATTTCTAGCTTATAAGAGTTGGCATAAGCAGCATAAAAAGACTTTCCTCTTCCGGCTCAATATCAATTGGTGTCATAATAGCAGCTCTATTTGGTAATGAAAACTCAAAAAGCACTTCTTCCGAATTTAAGTTGCTGATAATATCCAAAAGATACTTTGCATTAAAGCCAATTTTAGTGTCTTCACCAGTATAACTACAGGTTAATCGCTCATTGGCTTTGTTTGAAAAGTCAATATCCTCAGCTGTTAAGTGAATCTCATTTCCGGAAAAATCAAGAATGACTTGTCTTGTAGTTTTGTTAGAAAAAATAGAAACACATTTTACTGAATTAAGCAATAATGTTCGATTGATCGTTGCTTTGTTTGGATTTTCCTTTGGAATCACACCTTCGTATTTTGGATATTTACCATCAACTAATCTCGAGATAAGAACATAATCACTGAAGGTGAAAATTGCATTAGTTTGATTAAATGAAATCGTCACATCAACTTCTAATGTTGATAGAATACCTTTCAAAACATTCAAAGGCTTTTTTGGCACGATAAAATCGATATCCTCTGTTGAGGTAATATCCATTCGACTATATTTTACCAACTTATGAGCATCAGTTGCAACAAAATTTAATCCGGAAGGTGAAAGTTGAAACAAAACACCCATCATAACCGGTCTTAAATCATCTGTTCCGGCTGCAAAAACAGTTTTACTGATCGCTTTGGCCAGCGCTTTTGAATTGATATTTACTGTCTGAGCATCTTCAACTAAAACCGCGGTTGGATAATCCTTTGCTAACGAATAAGCAATTGCGTAGGTACCGGATGTTGATGTAATGTTTATCGTGCTGTTTTCTAAGATGGAAAACTCAAGAGGCTGCTCCGGGAAGGTTTTTAAAATATCAATCAACATTCTGGATGGTACCGCAATTGCACCTTTGTCTGTTGAGGTAATCTCGATAGTTGAACTAATTGTTGTTTCGAGATCCGATGCTGTAATTTTTAATTGATTTCCATCAATATTAAATAAAAAGCAATCAAGTATAGGCAGTGTGTTCGAACTGTTGATTATGCCGTTTAAAATCAATAGTTTTTCGAGTAAATTTTTACTGTTTAATGATAGTTTCATATATCTAAATTTTAATGATTATGCTGCATTATTTTGCAGATTTTTTAATTGTGAATCGACTTCTTTAAACTGTTTTTGTTTTTCTACCAATCTCGAGATCTTACCCATATTTTTCTTTATCACTTCAATTATTTTATCATGATACTCGGTTGGTTTATTATCAAATCCGCGGCATTGAATAATCGAATAAGTCGCTAATGAAATTTCAATAGTTTCAAGCCTATTACCGTCAATTCGAGCAGACATTAAGAGTATACCAGACTTTTTGTGATAGTTATTTGTATGAACACAATGTTTTAATATTTTGCCTTCTTCCTTAACATCATTATCTTCAATCAAGGGTACAATTAAAATTTTGCCTTGTTTTAAAGAAAAGTCTTTGAATACTTCTGCCTTAATGTTTTTTAAAGCAGTCTCAGCTTCGGCGCGTAAACGTTCGTTTTCTTGACGTCTAACTTCTCTTTCAGCTCTTTCCTTATCAATTCGCTTTTGCTTTTTTACAACGTATTCATTGTGTATCTTCTTCAGGTTTTTAGGTAGAATTATTTTTGGATTTCGAATATCCTTCTTGAAGTATTTCAACAATTCTAAGTAGTCGTACCAGATACCTACATCTTTGACTTTATACTTGTGTCGAAGCAAGATCTTTATCTGTGGCCAAAACGAATAATATCGTTCGTCTTTATGTACTGCATAAAACAAAAGTTCTTTTTGTTTTGCTTTTAAAAGAGTTTCAATTTGTGAATTTCTTTCCAGTTTATTTAGTAGGTAACGATAATCGCAATTATGAAAATCAACACCAAGACCGTATTTTTTAAATTTGGAATGAAACTGTGCGCCAGGACAGTTAAAATCAGACGCAAAGCGATCGTAATCACTTTGGCCGTATCGTGGATTATTGTAACGAACTTCGTAATCTGATGAGCTAAATCCGTCACCGGACCAAGTAGTATTTAAACCTATAACTACTTTCTTATTTTTATCATATTCATTCCATTCTTCAAATAAGTCTCTGAAGTTATATCTTGGTTTTTTATTTTTGTTCATTATTTTCCAGCAGGAAAAATATCTAAACACCTGAAATCTGTCAACAACCTGAACAACAGAGTAACTAAGTATTCTTATCAACTGACCGTTATGGCTTTCAAGCTTCCTAACATTCCTTTTGCATGAAGGACAGATCACATTTGAAATCCGCTTTTTGGAATCTGTTTCTGGTTTCCATGTGTGGTTACATTCTAAACAAATAAAATTCTTATAATGTGTGGTGTAATAAAAATCATGTTTAGCTATAACAAATGGCTCATGTTCTACTGGAGAGGAAAGCTTTTTATGAAGATTCCAAACCTCTACTTGTAATCTAGTTTTTGGTCTCATATTCTAAAAAAGTTCAGATTGAACAGCACTTCCAGAATCTGATTTTTTATGAGAAACTTTCTTTTTCAAGCGCTCCTTTTCTTCAGAAATAACTCTCTCTAAAGCAATTCTTTTAGCTTCTTCCAAATCAACTGGCGTTAGTTCCTCCCTTTGATTAACAATTACTTTTCCTGCTATAGGCTTAATATCTTTCAAATCATCTTCATCGTAATAATGAACCGCCCAACCAAAAACTTCATCGTCTGTATAACCTTGATTACCGCCCTTCTGTGCGCATTGCATAACATAATTGCAGCATTCATCTAAATTTTTATTTTCTTTTTGAAATGTTACTGCAAACAATTCATCTTCTGAAGCTCGTTTCTCCAGGTAACTTTTTATAATTTCCTTAAATGGGTTTGATACAGCTTTCATTGTTATTGTTTTTTAAAGTGATAAATCTTATTTCCGTTTGGCAGCGTTTTAACCTCAGTTGGTTTTTGCTCTAACTCTAAAAAATCAACTAGCTTTTCGTAAGCATTGATTTCGCTTTCACCCTTCATTTCTACATCAATTTTATTAGGCTTGAAGAATGTTGTTTTTGCAACCCAAACTGATTTTACTATTTTTTCAGTTTCGATTTTATTTATATTGAATTTTTTCATTTTTGAGATTATTGTTTTTTGGTTAGGCAATAAAAAAGCCCTCGATAACGAGAGCTTTTTAATGTTTGTATTCGCAGAAATTCCGATCATAAATTCCAAGTTCGATATTTATTTTGTTTCGAAGTTCT
>Ga0247808_10001222_pt1 | contig 12460 bp, 11 predicted proteins | sample UWRJL089202R1_FD_179914 | JGI IMG/M metagenome (GOLD analysis project Ga0247808, IMG submission 179914) | Plant litter microbial communities from Arlington Agricultural Research Station in Wisconsin, United States - UWRJ-L089-202R-1 | ecosystem: Environmental > Terrestrial > Plant litter >... | reverse complement strand
CCTACAGGCTGGAAGTTATCGGGTGATTGCTACTCAAAGTTTAAATGGCCTATCAAATTCTCAACAAGAAGACATTGTTATCCAAGATTTAGTGGTCGATTTAGATTTTGGCGTTTCTTACGAAACGGTTACCGACTGTGATGTTACCGGAACCATATCGGTTAATCTATTAAGCGGAAATCCTTCTTCCTATGAAATAATTTCAGGTCCGGTTATTGTTCCCTTGCAACCTTCAAATGAATTTCCGGGACTACCTTCGGGTACCTATATAATTAGAGTTTTTGATGAATGCAATGATGCTCTGTCCAAAACATTTACAATGCACTTGTTGGTTAATAATCTAGCAATTGCTCCTGCAACCCTACCAGCTGTTTATGATTCATGTACAAGTGTTCAAGTGAGTACTACAATAACACCTGCAGCCGGAACACAAATTATTTATCCCTTAACGGTAACCTATGCTATAGATCCTCCTGATGGTTCACCAAATCAAATAGTGACAGACACCATAACATCTGGTCCATCTGATGTTTTAGAGTTATTAGATACTTTCCCTTTGTTTGGAAATCAGGCTTATCAGCTTGAAGTTTTCATTACAGATAGTTGTGGAAGGCAATTTTCATTGCTAAACACTATAAATCCAAATCCATCGGTAAGACTTTCATTAAAAGATGCCCCTTGTGCTACCTATTATTTTGAACTTTCCGTAGATAACTTTCTACCACCCTACACAATTAATTTTGATAATCCTCCGGACGGATTTGACCCAGCTGTTTTCAATCCTCTTTATCCAGGACCAGTCTTTGAACCCAATATTGACTTTGGGAGTGAAGCAAATCCAGTACCATACGGAAATTATGTTGTGACAATAGTTGACGCCTGTTTAAGGACAGAAAGTTTCACGCTCATTGTAGAGGAGAAGGAATTGGAACCCAGTATAACAACAACAACTGGTAAATGCGGAGTTGAACTAGGCTTGGTGAGGGTTTCAATACCTGATAATAGAAAAATTGTTTCAGCTATCATTATGGTAGCACCACCTGGTTATACAGAGCCTTTGCCTTCAGATATAACTTTTTTTGTTGGAGATGATGGAATACTCCTAGCCGATTTGCCAGCTGGAGATTATGAAATGATATTGATTGATGATTGTGGCTACGAATATAATGTTGAGTCGTTTCTTCCAGAATTTGTAGCCAAAGGCCTTTCGGCCGAAACTCTGCCAAATTGTGATCCAGGTAGTGGCTCGGTAAAGGTTTTAAGTGGAAATGGGAAATTAGTTTCGCTAATCATGACCCAGGCACCCCTGACTTACATGGAAACCTTGCCTCAGGATATTACTTTTAATATTGATCCTATTTCTGGAAATTTATTCATGGGTGATTTGCCAGCAGGAACATATACTTTTAAAGGAATAGACGAATGTGGCTTTGAATCGGAAACTACATCAAATGTTATCGGCTACACCAGCACTCAAAACGGATATACCGTAATTCGCAATTGTGGCTCATTTAATTTAGGAGTTTTTGATACAAATACCACTGTTACAAATCAAAAATATTGGTTTCAAAAATTTTTTCCTGATACCAATACTTGGGGACATCCCTATACAGGCGTAAGCTATACTGAAGGAAGTTTGCCTAATACCTCCAATTCGATTCCGTTGACAAACCTCAATATGGTTTACAATCTGTTTGTCATAGGAGAATTCAGGATTATAAAAACATTCAAATCCTACAATAATGGTAGCGGAGATGGCGATTGCTTTGACCTTTTTGCAGAGTTCAATATCTCTGATAAATTGATTATCAATGGAGCGTATAGCCTTGATTGTACAGGCGGTACAGGCCCTTCAGATATCGTTTTGGATGTTGTTGGTGTAGGGCCATTCTCGTACAGTATAACAGATCCTTTTGAATTTGATAATGGCAACAATAATGTTTTTTCTAATTTGAATCCAGGTATATATCGTTTCGAAGTAACAGATGCTTGCGGAAGTCAAAAAGGTATTACAGTAGAAGTAGGAAACCTTGTTCCTTTGGCAAGAGCCAACACTCCAGAAAGTATGCTGGTTTGTCGAAATGATACCAACCAAGTCGGAGTTTTTATGCTTTCGGATCAAAATGCTCGAATATTGGGGAGCCAAAATCCAAATGATTATAATGTTACCTATCATCTCAGTCAGCCAGATGCAAATTCAGGCAATGCTCCTTTGGATGAAGCCTATACAAACATTTCAAATCCGCAGACCATTTACGTAAGGGTTGCTCATAAAATACTTGACGAATGTTATGCTACAACTTTTTTCCCAATATTTATTGGTAACAACCCAATTCTCACGCCAACAGTTCCTGTTTTTGTTTGCGAAGGAAATACACGGATGCTTTTTGCAGACCCAGGCTTTGATGCCTATGAATGGACGACGGGTGAAACTACCCAGTCAATTATTGTAACCGAACCAGGAACCTATGGCGTAACGGTTAAAAATGTCTATCAAGATTTTACCTGCAATAGTTCGAAGGAATTTATCGTAACAGGCTCAAGCATTGCAACCTTTGTTGACATCAACACAATGGATTGGACAGCTGGAAACAACACCATAACAGTCCTTGTTTCAGGAACAGGCGTTTATTTGTATTCGCTTGACAACGAAACATATCAAACAGAAAATACGTTTACAAATTTATTACCCGGAAATTATACCGTTTATGTAAAAGATATAAATGGTTGCGGAACAATAGACGATACATTTTCCTTACTCAATTATCCAAATTTCTTTACACCAAATGGCGACGGATATAATGATACCTGGAACATCAAGTTTGCTGCTTTCGAACCGAATATGAGCATCAATATTTTTGACCGATATGGGAAATTTATCATTAAATTGACGGGAAACGGTCCAGGTTGGGATGGAACCTATAACGGAAAGCAACTTCCCTCAACCGATTATTGGTTTGTTGTGACTAGGGAAGACGGCACCACACACAAAGGGCATTTTGCAATGAAAAGGTAATCAATAATATTTTTTGTAAAATTTATAAGCCTGATAAACAGCCATTCCAACAAAAAATAGCGGAATGATATGCGAAAGCAAGTATTTCGAAACACTGCTCGTGCCTTCAGTAACCAAATTTAAAAGCATAACTACCGTAAGAATCCCACAGAAACTGCCAACCAACGTTCCGGCTAAATAAACAAAATTCAGTTTTGTTCCTAAAGTGATGTGCTTTGCATTCACAACATATACATTCCAACCGAGCCAGAATGGAATCTGCATAAAATTCAAACAACTGAAAATTACGCCAATCAAGTAGCCTGAATATTGGATGTACTCTGAAAGCTGACTTCCACTTGAACCTTCCGATTTGGACTGCGAATAAAAGATATAAGCCAGAACAAGCATAAAAATAATCGAAAAGAAGTCGATAAATTTCATCAGTTTTTTTCTTCTCGATAATTTATCTGCGAAAAGCAAGGTGCAATAAATCACAATGGCTTCAATGGTTATCACTCCCAATAAATAAAGAATCAGGTTATTCATTCCTGTTTTCGAATAAACTTCATAGCCAATCACATTGAGGTAACCCAACGGAATAGAGCCAATAAAACTCACCAAGAACCCTACGAATATATTTTTTAAAGCTTTCATCGTTTAGAAATTTACGATTTTTTTGCTTTGCTCTAAGTGCATCCTATATTCTTTCATTCCGATTTTATGTTCCAAATACGGAAATCCCCTTTTATGATTTTCCACGCTTATTTCAAACATATAGGTGATGTGTCGAAACAATTCCTTCCAGGCAAAAAAGAGGGAATGTTTGGGGTCGTAAATATGAGTAGGTTCGCTTCCGGCACCGTTCAATTCTACGATAGAAAAATGCTCGCCACGTTCTAATTCCTTCAATGAATTGTACATCAAATCAATTCTTCCAAAATAAAAGCCCTCAATTTGAAAACATATTTTGTTTAAAGTCAAATTCAATTCTGGTGTAATCCATTCGCTTCCATCAATAAATTTAGCACCTCTGGCGTGATTTCCATAGGGAACAAGATTTATCTTTTCGCCTTGAGCAGGAACCGTCAAAAGCTTATTGCCATATTCTTTTTTTAAGACTTTCAACTGCAATTCATAACGCGGGTTTTCCTTGATTAATTCTTCAATTGTAGCAATTCCATTTCCGGTTACAATTAAAAATTCCTTGGCGACAATTCCTGTAATTCGGCCTTCTTTCTCGTTTGGATATCTCACGTAGAAAACACCAATTTCGTTGGGATACGGAATCAAATCCTGAACCAAATAATCAAAATCAGCTTTTTCGGTATAGGATTTCAAATCTTCCAAAGTATTGATTTTCTTCACGGCAGAACCTCTCAAGCCAATATCAGGTTTTGCAATCAAGGGAACCTGAATTCCACTTTCGTGGATTACATCCAAAACCTTTTCATAAGCAGTTCCTTCTTTGATTAGTTCTGTTTTCGGATAAAACTCTTGTGGAATCAAATCATAAATCTCTTTTTTAGATTCCATCATAAAACCACCATTTTTAATAGTAGGATTACAGGCATTGAAAAAGAAAATCGACCTAGCTCTCAAAGCATAAAACGCCCAAAGAAAATACACCGGAATATACACCACCAAAAAAGGCCAATATTCCCAATGTGTCAGTTTATGAAAGAATAATTTCAAGTAGATTTGGGATTTATGAATTAAGATTTAGGATTGCCGTTGATCGATAACTTATAGCTCTTCCCATCAATCAAATCATAATGATTCATAGAAATATCTTGATTGTGAATAACTGTTTGTGTAATAGTTAATGTTTTCAAGGCATCATTTCTGTTGATAATCAAGCCATTTTCAGCATTAGAATTCTCCGTATATCTATGAAAATTAAACATTTCGTCTTCTGAAACGTCGTGTTTGTTTTCCATAAACCGATAAAACCATTCCGCTCGTTGTTCCCTGATTTCCTTCGGATATAAAGTAGAGGACGACCAGATGTGATTTTTGGAGGCATCCAAATCAACTCGGCTTTTCGCAATTCCGTTCCAACGCAATTGGTATAATTTCAACTCCTGAAATAAAACCAAAGTAAAAGGTTCAACACCATCCAAATCAATTTGATCCCAGTGCAAAATTGGTGCATCATTACTGATGAGTTCCAATACAATCAAACCACGGCTTCTGTTGTAAGGAGGTCTGTGTTTATGCTTTTCGTCGGCACCATTCAGTAACACCAACACAGTTCCATTTTCGGCAACGGCATACCAAGTGCCGCCTGCTTTTGGATCTTTTGGAAAAGTAATGTTTTTGTGGTTTATCAGATAGGTTTCTGGGGGTAAAGCAGTTCTTAGTACCGCTTCGTCACGGTTGGAAGTAATAATTATCTTGTCGTTTGCAGGAACGAAACTTACTGTACACATTTAGTTCTGTATTCTATAGTGGAACGTGCAACGCCAAAATCGGCATCAATCTGAACATTCTCGCATTGCAAAATCGCAACTTTTATCAAAGCCTGATGATGGATGCAATGTTCCAAGTTATAAAGCAATTCTCTGTGATAATTGCTGTCTATTCTAATTTCCTCGCCGTCAATAATCTGTTGCAACTCGATTTTTTTGTTTTCCTTGTCCAAATTATTCTGTATGTCAACAATGCTTTTTATTGCAAAATCTGTACTGGTTTGAATCACAATATTACGTTCTCGCCTGTCATAATTTACCAATCCTGAATCATAAAAATTCTCCAGACATTGAAACATTTCAATGATATGGCGGGTGTGTTCTCCAATTGTAGCATTGCTCAATTGAGGGCACTTTTTTGCATATTCAGTATCAGATAATTGGTCGAGCAGTGCAACCAATTCATTGAGACTATTATTAATCGATGGGATTAGCATTTTTTATTTTTAAGTACGTAAATTTAGAGAATAAAGTTTCTCAAAAAACAACGTTTAAAAAATAAATTATTACAATTAAAAACACTAATTCTTTATCATTTTAAAACAAAAAAGGCCTGAATTGCTTCAGACCTTTCAACTGTTTTATATAATTTAAGAAACTAATCCTCTAGAAATTACAATTCTTTGAATCTCCGAAGTTCCTTCATAAATCTGAGTAATTTTAGAATCACGCATCATTCGTTCCACGTGGTATTCGGCCACATAACCGTTTCCACCGTGAATTTGAACGGCTTCATTCGCTACTTCCAATGCAATTTCAGAAGCATATAATTTGGCCATCGCCCCAGAATGTGCAATGTCCTTGCCTTCGTCTTTTTCGGCTGCCGCTTTCATTACCAATAATTTTGCAGCAGTAACCTTCACATACATATCGGCCAGTTTAAAAGCAATAGCTTGGTGGCTGAAAATTTCTCTACCAAAAGCTTTTCTGTCGTGCGAATATTTCAAAGCAATTTCATAAGCTCCAGTAGCAATTCCCAATGCTTGAGAGGCAATTCCAATTCTTCCACCGTTCAAAACGTTCATCGCAAAAGCAAAACCAAATCCATCTTCGCCAATTCTATTTTCTTTCGGAACTTTCACATCTGTAAACATCAACGAATGCGTGTCAGAACCTCTGATTCCCATTTTCTTTTCCTTCGGACCAATTTCAAAGCCAGCCCATCCTTTTTCAACGATGAAAGCATTGATTCCTTTGTGTTTTTTCTCAACATCCGTCTGTGCAATTACCAAATAAGTCGAAGCTGTGGCACCATTCGTAATCCAGTTTTTCGTACCGTTCAATACATAGTGGTCGCCTTTGTCAATAGCAGTAGTTTTTTGCGAAGTCGCATCGCTACCCGCTTCCGGCTCGCTCAAACAGAAAGCACCAATCACTTCTCCTTTTGCCAACGGCACCAAATACTTCATTTTTTGCTCCTCGTTGCAGTATTTTTCCATACCAGCACAAACCAAGGAATTGTTTACCGACATAATCACGGCTGCCGAAGCATCCACCTTTGCAATTTCCGTCATGGCCAAAACATACGAAACGCTGTCCAATCCAGAACCGCCGTATTTCGGGTCCACCATCATTCCTAAAAACCCTAGCTCGCCCATCATTTTGACCTGCTCCGTAGGAAATTTCGAATGTTCATCTCTCTCAATTACACCCGGCAAAAGTTCTGCTTGTGCAAAATCCCTGGCGGCTTGTTGAATCATTAATTGCTCTTCGGTTAGATTGAAATCCATATAAATAGTATAATTTTGATAATTAATTTTTTTGTTAGAAGCGAATGGCTTGGTCCTAATCGGCAATCCATATTCCTGCTGTCCGTTCCCAATCTTTTTGTTCTTAAAGAAAGAACAAAAAGGATTTCTCCCGAAACGTCGGGACCATCAGGGCTATAAAACAATCTGATTTGTACTTTTGTAAAAGTCCTAAAAAAAACGATTTCTACAAAAAGTTTTTCAAATACAAATTCAGAAGTGCCAAAAGTATAATAATTTGTTCTAATTTCAAACGATTTCGTAATTTTCGCAAATGATAAAAGACATTTACAATACAATAGGAGTAATGTCGGGAACTTCCCTCGACGGTGTCGATTTGGCTCATATCCAGTTTTCCATTGTCCAAAACAAGTGGCAATTCAAAATTATGGAAAGTGAAACAATTCCCTATTCACAAAATTGGGTCGATACACTAAAGATTGCCACCAACTTCTCGCAAGACCAGCTTGAAAAGCTCAACCACGATTATACTTTATTGTTAGGAGACATCATTTCTAATTTCATCACCAAACATAAAATAGAAAACCTCGATGCCGTTTGCTCTCACGGACATACAATTTTGCATCAGCCACAAAACGGTTTCACACTCCAAATTGGCAATCTTCCCGAAATAGCTTCAATTATTAACCAAAAAATAGTCTGCGATTTTCGAGTACAGGATGTGCAATTAGGCGGTCAAGGAGCTCCTTTGGTCCCAATTGGCGATAGGATTTTATTTTCTGATTATGATTATTGCCTAAACCTGGGTGGCTTTTCCAACGTTTCCTTCGAAGAAAACAACACTCGAATCGCCTTCGACATTTCGCCGGTAAACACCGTCCTGAATTTCTATGCGAACCAACTTGGGTTCGACTATGATGATGAAGGAAAAATAAGCAAGTCAGGAAACCTTCACCCCGAATTATTCAACCAGCTGAATGCACTCGATTTTTATCAGGAAAGCTATCCAAAATCATTAGGTTTTGAATTCGTAAAGGAAACCATTTTCCCATTAATCGAAAGTTTCCCAATTTCAATCGAAGATAAGATGCATACTTTTACCGAACATATTGGCTACCAAATAGGTTTAGCACTCAAGATAAAGACCGGAAAACTTCTCATCACAGGCGGAGGTGCCTACAACAAATTTCTCATCAACCGCATCCAGTTCTACCTGCCGGAAATGCAAATCATCATTCCAGAGGGCAAGATTCTTGAATTCAAGGAAGCACTTATTTTTGCTTTGTTGGGCGTTTTAAAATTACGGGATGAAGTTAATGTTTTGTGCAGTGTTACAGGAGCAAAACACGATCATTCCAGTGGGGTAATGTTTTAGTTTGAAGTTCCATATAGTTTGGTTGCATATTCATACGAACTGTCAAAAATATCCAGATTTGGCTTTGCACAGCAGTTCCAGACACTTTAAATAGTAGCATTAACAAATGCCATATAGTAATTTACACAGTGCAATGTGGTCAACAATAACAGTTCTTTATTTTCAAAATTATCAAATTCGTTTGAAGTTTCAATATTGAAATCAAAGGCTAATTGTGTCCACTTAAAATTGGTCTCAATAGCCAGCAGCTCTTTTTCATCTGCATCTATAAGAACAAATTTGCTACTTAACAATCCCTTCAATCGTAGCAAGTATTTTTTATTGCTGTCATTGAAATGGATTACAATTCCTTTCCACCCCATCTCAAAGTATAAGAACGTTTTTTCGCCTTGTTTCAATTCGATTTTAGAATCCCACAATCCTTTCGGCTCAAGCTGATAAATTGAATTGTCGGCAAGCAACATTTCGGCTTTGAACGAATACCATTTAGGATATTTTAGTTCACCAATTTTAGCATTATTCATTGTCAAGACAAAATCTCTTGAATTCGTTGAGTTTACTTTATAATGTCCCATTTTTATCTTTTTAACTTATCTATTTATATGATTCATACTTTGCTTTACGGCTAACCTCGCGTTGGATTTTTGTGCTATCAGTTCTGTAGGTGAATACCCAAACTGTTTTTTGAATGCATAAGAGAAGTGTGATAAATTCTCAAACCCAATTTCATAATAAACGTCAATAGGTTTCTTGTTCTTTTCGGCAAGTTCGTAATGTGCCAAATCTAACCTCTTTTTGGTGAGCCATCGTTGGGGTGTAGCGTTGAAAGCCTTATGGAAATCACGCTTGAAAGTAGTGAGACTCCGACCAGTTAAATAGCCAAACTTTTCCAATGGCATATTAAACATAAAATTCTTATCCATAAAGGCTGCTAGGTCAATCTTGTCGGGTTCTTCAAAGTTAGCCAAAATAGAGTCGATGTCTTTGTCGATCGTTTTCAGGATAGAAATCGCTTCTGTAATTTTTAAGGACGCTATGTTTTCTGGAAAGTTTTCCTGCATTTCAAAATAAGGAATCAGCGAAGCCAGGCAACTTTCAAGCAGAGGATGCTTCTTGAAACTGAAAATTTTTGTTGAGGCAACTTTTTGTAGTGCATTTTCGTGGCCATAAAATTCCCTAAGTTTTTTAACCGATAAGTGCATCGCCACTGCTTTATGAGGCAATCCATCTTTTGGAATATTGATGATGGTGGCCAATTGATTTCTTGGAATCAAAAAAGTACTGCCTCCGCCAAATATAAAGCTTTCATCTGCCTGTATAATTTTCGTTTCGCCCGATAGCAGCCAAACAAGCAAATGATCATCAAATGCCGCTTCCGTTTTAAACAGCTTGCCAGTGTAATTGGAAAGTTTAATTTCGGGGTTTATATAGTTCACTTGATAATCCATAATGCTTGCTTGATAGTAAAGATAAAGATACAAATATTACTAGAAATCGAACGCTACTCCTGTCATCTCCTCACTTAATTTCCATAAACGCTTTGCATTGGTTTCGTCTAGGGAATACGGCTTAATGCCCCCAATAAGGGATACGTCAGTACTTAAAAGCGCTACATCGGCATTTTCGCAATATACGCCACCAAGATTATTGAGCATCGGACTTGTTGCTGCCCAAACCGTAGTTGCCGCACCTTGTGGAATGGTTTTTAAGGAAGCCGCAACTTCGGGCAATATAGTTCCTTCGGCATCACTGTAGCCTAATTTTTGAAACAAATCAATGGGTGCTTCTCTCGATAATTCTGTTTCGCCAACAGCACCGGGACATAAGGAATAGCTGCGAACATTATAGGCTTTTGCAAGGGCATCTAATTCTAGTGAAAAAAGATTGACAGCTGTTTTTGATTGTCCGTATCCTTGCAATGTTTCATACTCACGATTCAGAAAATTAGGGTCTTCAAAATCAAAATCTGAAAATTGATGGCCGCCAGAGGATACATTTACCACTCTTGCTCCATCCGCTTTTTTTAATGCCGTCCACAATCGCGCCGTGAGCTGGTATAGTGCCAAATAATTGGTTGCTAGTTGCGATTCATACCCGCGATGGTCTCTACGCAAAGGCACCCACATAATCCCTGCATTGTTGATGAGCAAATGCAAGGGTCTGCCGGAAGCCAAAAACTTTGCTGCAAAAGCATCAATAGAATCGGGATGCATTAAATCCATTTCTTCTATTGCTACATTAATAATTCCGCCAAGATTTCTTTTTGCTTTTTCAATGTCCCTTGCTGGAACAATGACCGTGGCACCGGCCTTGGAAAGTGTTTTCACGGTTTCTAGACCGATACCCGTATTGCCACCTGTTACGATGGCAATTTTTCCTGTAAGGTCAATGCCTTTTATAACTTCGCTTGTGGTAGATTTAGCATTAAATCCTGAACCAATTGGTTGCTGTAATGCTCCTTGATAATTGTGCTGTCCCATTTTTTAAAATTTTAATTTGTTGGGGCAAAATTAGAGGGTATTTTTTGTGGTGACTTTGTTTAAACGTCTTAATGTGCTTTGTTTAAAAGGTCAATCGCAACGGTTTTCTAATGTTTTCTTAAAACCCACAAGCTAAAACGTGTTTTGTCGAGTGGTCAACATATTCTGCTTTCCAATAATGAGGGTCGTCAACATTTCTGTACTCAACATTTTCAAATGTATACTTAGCCATAAAAGGTTTTTTTAGAAAAATAAGTATAGTTTTTTCGTCTGGCCAACCTTTCGAGGTTTCTACAATTTCATTTCCTAGTTCAACTTCTTGATTTAGAATTTTTGTCAATGTCGAGCTATAGTTGTCAATGTGTTCTTGGGTTTTCATAAAATTTGTGCTGACGTTTTGTGCATTTGCAATGTTTACCTTCGGTATCAAATCAGCAGCATACTTTTTTGCTGGGGCTGTATGCTTTTTAAATTTTTGTTTTAGAGAATCTATAATTTGTTTACGAATGGACATGGTTTAGGGTTAGGATAATTTTGTTAATAATTGATTTTTGATCCTTGTATATTTAAAATGGCACATACCGTCGTAGTAGCTGTTAGGCGTTCGCTTTTTTATTTATTCTCGGTTGAAGTTAACATTTTAAGTCCCGTTTGTGCTAATCCATTTTCGGGAAATTCTTCTAACGTTTTTTTATAATATTCAATTGATTTTTGCCCATTTCCAATTTGACTATAACAAAATGCAATGTTACATAATGCCTTCTCTGTAATTCATTTTTGACGAACTCAACAGTGTGATAAATCGATATTTGTCAATCCAGTTATTTTGCGTAAAGAATTTATAACTGTTTTCAAATTTCGGAATTGCTTTTTCAAATTTATTTTCCTTGGTAAGTTTTAATCCTTTGCGGTGACTTTTAGGTACTAAATGTCTCAAAGAAATAGAAATTGTTAGATAGGTAATTGCTCCATATAATGCTGGATCTTTCAAATTCATTTTGTGATAAATGAAAATTAAAGTCAGCATAAATGAAATTTGTGGAATAACTGAAATCCAAGATGTTTGTCTAATTGTCGGAACGCTTGATGCCATTTAGTTTTTATAAATTTATTATTTTTTCTGCAACAAATTCACAGTTTTGCTTGTTTCCATTTGTTCCGATATTTATTGTTTCCATTTCATAAAGATAATTGGCAATTTTGTTTTTGTCCGCACCTTGTATTTTTAACCTAAAAACATGTGGAATATAACCATAATATTCATCCCTAATATTTTCTCCGTCATTTATTCCAATTGGATCCCAATCTTGCCAAAGAATTTCATCAATTTGTTTGTAAAGTTCTTTATGTTCACTTTTCATTTTTAGGTTTTCAGTCGCTCTAAAGTGACGCCTAACGTTTTGCAGATTTGCGATGGGCGGCTTTTCAGC
>Ga0247808_10001221_pt1 | contig 12463 bp, 11 predicted proteins | sample UWRJL089202R1_FD_179914 | JGI IMG/M metagenome (GOLD analysis project Ga0247808, IMG submission 179914) | Plant litter microbial communities from Arlington Agricultural Research Station in Wisconsin, United States - UWRJ-L089-202R-1 | ecosystem: Environmental > Terrestrial > Plant litter >... | reverse complement strand
CGTAGAAGAGAATAAGCAAAAATCAGACACCCCTGGTTTTGTAAAAAGCTTAGGTGCACTGAATGAAGTGCTGAACGGCAAAACGGTTTTGGTTGCAGACGATGATGTGAGGAATATTTTTTCACTGTCCAAAGCATTGGAGAAATTTAAGATGAATGTCATTACGGCTATAGACGGAAAGGAAGCTCTTCAGAAGCTGGAGCAAAACTCCAATATCGATGTAGTATTACTGGATATGATGATGCCGCAAATGGATGGTTATGAAACAGCCAAACGCATTCGTAGCGAATCGCGATGGAAAAAACTACCCGTTATTGCTGTTACGGCAAAAGCCATGACGGGCGACAGAGAGAAATGCATCAATGCAGGAGCTTCTGATTATATAACAAAACCTGTGGACATCGATCAACTGTTGTCTCTGTTACGTGTTTGGCTTTATGAAAAAGCATAATATTTAAATATGAGCGATACCAAAAAAAATATTTTAATCATTGATGACGATGACAGGAATATTTTTGCATTGACAGCTACACTGAAAGCCAAAGGGTTTTCTTGCATATCCTGCATAGATGCAAATAAAGGATTGGAAATCATGCAAAGTTCCACTCCCATTCATGCCGTATTAATGGACATGATGATGCCGGATATGGACGGATATGAAGCCATACCCAAAATACGTGAAATAGATCATCGTAAGGGAATTCCCATTTTTGCTGTCACAGCTCAGGCCATGACAGGTGATCGTGAAAAATGTTTGGAAGTCGGTGCGAACGATTACATTTCAAAACCGATTGACGTAGATCGGTTATTATTCTTGCTCTCTAATTCTATAGTTTAATCGTTTAATAGGATGATACAGGATGAAGAAGTAGAAGTATTGATTAATGATTTGTTTGAGTTGTACGGATACGACTTTACCGGTTATTCCAGAGCTTCGATCAAGCGAAGAATTAATCGCTTGTTCATTCTAGATAGCTTCCCTAGTTTCGCCGAATTTAGGTATAGATTAAAAGTAGATAGTTCTTACCTGAAAAGATTTGTAGAAGAAATTACTGTCAACGTAACAGAGATGTTTCGTGATCCGTCATTTTATAAAACATTGAGGGAAGAAGTGATTCCTAATATTGCAACGAAGCCTTTTATTAGAATTTGGCATGCGGGCTGTTCTACAGGAGAAGAAGTTTTTTCCATGGCCATTCTTCTGCAGGAAGCTAATTTACTGCATAAGGCGCTGATCTATGCTACGGATATTAATCCCAATGTATTGGAAAAAGCGCGCAGGGGAATTTTCCCTTTAAGCCAAATGAAACAATATTCTGAAAATTATATTTCATCCGGCGGCAAACAAGATTTTTCCTCTTACTACACTGCAAATTATGATCGGGTAAAATTTAATGAATCATTTGCTACACGCATGATTTTTTCTACGCACAATTTAGTTTGCGATGGTTCATTCAATGAGTTCGATTTGATCTTGTGTAGAAATGTATTAATCTATTTTGATATCCCTTTACAGAATAGGGTGTTTGAATTGTTTGATGCCAGTCTTGACACATTATCTTATCTGGCATTAGGATCTAAAGAAACCATGAAGTTTTCCAGTGTTACAAGTAATTTCAAACAAATGGGAAAGGAGAAGATATGGAGAAAAATGTGATGATGAGTCCAACCTGCGAATTGGTGATCATAGGCGGTTCCTCCGGCAGTCTCGATATTGTATTGAAAATTATTTCCAGTATAAGAAAGAACATATCAGTTGCTATTGTTGTAGTCGTGCATCGAAAAACGACTTCCGATTCTACTTTATCAGAATTGTTTGCTATACGATCTTCTTTGCCTGTAAAAGAGGTGGAAGACAAAGATGAGATAATACCTGGTTTTGTTTATCTCGCTCCTTCAGATTATCATTTGTTGTTTGAAAAAAGGCATGTCTTTGCTTTGGATTATTCTGAAAAAGTAAATTACAGCAGGCCAAGTATTGATGTTACTTTTGATTCTGCCGCTGAAGCATATGGCAACAATGCAGTGGCCATTTTATTGTCCGGAGCCAATGCTGATGGAACAGAAGGCATGAAAGCCATTCACCAGAAAGGGGGCATTACGATTGCTCAAACACCGGGAACCGCCAGTTTTCCTTATATGCCGGAACAAGCTATTTTGAATGCTCCCATAGATTTTCAGATGAGCGTGGAAGAAATGATCGGCTATATTAATGGTAAGCAGTGAAGAGTGAACAGTGAGCAGTAATAATTAACGTCACAGTCTTCAATGCTTTTCTGTTTCAGTCTTTTTTAACCATAAGCGGTTATCTTTTGCTCACTCTTCACCTTTCACCAACAAATTAAATCTCCATCTTCATCAAAGACAAGGTCAATCGTATTTTGTGGTATTCCACTTCACCATTCAAATGATCAAAAATAGGTTTTAATGCCGTGGTATTCCCAATCTCTGATGCCGCATCACGAATGCGTTGCTCATCGGCTCTTGGAACATATTTTCTTAGATCAATAGCTTCGCCCTGCTCTGCCAGATAAGCGATATGAGACCAAATGGTCGTGGGACTCATTTCTCGTTGCATGGCAATGGCTTCGATCTCCATACCTTGTGTATATAAGTCTAGTGTAATTTTATAGGTGTCTCCCTTCTGAACTTTTTTAGGTGCTCCTGTACGTTGTGTGATGAAAGATTGAATCGCTTCCAAAAAATCGTTACCATACAGTTCCATTTTCTTTTCTCCTACACCTGATATGGCAAGCATGTCTTCGTTGTTGGTTGGCAAATGTTCTGCCATGGAACGCAAAGAAGCATCAGAAAAAATCATATAAGGAGGAATACCATCTTGCTGAGCCAGTTTCAATCGAAGTCCTCTTAATGCCTGGAATAGCTTTTCTTCCGGTGTATCTGCACCTGGAGCGTCAGATGAAGCGGTCGTTTTTGCTTTCTTGGTACTTTTCTTTTCAAATGAAATCGGAACCAATTCAGAGAGTTGCAAGGTGTGTTTTCCAAATAAAACATCTTTGCCCAAAGGTGTTATTTTTAAAACCGATCCCTGATCGTAGGCTACTTCCAAAATGCCCAGATGAAGAAATTGTAACATGTACTGCTGCCAGTCTGCATAAGGAACGTCTCTACCTACACCGTAGGTTTTTATGTTTTGATAGCCTTTCTGCATCAATTCCTGGTTCGATGATCCACGGAGTACATTGATCAACATGTTTCCTCCGGCTTCTTCATTCATCCTGCTCACCGCAGAAAGGGCCATTTGTGCCAATCGTGTACCATCTATCATGGGACGTGGATTTTTGCACACGTCACAATTGCCGCAGTTTTGTATGACAGCTTCTCCAAAATAGTTTAACAAAATTTTTCTTCGGCAAATATTCGCTTCTGCAAATTGTTGCATACGATGAAGCTTGGCGAGATTCAATTCCTTTTGTGAACTGTCGTTGGCAAACTGAGTTTGCATGACTACATCCCCATAACTATAATACAATACCGTATCCGCCTTGTAACTGTCTCTTCCGGCGCGACCGATTTCCTGGTAATAACTTTCTATGTTTTTGGGAAGGTTGCTGTGTATGACCCAACGTACGTTTGATTTGTCTATTCCCATTCCAAAGGCAACGGTAGCACAAACAATTTGCAAACGATCATTGAGGAAATCGTCCTGCACTTTGTTTCTGGTTGTACTTTCTAATCCCGCATGGTAACAGGCTGCAGGATAACCGATGGCCTGCAGCTTAGCAGCCATGTCCTCCGTGTTTTTTCGGCTTAAACAATAAATAATACCGGGCTCATTCGGTCTCGCCGTAAGGAAACGATCGATCTCACTTACTTTTTCTTTGAGGGATAATCCCGAACGGACAGTTAAACTAAGATTCGGTCTGTCGAAAGAAGAAATGAAAATTTGAGGCTCCTTCATCTTCAACTGTTCGCAGATGTCACGCCGCGTCGTTTTATCTGCAGTAGCTGTCAAGGCAATGACAGGGATACCTGGAAGTACTTCTCTTATGGTATGCAACTGCGTGTATTCAGGCCGGAAGTCGTGACCCCAGGAAGAAATACAATGCGCCTCATCAATGGCTATAAAACTAATGGTCAATTGTTCTTTTAAAAAAGGAACAACACTCAATAACTTTTCCGGTGATACATAGAGTAATTTAACTTCACCGGATTGACATTGTCTGATCACATCCCTGAGTTCACTCTGACTAAAACTACTGTTGTAGGCAGCCGCTCCGATGCCATTTCTTTTTAAGGCTTCTACCTGGTCCCTCATCAGGGCTATAAGGGGAGAGACGACTAAGCAGACTCCTTGTTTGAGGAGTGCAGGAATTTGAAAACAAACGGATTTACCTCCGCCGGTAGGCATAAGCACAAGTGTGTCACGATTGTCCAAAATGGAAAGAATAATGTCTTCCTGTAGAGGGCGGAAACTGTCGTAACCGTAAACTGTTTTGAGAAGGTGGCGGGCATTGTCAAGCAATGCCGTAGGCTCGAGCGTGGTCATTGGTAGCATAAAAATAAACATTTAAAATTAGTTTTGCTTTAAAAAAATCGACTGGTAACCCACAATCGAAGGGTGTTGAAAAATAAAAAAGGTATAAGAGCTATTTTAAAGAAGTTATGGCTTTTGATGGTATTTGATTTCCCGGGGTGTAATGTTCCATAAATGAAGCAATGCTGCGCCATAACGGGTATCATCACATTGTCCTGCTGGGCCCCATTGCATGACCGTACAGGATTCTTTTAATTCGACACAATCTCCGCTTGATGCGGCAATCTCTTGCATGGCCTGACGCTCACAGGCATTGGTATAGCCCGGAAGTTTATCCGTAAAAGTATAGACCATACAGAGGATAATAATAAACGAGGCATATACTGTTCTTTTTTGTGAAACATTGTTTTTTAAAACATACACCGTAGATAGGCCCCATGCAAAAAAGAGGAGCCACAATACGGGTTGTAGCGTATCTCTTCGGATGATATAAGGTCGGTACGAACGATATCCGCCGAGCGGTAGCAAGAACAAATAAGCAAGGGTAAACAGTAAGGCAAAATATAATATACGTGTCAATTTCTCCGTGCCTGCATTTTTAGAACGCTGTAGTAAAAACAGGTTGTACAATACAGCCAATAAAACAGGCATGAATCCTTCAGAGAAAGACGTTAGTTTAAGAAGTCCTGCCAGCAATTTTTTGTAGCGTTCGGTTAAAGAAATGACTTCCCATGAATTTTCGCTATTGTGGGTACCGATGTAAAAGGAATAGATACAAAGTAAAGTAGTGAATCCAAAGGAGATCAATAACTGTTTATTGATGGACGTTAAAGATTGGATGAAACGTTGCGAGAAAGAAAGGTCCGATTTGTTTTTCCAGCTTTCATAAAAAAAATAGAGTAATGTGGAAGGACAAAGAATAAGCAATACCGGACCTGTTACCGGACCGCTGAACGTAAGGCCTATCGGAAGCAGTAGCCATAAGGGCTTTAGCCATGCGGGTAATCCTGAATGACCTGTAATGGCTGCTCTGTAATAAGGGTAAAGGAAAACCATTAAGGCAAGAGTCGGTAATGCGTACGCAAACGCATAACTGGCGCAATTGTCAATCATGCATAAGTATTCAAAAAAGCCTACCGCTTGAAACAAAGGACAGATGAGCACGGCAGCGAGCATCCATTCATTTCTTTTCCACCCAAAGCTGACGCTGATGTAAGAGGCCAGCAATAAAATAAGGCCTACCTGCAGAAATGTTTTAGCAAGGGCTATGGAAGCATATACGCTGTCTATAGGCGATAGAAAAGATTGAAGCCAAAGCGGTGCATGACGAAAGTATACATAGGTAGGCCACTGCACGAAAAAACGATTGCTGGCGGCACAGTTTTCTCCGGATTGTACAATTTTAAAACCAAAAGGATCGTGCAGTACTTGCTGGTAGGCATCAGAAGGTGCAACCAACGAAGGTATGTCTCCATCGATAGGAACCAGAGTATGTTGGTAATAAGAGAAGGCTGTATCGCCTATAAAAAGTAAAAGTAAAAAAAGAAAAATAAGATCTTTTTTCTCCAAAGAAAAGAGCTTCATAAAGAGGGATAAAATAGTTGTTTAAAACTACTCTTTTTTAGTTTTCTTTACAAGGCTTGTACCGACTTAGTTATTACATATAAGCTCTTTATTGACCAAAATGACCGATTGAAGTCAACTCCCAGTTTTGCTCGCTGTTCACTTTGATTTCTTTGCCTTGTTTGATTTCACCCACACAATTGATGTAAAATCGATGCAACTCAATGGTACTGGCCAATCGCGTGTAAAAAGCACGGCTGTGTAATTCTTTAAAGGCTGCTTTGGACAAACCGACTCTGTAATCGTAGGCCAGTCCAATGTCAAAAAACTCTTTCTCTGAAGCCGTAAAAGTTTCCTGCGTTAATAGGTATTTTTCCTGGTCAATACTTAAGGTCAACAGGCTGTCATAATAACAACTGCATAATCCTATTTTGAATTCCCCGTATTCATTGGTAACAGCGGATTCTAATAATTTATTCCCTAATGAGATTCTGATCAGGGCTTGCTTTACAGGTTCCTGTGTCAAACGATTTTTGACGGATCCTTTGATGTATTTGCCCGGCATAGAGTTGGTCTGGGCAAGGAGAAAAAGGGGAGAAAGGAAAAATAAGATAAAGAATTTGTTCATTTAATAACCGTTGAAGCCGTTTTTTAATTGGATCGGACATTAGAACAACTTGACTGCTATAAGTTTAATGGGATCAATAGTATTTTATAGTATGGGCAAAAAAAAAGGGAGTAGCTTTTAAACTGCTACTCCCTTCTCTATCTCAATGGTTTATTTGAAAATACTGATGCGGCTTGTCGTCAGCACTTCTCCATCCTGACTGGTTTGCACGATGTATATGCCATTACGAAGTTGATTGGTATTCACAATGATAGGGGCTCCTTTTTCGTAGGTAAAAGTTTGTATTGATAGCGTTTCCGAAGAAAGCGTTTTAATAGTAACGGTTATATCTCCTTCCCATTCTTCTTTAAGCTGAAGTGTAAATTGATCCTGGGCCGGGTTCGGGAAAATCTTGACAGAAGAGTTACTGGCGTCTTCTTTTCCTATCCTTGTACAAGAACCGATCAATGTCCACGCATCTGTCCAGTTAGTACCCGTTCCAGGAGCATACGCTGCGGCGGCTCCGGCACACCATCCTGAATAAGGCCATGGTTTGCATTGGTATTTATTGCCTGCATTTTTAACAAGGCTACCATCGGTATAAGCTGTTCCAGCCACATATTGTGGTGCCGTACATCCGCTACCTGGATTTACCAGCAGATTGGTCACTGCTGTACTTGTTTTTGTACTGCCTTTGTTGTCATATGCTTTTACCGTAATGCTGTAAGCTCCTGCGGCTACGTTTGTCCATGAATAATTATAAGGACTGACAGTTACTGTTCCAAGTAAAGTTGCTCCGTTATAAAATTCTACTTTCTGAATGCCGTCTGCATCCGTTGCCGTAGAGGTTATGTTGATTGTTGCAGGTGCGGTAAAAGTCGCATTGTTTACCGGTGAGGTGATACTTACTACGGGAGGGGTATTAACATATACACTTACAGCAGCAGATGTTGTCGTAACAGGTGTTGCCTGGGCATCGTATGCTTTTGCCGTAATGCTGTAAGTGCCGGCTGTAACTCCTGTCCATGTATAACTGTAAGGACTGGTATTGTCTGAATTCAGCAATGTAGCACCATTGTAGAATTCCACTTTACTAATGCTGCCTCCTGTTTCGGAGGCAGTAGCATTGATCGTAATGCTGGCAGGAATGGTATTGTATACCGTATTCGTTACCGGTGAAGTAATACTTACTACAGGAGCAGTTTTTACAACCACTGTAATGGCTGTAGAAGTAGCTGTAGCAGGAGTTGCTTGTGAATCGTATGCTTTCACCGTTAAGCTATATGTTCCTGGCGCTACACCTGTCCAGTTAAAAGAATAGGGAACAGAAGTATCGGTACCTAAAAGTATCGCACCTTTATAAAATTCGACTTTACTGATGCTTCCATCACCTTCATAAGCTTGTGCCGTAATTAGAATATTTCCTGGTGCAGCGTAATTGGTATTGTTTGCTGGTGACGTAATGGTGGCTTTCACTACATGAGCGGCTTTTATATCTACAACCATAGGGGCCGATGTTTTTGTTGCGCCAGAGTTATCGGTGACAACAACAGTAAAGGTATGTTTGCCTAATGTCAATAGTTGTGTGTAGTACCAATAAATCTTAGTTGTCGGATCGATATTCGTAACGTTGTCAACGAGTACACCATTGTCATATACTTTTACACTACTGATGCTGCCATCTAAATCATACGTCCATATAGGGAATACTGTACTTTGAGGATTATATCCGATCAGTGGACCAGAAGGACCGATGCTGACTTGCGGGCTGATATTCGTGTTGCTGAATGAAATCGTTTTTACATAATTGACACCATCTATAAAAGCATTAGAGGCTTCATAGAATGGCATCCAGGTGTATTTTGTTTGGCCGTTATAAGTGGCTGCTACAAATAGATTGAAACGTGCCGGTGAGCCCCATGTCATATCAAAAGGATTTTGAGCACTGCCTGTAAAATCTACATTGCCGCTGCTGTTAGTTGTTTGCGTAATGGTGGGACTAGCGGCTGAAATAGAGAAGTTGTCGGCAGGGAACCATGGTATGGCATAAAATTTAACCGTTGCACCCACTGCTGCTCCGCCCGTGCTGTTCAGTACTTTTACACTAATGGTAGAAGGAAAAGCCGCACCCGTAATGGCTGATCTTTGTGCGTCTGTAAACGTAGATGCTCCGTATAATGTGGCTGTTTTATTGATGAGGTATAAGGAATATTTATCAAATGTATTGTATGAAAATAAACTGTTCATCAAAGATGGCAAAGGATCTCTCCAGCCAAGATTAGGATTGACACCATTTTGATTCGCATTGATGTTACCGGCATAAATATCCCAGGCACCACGCGAGTGACCAAGTTCATGTGCGAGTGTATTAGTCATAACGCGTTCAAACAGGTTTCCGTTTCCGGAGGCAGATTCTCTATAAGAGAAGATGACAGCCTGATACGCAATTTCAAAAGCAATGCGATAGGTATTGGAACTTGAATTAGGAAAAGAATTGTATACAATACGGTATTTGTTTCCAGATTCTGCCGGTTGTGTCCATTTCGATAAAGTAATGTTATCGTCAGATGTATTGTCTGTAAAATAAACAAATGAAACCGCTGTGAAATTATAGTAATTATTCAAACCTGTCTGACTGTTGTATAGGGCATTGACAGCTGATAACTGTTTGTTGATAGAATCCTGTATGGCTTGCTGTCCGCCAAAATAATCCACCGTTTTTTGTTCGACGTAAGCTACTACATTATAGGTAAGGGTAGTCTTCTGTGCCATCGCTGTGCTCGTTATCAACAGCATGAACATTGGAATGAATTTGAGTAATCGTGTTAGCATAGTTTAAAAGTTAAAAGTGAGATACTAAAACTAGCCAATACTTAAATGAACAGGTATGAAACTGAGTGAACGGTCAGATTTAATTAGTTAACGGTGAACGGGAACAGCCATTTAATGAAGTTTATTCTTCTGTTTTTAACTTGCTTAAAATTTTCCAATCGATATAAAATGTACCGAACGGAATGATGCAGGCAAGCAATACTTTCCATGTTAAGTTTTTAAAAGACCAATGCTGTGCTACTCCCAGGCTGATGGTATTGATTACAAAGAGCAGAAATAACATACCATGCACAGGACCTATCGCTTTCACAAGAGATGGATCATGCATATAATATTTGAGAGGAACAGCGATGCCAATTAGAACTAATAATGAAATGCCTTCGAAGAAGGCCAGCATACGAAGACGGCCAAGTGCAGTGAACAGGAATTTTTTCATGGTTAAAAGGGTCTTATATAAGGTCGATTGGCAAATGGTGAAAAGGGCCAGGGAATGGCAATAAGTATCATCAATAACGCTATGCTGAACCATGTTAATAGGGTGTTGAACTTTTCTTCGTCCATTGTCTTTCGTTTTGCTTTTGCAGAACCGATGGTAATGATCACAATGGCAAGCAGCATGAAGAGGATGTGCATCCAGCCAAAGAACGAAATGTCTGGAGAAGTCGTAGTAGTTCCTTTGTTTGTCCAGAAATAGTTAACAAGAGGACTCTTGATGTACAATGTAAAACCTATGATAAGCTGAATATGCGCGATCGTCGCTGTCCAGTGGCGAATGTCATCATCTTTTTTATTAAACGATCGTTTAGTTCTGTAACCTAGATACGACCGGTATATGGCGTATAAAAGACTTCCTAATACGAACCATCTTATGATGGAATGCGCGAAAAGCAGCGTCGTGTACATTTTTAGTAAGTGTTGTTTGTTGTCTTCAAATATAATTATAAAACATACTAATTGGTATGTTTTATAAGAAAAAAAGAGAGATTAAATTTGGTGAGCGCTATTCTATCCATCAGACTTTTTTAAGTCCATTTAAATAGTTTTTTAATTCTTTTAAATAAACGGAATAGCAGGCAGCTCCAAATAATTTACCCAGGTTACGCACGCCACCATACCCGGTTGTAATAAATAAAGCGACTTGTTGAGCATTCACTTCTTTTCGTATTTCGCCTGTTTTTTTACCTTGTTCTATGCTTTGCTGCAAAGCCTTCTGCCATTCTTTAAGTAGTTTGCTAAGTGCTTTGCGAAAAGCGGAATGCGTCCCACCCATTTCTTCGATCAGGTTGACAGCAGGACAGCCGTATGGTATAGTGAAAAAATCATTTTCCTGAAGTAAAACTTTCATCATTTTGAAAATCTCAGAAGTAGGATGCTTAGCCTTAAGCAGGGGAGTCACGAGTGACTCATGCATGCCGGGATACAGGACTTCATGAATCATGGCAATTCCCATTTCGTCTTTGTTTTTGAAATGGTAATAAAAAGCACCTTTGGTTACTTTTGTTTGAGCAATGATGTCGTCCACACTGGTTGCCTGATAACCCTTGGCATAGATGAGTTCAAATGCTTTGTGAAGTATGGAGAGTCTGGTATTGGCTGCTTTACTCATATTACTTTTTTAAAAGAGCGAAGAGATACTCTTTTAAGATAATTTGAATGTACATAATCTTTAAAAGAGTATGTTTTTATTTCTCGGATTTCAGACGGATGGGAACCATCACTGTAAAGCGGCAAGCAAAAATTTTATCGTTACCTGATTTATTGCCCCACTTAGAAATGTTGTCGAGGTAGTCGGTAGCGGGGTTGTACCATCCCATTTTAAAACCGGCGCCTACACCATTGGGTAAAAAATATTGAAAGCCACATTGCGTGGGAAACATAAAGGCAAGGTTGGAATACGTTTCACCATCTGCACGACTGGTAAGATCTTTATTCAATGAATTACGGAATTCATCTTTGGGATTAAAACGGATCAATCCAATCCCTTGAGAAATGAATAGGCGAAAGTTGCGTCGCTTAATGAGGTTAAGCTGCAATTCATAATGCACCGTGAAAATAGCCGTTTTGAAATACCGATTAGGGGTGGGTGTTTTTTCGGTGCTTGTTACTTCTCCTGAATATTGGTAATTGGGATTTTGTCCGCTTACGGAACCTATTTGCAGGTTAATGGCACCATTTAACCTTTTTTTCTTCATCCATTGTATTCCCAGATGAAAACCGGAGGTAAACTTCTCATAACCGGCCTGCAAATCGCCACGGTAAGCATTCGCGCTGATGCCTACTTCTATAAAACGCTTGTACGTAATCGTGCTATCCTGAGCTTTCAAATGGTGCAATGAGGTGCAGCACAAAAAGAGCAGAAGATAAACGAAGGAAGGTACACGGAGTTTTAAAAAGGTCATAAACAAAAACAGATCCTGTATATGAATATATACAAGATCTGCCAGTAATGTAATTGGATTACGCAATATTATTTAATCTTCGAAAAATCGAATGTTTCCAAGAAGCTAGTATTGAAGTTTCCTGAGCGGAAAATAGGATCATCCATCAAGGCAATGTGCAAGGGGATCGTCGTTTTTACGCCATCAATTACGAATTCTTGCAGAGCACGTTTCATACGGTCACATGCTTCATCGCGTGTAGGCGCTGTTGCAATCAACTTGGCAATCATGGAATCGTAGTTGGGAGGAATGGTATATCCTGTATAGCAGTGAGAATCTACGCGCACGCCATAACCGCTAGGAATATGGAAGTTGGTGATTTTACCCGGAGAAGGTCTGAACCCATTGGCTGGATCTTCTGCGTTGATACGGCATTGGATAGAATGTCTTAGCGGAAAATGGTTTTTACCGTCTAGTTTTTCCCCTGCTGCCATACGAATCTGTAATTTGATCAAATCCGTATCGGTTACTTCTTCTGTAATCGTATGTTCTACCTGGATACGTGTATTCATTTCCATGAAGTAG
>Ga0247808_10001220_pt1 | contig 12469 bp, 10 predicted proteins | sample UWRJL089202R1_FD_179914 | JGI IMG/M metagenome (GOLD analysis project Ga0247808, IMG submission 179914) | Plant litter microbial communities from Arlington Agricultural Research Station in Wisconsin, United States - UWRJ-L089-202R-1 | ecosystem: Environmental > Terrestrial > Plant litter >... | reverse complement strand
GAAATCCGAGATCTGAGATCTGAAATCTGATAGGAATTATATTCTGATCTCTGATTTCTGATTTCAGATCTCTATCTTATTATAACAATGAATAAAATTCTTTTACCTAACGAGTCAGATTGGAACCAACTATTACAGCGTCCTGTATTCAATGCAGAGGAGTTGTATGGTAAAGTCAATGCTATTATCTCTTCGGTAAAGGAACGCAAAGACAAAGCCTTGCTAGATTATGCAGCGCAGTTTGATGGTGTGCAGTTAGACTCATTAATTGTAAGTGAAGAAGAATTTCAAACGGCCATTGCTTCTGTTTCTCAAGACTTGAAGAATGCAATTGTTCAGGCGAAGGAAAACATAGAACTGTTTCACTCGAAGCAGAAAGAACAGATTACGAAAGTGGAAACCATGCCCGGCGTGACCTGCTGGAGAAAGAGTGTGGCCATTGATAAAGTTGGTTTATATATTCCCGGAGGTTCTGCCCCTTTATTTTCTACGATCTTAATGTTGGGTGTACCTGCAGCCATTGCGGGTTGCAGAGAAATTGTATTGTGTACACCTCCCGATAAAGCAGGCAACATTCATCCAGCCATTCTTTATACGGCTTCCTTACTGGGTATTAAAAAAGTCATTAAAGCAGGCGGCGCTCAGGCAATTGCTGCCATGACTTTCGGCACGGAAAGCGTTCCTGCTGTTTATAAAATATTCGGTCCGGGTAATCAATATGTAACGGCAGCGAAGCAACTCGTTACACAATACGGTGTGGCCATCGATATGCCTGCAGGTCCCTCGGAAGTTGCTGTGATTGCAGATGCGAATGCAGATGCTGAATTGATTGCGGCAGATTTATTGTCACAAGCGGAACATGGCGGCGACAGCCAGGTGATTTTTATCACGCCTGTAGAGGCCTTGCTTGCAAAAGTGGAACAAGCCATAGAACAACAGTTGAAAGCCTTACCACGCGCTGCTATTGCTTTAAAAGCGATAGAGAACAGCAAATTGATATGGGTGAATACTATGGACGAAGCATTTGCCATGAGCAACGCGTATGCTCCGGAACATTTAATTTTACACCTTGACAACGCAGAAACCTGGGGCGAAAAAGTAATCAATGCAGGTTCTGTTTTTTTAGGCGCCTGGACGCCTGAGTCTGCCGGTGATTATGCCTCCGGTACAAATCATACGTTGCCAACCAATGGCTATGCGCGTGCTTATTCAGGTGTGTCGTTAGATTCTTTCATTAAAAAAATAACCTTTCAGCACATCTCTAAGGAAGGATTGAAAAACGTTGGGCCTGTCGTGGAAATCATGGCGGAGAACGAACAATTGCATGCGCATAAGAATGCGGTGACGTTGCGTTTGAAGAAGGCACAATAAAGCTTCCCGTAATATCTTATTATACTAAAAATCATGTCCATGAAAAAGTTCTTTTTAGTGCTTTGTATTTGCCTGTGTCAACACTTGATTTTAGCGCAGGATAATCCCGTAAAACTGTCCGACAAATTTCAGGTTTCTACAGGTCCTGTTTATCCGATGGTGCAATCTAAGTTCAAGTATTTTTTTTCTTTAGAACCACAGTTTTCCATAGTACTGAAAAGAGTAGGTGATCAAATCTACGTTCAGAAATTTGACAACGCGACGATGTCAAAAGTCAGTGAGAAAATGTACAACGACATCGGCAGTCATGATATCGAAAAGGTAATGGAAAGCCATGGTAACATTTACTACATCTATTCCTGGAAAGATAAAGTAACAAAAAAGAAGAGATTGTATTGCCGTACGATCACGAAAGAAGGAGTGATGCTTCCTGTTAAGGCCCTATGTCCAGGTACTGAAAGTGGAATGTCTACGATTGACTATGTCAGTATAGAAGCTATTTCAGGAGCAGTTCCACTGCATTATGATATTACGGAATCAACTGACCGATCAAAGATCATGGCGCGTTATCGATTGGATAAAATGTCAACAAATGATTCAAAGAATTTTGAAAGGTTTGGGTTTGAAGTATTGGATGCTGTTACATTAGAAAGACAATGGGGTGGTGAAGTACAAATGCCTTACAGCGAAGAGGACATGAATTATCTTGCATTTACAGTGACGAAGAATGGAAATGTTCATTTACTGGCCTATGTAAGAAGTGTGAAAGAATTTCAATTGATGGTTTTTCATCCGGACTTGTCAGTGACTACGCATACATTGGACATGAAGTCATTTGAAATTGAAAGTTTTGAAATTCAGGAAATGATTGACGGTAATCTGTTATGTACAGGCTATTATGCCAACGGAATAGATTTGATGATTGCGATGAATAAAATAGGTTCGATTGGATTCAATAAAACTAAAAGTTTCAATAACGACGGTATTATTCAACTCAAAATGACGCAAGAGGGGAAGATTTTAGATTCTCATCAATATGCTTTTCCAATCGAATTAATCAATCAGAATGAAACCGAGAGAAAACAGGAAAAGAATAATGAGCGTGAGGCTGTTGGTAATGCCGGAATCAATGATTTAAAAGTAATGGAAATAATTTCCCTGGAAGATGGCAGTAGTATCGTGCTGGGAGAACAATACCATTATAATATGTCCAGCGGAAGAGTGAAGCATACCTATGGCGATCTTATTGTTACGAAATTGGATCATAAGGGGCAATTGGTTTGGATGAAGAAATTTGCAAAATGGCAGGTGGGTTATATGTTCAAAGGGAGTATGAGTATAAAGACAACACGTGATAAAGGATTTCTTACATTGCTATTTGTAGACAGCATAAGGAATTCCGCTTTAACGATGAATCAGGCGCCTTCACCTCATATTGATGGCTTTGGAGGAATACTCACAGCTTATATAGTAAATGAAAACGACGGTTCAGTAGAAAAACATAATATAATGGATTTTAGAAATATTAAAGGAATGTTCGGCCTTCAGTTTAAAACAAAAAATCTGATCCTCATTTCCCCGGATACTTTCATGATAGAAGGAGTGGCCAAGGAAGAAAAAGAAAATGCAATGATTACGATCAAAGTCAAATAGAAGATAGGCTTGAAGAATAGTACACAGTTTATCCTTCAAGCCTATTATTAATTCCTTAACATTGCCCTTCATTTTTTTATCTAGCCATAACGATTCGATTATTTCTCGGTAATAGTAGTTGCGTAGTTTAGTACTAAGAAAGGCTAAAACTATACAACTATGGTACTCTTAAATACTTTCGTCAGCAAAACAGAAGAATACATCCTTCGATTTTTCATTCTTCGATCTTATTGCCGCAATCACAACTTCTCTTGGCGCCATACTTTAAGGGCTGTTATTTTCAATTTGTTTCAATGAAAAAGCGACCTGTTGAATTAGTCGTGATCTCTGATGTTCATTTGGGAACGTATGGTTGTCATGCTACAGAACTCTTAAAGTATCTCAAAAGCATCAAGCCTCAAACCATCGTCCTGAATGGTGATATCATCGACGCCTGGCAATTCAGCAAACGTTACTGGCCCAAATCACACATGCAGGTGGTGAAGCACATTACAGGCCTGATCGGGAAAGGCGTGAAGGTGTATTATATTCCGGGTAACCACGATGAAGTCATGCGTAAGTTTGCAGGCTTTAAGATCGGAACATTTTCCATTGTCAATAAAATCATTATTCCACTGAGCGGGGGGAAAGCCTGGTTTTTTCACGGCGATGTATTTGATGTCACTATGCGTTATTCCAAGTGGCTGGCCAAGTTAGGGGCGGTAGGTTATGACGCTTTAATCCTGATCAATTCCTTCGTTAATTTTTTCTCGGTGAAAATGGGTAAAGGGAAAATTTCTCTTTCCAAACGAGTAAAAGACAAAGTAAAAACCGCCGTGAAGTTTATCAATGATTTTGAAAAAACTGCTTCTGATATTGCCATTGAAAAGGGCTATAAATACGTAGTGTGCGGACACATTCATCAACCCTGCATGCGAAGAATTTTGACAGATGATGGAGAAACGACTTATCTGAATTCCGGAGATTGGATTGAGAACCTGACGGCATTAGAATACAACAACAAGAACTGGAGAATTTATCATTACCACCAGGATAAAGTAGCTGCCAAAACGAAAATAGAAGAGGATGCTTCTACTTCTAATTATAAGGAGTTGTTCGAATCGTTATTGGTAGAATTCAGTATGGTGCAGCAAGCCAGTGCTTCCTATGCTAAACCGATGAAACGCGCATGAAAATATTATACGCCATACAAGGAACGGGTAACGGCCATTTGAGCCGTGCGCGGGACATCGTTCCATTGCTTAAGCAAAAAGCTGACGTCGATGTATTGATCAGTGGTATTCAAGTGGATGTGGAAGCACCATTTGATATCGATTATAAATTAAGGGGACTGAGTTTTATTTTTGGCAAGCAAGGTGGAGTAGACTTGTTCAATACATACCGCAAAGCGAAGTCCATGCAGTTGATCCGTGAGATCAAATCCTTACCGATTGAGCAATACGATCTGGTGTTGAATGATTTTGAACCGGTAAGCGCCTGGGCCGCTAAATTCAAGAAGGTACCTTGCATCAGCCTGAGTCATCAAAGCGCGGTCATGTCAGAAGATTCGCCAAAACCGGATGAACGTGATTTGATCGGAGAAACGATTTTAAGAAACTATGCACCAACAAACGGCTATTGTGGTTTTCATTTTGAATCCTACAACGAAAGAATTCACAAGCCTGTCATTCGCCAGCAGGTAAGAGAAATCATACCAGGTAATCACGATCACATTACAGTATATCTGCCGGCTTATGAGAATGAGAAATTCTATAAAGTATTAGGCGAAATAAAAGGAATACAATGGAACGTGTTTTCAAAGCATTGCAAGAAGGCAGAGAAAAAGGGAAATGTTTACATCTATCCGGTGAACAATGAACAATTCCTGGCCAGCATGACGGCCGGCATTGGCGTACTTTGCGGCGCGGGTTTTGAAACTCCGGCAGAAGCATTGTTCCTGAAAAAGAAACTCATGGTAATCCCCATGAAAGGGCAGTACGAGCAGCAATGCAACGCTGCCGCATTGGAGATTATGGGAGTGCCTGTCATAAAAAAAATGAAAAAGAAACACATTCCTAAAATTCAGGATTGGTTACAGAACGGCACGATAACGGAAGTCAATTATCCGGATACGACAAGCGATATTTTGGATCAGTTATTGGCTAAGCATAAGAAACAGTTATTGGCATCATAACAACAGGAGAGCGAGAGAGTGATCAGTAGAAGTGATTTTGGAGACGACTTTAAGTGGGGAGTATCTACAGCAGCTTTTCAAATAGAAGGCGCTCATAGTTTAGACGATAAAATACCTTCGATTTGGGATGAGTTCACTCACCGGAAGGGAAAGATCCACAAAGGCCATCACGCGCGCATGGCCTGTGATTTTTATAACCTCTATCCTCAGGATTTGGATACCGTAAAGTCTTTGTCTATTCCTAATTTTCGTTTTTCACTTTCCTGGACACGCATCATCAATCACGATCACTCAGTCAATGAAAAGGGCATTGCCTTTTATAACCGCATCATAGACGGCTGTATTGCCCGTGGATTGGAGCCTTGGGTAACGATTTATCATTGGGATATTCCTCATTTTCTGGAAGAAAAAGGCGGATGGATAAACAGAGATATTGTCAGTTGGTTTGGTGAGTACGTAGAGGTCTGCGCAAAATATTTTGGTGACCGTGTCAAACATTGGATGGTCATGAATGAACCCATGGTATTTACAGGCGCCGGTTATTTCTTAGGAATTCATGCGCCAGGAAAAAAAGGCTTAAGCAATTTTATCCCTGCCATGCACCATACTACGTTATGCCAGGCGGAAGGTGGAAGACGCTTGAAGTTTTTGTTGCCGCAGGCAGAAGTGGGAACGACGTTTTCTTGTTCGTATGTAGAACCCCTCAATGACAGTACCGCTCATCAACGTGCTGCGGTTAAGATCGATGCTTTGCTTAACCGCTTATACATTGAACCGTCATTAGGTATGGGATATCCGGTGAAAGACATCAGCTTGTTGTCCAGAGTAGAGAAATATATGAAGGCGGGTGATGAACAGATGATGGCTTTTGATTTTGATTTTATAGGTGTACAGAATTATACCAGGGAAATAGCCAAACGTTCCTGGATGGTGCCGATCTTATTTGCCAATCTGGTCGGCGCACACAAACGCAATGTGGAGACAACCTTGATGAATTGGGAAGTCTATCCGGCCTCTATTTATGAGATGTTGAAGAAATACGGTGCTTATGAAAAGGTAAAGAAAATCTACGTCACAGAAAATGGAGCAGCCTTCGAAGATAATTTGCTGAACGGGCGCGTGGAAGATAAAAGACGTGTACGTTATTTGCACGATTACATTGCACAGGTTTATAAGGCCAAACAGGAAGGTGTTCCTGTAGAAGGATATTTCGTCTGGACGCTACAGGATAATTTTGAATGGGCAGAAGGTTATAGGCCGAGATTTGGTTTGATCTATACAGACTTTGAAACGCAGGAGCGAGTGATCAAAGATTCGGGGTATTGGTACCGGGATTTTTTGAATGGAGCGATATTATTAAAGTAGGAGTTAGCCGTGAATGCTTACTGTTCAATTTTGTTTGGGTATCAGGTCTTCAGACCTGACACTGCCGGACAATAGCATACAGTCTATTTTATGGCCAACCGTTTGCCCCTAAATCCCCTGAAGGGGACTTTTGAGCGTAGAAACAGAGCGGAGAGCGAGGGTATACACCCGTTTCTACGCTTTATTTTTATTTTTATTCTATCTGTCTGCTCCTAAATCCCTGAAGGTGATTTAGGGGCAAGACCGATTGTTACCTCAACAACGTCACCTTGATCGTAACATCCTTATTCACCACAATCACATACAATCCACTCGGAGCGTCTTGTCCTTTTTTAGTCGTACCGTCCCAATAAGCCGGCACAGTCAGTTCTTTCACCAGTTCGCCCATTCTATTGTAGATCTGAGCCGTACCTGTATTTTCAATGTAATAAGAATCCGACACCCCATCACCGTTTGGATAAAACACTGGATCGCATTCGCTGTTTCTTTCTATTTTTAATTTCGATTCAAATGTTACTTCACATCCTGTAGCATCTTTCACAAGGATATCAAAGACACCTTCTTTAGATAAGGAGAACGTAGATGTGTTGAAAGACAAAGTGTCTTTTTTAGTAGCTATTTTATAAGTGAAAGGACCTGTACCTGCATTGAATGAACTTTCATCTAAAGCGACCACAATAGGATAGGTGCAGGCTGTATTTTCAATGCTATAGTACAAGTTATTGGAAGAGATACAAGGAGAAACACGAAGTGTAATGGGCTGCGCTGCTAAGGTAATTCCTGCAAGAGAGGGTGTTGTATTGGAGATCATGCAAGTATAAATACCTGCATCATTAAAATTAACTGAAGCAAAGTTCAATTTATTGACAGTAGTTGTAGTGAAGAAGAGACCGTCTTTATACCAATTGTAAATGTTAGTGGTTACCGCATTATCAAAACCAAGATTGATTTCTACTGCATTTGTTGTCAACGCATTAATAGTTGCAGCAGTACCGGGTTGCTGTCCTGTGAAATTAAAATCTGTGAGATTAAAACCTGGATTAAAGGTCGATGGTAACAAATCTTCAAAAGAAAGTTCACTCATGCTTACATTGACGGTATGCAGCTGCGAGTAACTGCTTAAATTCGGAAGAGTAGTTAATTTACACTCGGGCATCCAAAGCTCTTTTAGTTGCGTGCAATTGGTAATGTTAGGTACGGCGGTCATTTGATTCTCGGAGCAAACTAAATACTCCAGCAACACACAATTATTTAAGCTTGGTAAAGAAGTAATCGGAAGCCTGTGTGCGGAAAAATAATTGAGCTTGGCTAATGTAGACATACTTGGAATAACCGTGATGGGATTATCTGAGATAAACAACTTTTCCAAATTTACCTGAGCGGATAAACTGGGTAAGGCTGTTAACTGATTGCTCTGTACAAACAAAACTCTAAGTTGAGTCAGGTTCGAAATACTGGGCAATACCGTTACCCGGTTGTGATGGAAAGATAATACCTGAAGATTGACAAGTGCTGATAGATTAGGTAAAGATGTTAAATCGTTAGAATCGAGTCCAAGAGTAGTAATGTTCGTTAAACCGTCAATGTTAGGCAGTGTATGCAAATTGGGATTGTATTTTACTTCCAGCGTTGTAATGTTGGTGAAGTATTGAATACCGTCCAGGTTAGTAATGTTTTGATTGTAGCATTTAAATGGACCTGTTGCTGCATTTGCTGCGTTAATGTTTAAGCTTCCGTCCGGGTAAATAACTGCTGGACGGTTGGCTAATAAATATGCTTTAAAGTTAGCGTCCGGAAGTACATATCCTGTAGCCGCTATGGATACTCTGCCTTGAAGCAGAAGCAATAGCACAATGAGAACGATATGTAGCGAATTCCTTTTCATTTTTATTTAACGATGCTGATATGGCCTTTTACCACATCACGAGGGGTGTATTGAATCACAAAATAGTAATTACCGGATTCTAATTCAACCCCGGAGCTGTTTCTTCCATCCCATTCTTCCGAAGATCCTCCGGTGATTGTAGCGTTATAGACCTGCGTTCCTGATTTGTTATAGATGCTAATCGTTGCTTCTTTATTGGCTTTTACCGGGAACTTCCAACGCTCGCCATGAGCAGGAGCAAAGGCTTCGTCTATTTCTTTTACCGGTGTTTTGACGATCACATCTTTCTTTACTTGTGATACACAACCGTTATGATCTTTAACGCGCACATGGTACACTCCATCTTTTATACCGTCAAAACGGGTATCGTTATCGAAAGCAGATTGGTCAATGGCATAAGAGTAAGGAGCTGTACCGCCTTTTACTGTCAATTGATCAATGATGATCGTTGCTTCTCCGTCGCTGTCGAAACCGTAATCAACACGCACCTGAGCAGAGATGTGTACGGTTTCGCAATTTACTTTAGCGATTTGATCCGCAGCTTTTGTTGCTTGCTTAATTTCTTCTTTTGGAGAAATAGCAGGAGTAATCGTTTCTTTTACAGGGACTATTGTTTCTGTGTTAACTTCTGTTGAAGGAGTAATTTCAGCAGGTGTATTTTTAGCATCAACGGTTTTAGTAATTGTTTTGTGAGTAGATTGTTCTTGTACCGGCCTCGAAATTACTTCTGTCTCATTTTTTTCAGAAGGTGTAATCGTTTGTGCGGGTGTAGTCACCGCAATTTCTTTAACATCTTCTGCCTCAGAGGACGAATAATTCAAGTACGTATAAAGAGCAGTAGAAGCCACTACTACGGCAGAGAAGATAATGATTTTACCCCAAGGGCCTGAACCCGTATTGTCAGCGCTCATCTCTTTGCTCATGCGTGCTTTCAATTTGATCATCTCCTGATCAATGATCACCTCATTCGCAATCTTTTGTGCTTCGACAATAGACTTGAACTCCGCATCGCCCGACAGTTTTTCATTGAACTGCGCAAGTTCTGCTTCGCTCAACTCATCGTTGAGGTAACGGTCTATTTCTTCATATATGTCGTATTTTGGGTTCATTACTTTCTTAATAAATTTTCAATGGCTTTGTTTTTCATCACCAGTTGTATAAGTTTTTGCTTGCACCTGTAATTGTAGGTCTTCGCTACGTTTTCACTGGAGTAACCCATGAGTTTGCAAATTTCTTTCATGCTTAAACTGTCGTACACCGAGTATTTTAAGAGTGTTTGACATTCCTGACCAATTTCAGAAAGCAGGGTAGTAATGGCTGTTTTCTTTTCTTCGGTGATCAGATTCCCTAGAAAATCTCCTTCCGTGTGAAGGAAGTCTTCATCTGGTATTTCTGTTGTTTTATTCATTCGCTTGGCACGATTGATCCATAGATTTTTCGCTACGCGGCAAATATAAGCGGTGATGTTTACATCATCAGGCAGTTGATCCAACTTCACTTTTTTATAGAAGATGATCACAGCGTCTTGAAAGATGTCTTTCGCTTCGTCGTCATTTCCTTTGTTTCCTTTGATGTAATGCTTGACTTTAGGCAATACCGATTTATACAAAAAAGCCAGCACAGCATCGTCGTTGCCTTTTTTTAAAGCCGATATCACATCCTTGTCAGTATACTGCATTGACTAGATTTCCTCCCTATATTTGAACGACAAACCACACTGAAAAAAGTAAACAACTTATAGTGTTATATTTTTAATTCGTGCTTTTCCTTAGAAATATATCATTTTTTGTGTTAAAATTACTAAATAACATTTAGTATTTTCAGTAGATGAGAATCTATATCATTGTCTCAGTTGTATTCTTTTCAAACTGTATTCATGAAGCTCAGGCGCAATCCGGAGTTGGATTACCAGTGCAGTTTATACAATTTTTCAAGACATATAGCCTCATCAATCCGGCCAGCATAGGAAAGGACTCTTCCATTGAGTTCAGTACCGGCAACAAATCATTGACGGGCGCTTTTAGCGGAGTGAGAACGTTTTATGCGAATGCCAATGTACAATTGAATGCTCGTGGAAAGAATAAATCAAAGCATGTTCTCGGATTGACTTTTACGAATGACAAAGAAGGAAGTTTTATCAATCGGAACAGAGCTTCTTTAGTTTATGCGTTTCATTTACCCATCAGCAGGAAATCTACAGTGAGTGCAGGAGTAGCGGCAGGTTTTATCAATTATTCCTACAAGGCATCCAATATCAGTGCCGGTGGTTCTGCCTTTGCACCCAATGCCGATATAGGTTTATGGATTCACCGTTCCAATTTCAACATGGGTGTTTCAGGCAATCAAATCCTTGCTTCGAAGTTGACGCCGATTGATGAAACTTATACCATAGAGAGACATTATAACCTGATAGCCGATCGGACATTTTTGTTGGGGCCTTATCTTACCTTAACACCTGCTTTTGTTTTTCGCTGGTACGAAGAGCAATATTATAATGCAGATCTTGCCTTGATTTTAGTTATTCAGGATAATGTCACCACAGCACTCACCTATAAGTATAACAGAGGGATATCTGTTTCCGGAGGATTGGAAGACATTAAGGTGGGCGGGAGCATGTTTAAATTGATGTTCTCTTATTATTTCCCGCTTGGTGGTGTTACCAATTACAATCCTGCTGCTTACGAATTGTCTTTGCGTTTTGTACCAGGCGCTCATCGCCGTTCTGGTAGTTATGGAGATTCAGATGAAGAGCAGGAAGACGAATAGATTTTTTATTAAAGTAAAAATAAGATTAGTGGTTTAAGTTTTAGGGCGTGCCCCGCCGGAAAAAGTCCTCGCTCGGATCATACTTGATTAGCGTATCCAGCCCTGCAGGCTCGCTGTGGGCTTTCCGCTACTATCCCTCACGCATCTTCTGTGATCATGGCATCTTACGCTAATACGGCAAGACATAGTTTTACAATCTCATATTCTATATTTAATCTCCTTTATTACATTATATTTTTTATCCTTATTGTTTACTTTTTCTTAGTCCGTTTGTCTTCCTAATAGAACCCTGTAAATCACAACACTACCTGTGAAATTAATCGGGTCATTCATCTTTACTCTTTTTAAAAGAAAGATCTATGAGAAAGCAAGCTGCACTTTTATTTTCCTATCCAGTACGTGAATGGATTAAGAAGACTCCTCAGGAAGTGTTGATCATCGGTTCCCTGTTGATGATCTATTTGTTGCATAGTGTCATCATTTTGGCAGATATGCTCCTTGCACTTTATTAATACTTTCCATCACGGTTATTCATTCAAAGTTTTATGAAAAAAATGTACTCCTCTATTAAAGCATTTACAGCGCTTCTCTTATTCGTGCTCAGCACCAGTGCCTATGCGCAAAACAAAATGGTGGCCTATGTTCCAAACTGGGTAGACCTCAATTCATTTTCCAATAAAATTGATTATGCGAAATTGACACACATCAATATTGCATTTGAAAATCCCACCAATGCTGCAGGAGATCTTTCATTCAATTCACAGAATAATATATTAATCAATAAGGCTCATGCCAACAATATCAAAGTATTGATCTCTATTGGCGGTGGGTCTGCTTCCGGCGATCAGACTTTGCTGGCGAGGTATGCCACTCTGACCAATAATACCAACAGAGCGGCGTTCGTAGCGAAATTATCGGCTTACGTGACCGCTCATAATTTTGATGGCTTGGATGTAGACTTGGAAGGTCCGAACATCAATGGAGATTACGGTGCTTTTATCGCGGCTTTATCCGGGGCATTAAAACCCAAAGGTAAATTATTGACTTCCGCTTTGTCACAAGGATACGGAGGAGATAAAGTTCCTAACTCTGTATTCCAATATTTCGATTTTGTAAACATCATGGCTTACGACGGTGCCGGATATTGGGATCCGAATGCACCGGGACAACATTCTTCTTTAGCGTATGCAAAGAGCAATACGCAATATTGGCTCAATCGTGGATTACCTAAGGCGAAAGCGGTATTGGGTGTTCCC
>Ga0247808_10001218_pt1 | contig 12472 bp, 8 predicted proteins | sample UWRJL089202R1_FD_179914 | JGI IMG/M metagenome (GOLD analysis project Ga0247808, IMG submission 179914) | Plant litter microbial communities from Arlington Agricultural Research Station in Wisconsin, United States - UWRJ-L089-202R-1 | ecosystem: Environmental > Terrestrial > Plant litter >... | reverse complement strand
TTTAAAGAGGCGGCGCTGTTCAGCACAGCCTGCGGCGCGGCCATGGACGCCAGGGACTGGTTAGTTGAGCAAGTGGCCGGCGGCATGGCCTGATCTACGAAGGCTTGCAGCTTCACCAGCCCGGCACGCTCAACCCGCAGGATTGCGGCATCCCCGTCGACCACATTGATACCCGGACTAAACGCCAGCAATCCCGACCAGCTGCGGGGAAAACGGTACAGATCGACACAGCCGCGATGAGCCAGCGTCAGAGGCTGTTCACCCACGACAATGGCAACAATCTGAACAGTCAATTGAGCGCTGCGGCTCAGCATCACCAGCGTCGCGGCTGGTTCTGGCGGTTGATCTTCAGGCATTGGCGACGCACCCACGGGTCAGGCAAGGGATGCGGATGCTAGAGGAGCGCCGGAGCGCAATCTTGATGAGAAACTGATGAAAGGAGATAAATATTGCAATGCGTTGCCTGAAGGCTTGCTTCAGGCAACCGGGCGGCTTGGTTTATGCTGCCCACTTTCAATACCACAGCTAATACATCAGATTAGAGAGCCTTAAGAATCTTTTTCGACAGCGAATCGTATTTCCCTTGCTTCTGTATCAGCTCGTTTACTTCCTGCTTGTAACTCGTATGGTTAGCTAATTTCTCTAATAGTTTTGCCGCCCCTTTGACCGCTCCTGAACTACTGCCGCCGCTGCCACGGCGGATGTTTTTAATTTCTGCGAACTCGCTCTTAGTCAACTTCACAACCTCGAATGCCTCCTGGGCCTTGTTCAGAGCTTTCTCATTACTCGTATTCTTGGCCGAGATCAGGTGGGCGGCGTATTTAGAGTACTTTTCCGGATTTTGCGTCGCCAGTTTCGTCGCGGCGGTGGTGCTATGAAATACCCTGGCATGGATGTAAGTGCCCACATTCATGTGCTTTCCTCAAATGACGGTAAATGGCCCTAAGCCAAAGAGGCGGAATTCTCAAGGTATTTACCATCAGCAGTTTTCATAAATCGCTCATGACAGGACAGGCAAAAAAGTGGCGCGCCCGGAACAGGCGCGCGCGGATGGTCAGTGATCGTGATGCAGATAAGCCGGTTGCTTGGGCAGACGCAGGCTGAACAAGAAGGCAATCGCCATCATGACGGTGACGTACCAGTAGAAGTTGTTCTCCATGCCCATGCTCTTCAGGTTGAGCGCCACGTATTCGGCTGAACCACCAAACACCGCGTTAGCCACCGCATAGGCCAGGCCAACACCCAATGCGCGAACCTGTGGCGGAAACATCTCGGCTTTGACCAGGCCGCTGATCGAGGTGTAGAAGCTGACAATCGCCAGCGCCAGGGTGATCAGCAAAAAGGCCATGAACGGATTGGTGGTGGTCTTGAGGGTCATCAGGATTGGTACGGTACAAAGGGTACCCAGCGCGCCAAACCAAAGCATGGAGTTACGCCGGCCAATCTTGTCCGCCAGCATGCCGAACAACGGCTGCATGCACATGTACAGGAACAGCGCGCCGGTCATGATGTAGCTGGCGGTTTTCGGGTGCATGCCACCGGTGTTGACCAGGTATTTCTGCATGTACGTGGTGAAGGTGTAGAAAATCAGCGAGCCACCGGCGGTGTAACCCAGCACGGTAATGAACGCGGCTTTGTGATCGCGGAACAGCGCGCTGATGCTGCCGGCGTCCTTGTTATCGCGCTGCTCGGCAGTGGTGGTTTCTTCCAGCGAGCGACGCAGCAACAGCGAGATCACGGCGGCGATGGCACCGATGACAAAGGGGATCCTCCAGCCGTAGGCGCGCAGCTCTTCAGTACTCAGAAATTGCTGCAGGATCACTACCGTCAAGACCGCCAGCAATTGGCCGCCAATCAGCGTCACGTACTGGAACGAGGCAAAAAACCCACGCTGCCCGCGTAATGCCACTTCGCTCATATAGGTCGCCGTAGTGCCATATTCGCCACCCACCGACAAACCCTGAATCAAGCGTGCGAGCAACAGTAACGCAGGTGCCCAGGCACCAATCGAGGCGTAAGTCGGCAAACAGGCAATGATCAGAGAGCCGCCGCACATCATCAGTACGGCAATCATCATCGAGTTCTTGCGGCCGTGCTTGTCAGCCACCCGGCCAAACAACCAGCCACCAATAGGGCGCATCAGAAACCCGGCGGCAAAGACGCCTGCGGTATTGAGCAACTGAACGGTGGGGTCGTCGGAGGGGAAGAAGGCGGGGGCGAAATAAATTGCGCAAAACGCGTAAACGTAAAAATCGAACCATTCGACCAGGTTGCCCGACGAGGCACCGACAATGGCGAAGATCCTTTTGCTGCGCTCTTCGCCCGTGTACTGCGTGGTTGTCATTATTTTTCCCTCATGGTGTGAAACAGGTTCCAGGACATAATCAGTAACACTGTTTTCGGACAACGCACAACTCTTCGAAATTCCATGAGGTGGCCACGCGGTGCGCAGTGGACATGGCGAACCACCAGAACAATGCCTGCCGAGTTTGCAGTGAAAACTCTTACTTATTGTTTAATAAGCGATTTTTTAAATCCTGAAGCCCTCAACACGGACAGCCTTGCGGTTCGGACCACCAGCAGGATGGGGCAGTCTCATCAGTGGGGTCCGTCGACAAAGGACTCGCCATGCCATCGATTACCGCTTACACCCCCTCTCGCGTCTCCCACCAGCCTTCGCCTGACACGCCGACTAACCAGAAAAACCTTCCGACGATATGGAGCATCTCGCCATTCATTGCAGGGGTTCTGCACGAGTTGGACGCGCCTGTCGGCTCGCTTTCCAATACGTGCAAGCGTTACCCGCAAATGGACCTGGCCTTTTCGATACTGAGCGAACATTTAAGTGCGGCAGACCTGAACTGGCTGGACGAAGAAGGGTTCGGGATGCTGGTAGACATGACCGAAGGTGCTGATGAGCATGTCTGCGAGGCACTTATCCAATCGCTGACCCAGGCGCTGAAGCAGCGTAGCCCGTGGGAAACAACCCAACAGATTTTCGAAAAGTCTCTGTCAGAAAAAAACCGCCGGGGTATCGAACGCAGCCTGGATCGTAGCGCGCCGGTGAATCACAACTCCGCAACCTGGGGGGAACAAGTCAAAGCGCTGATCAGCCCTCTAATCAACGGCCTGCAAACCTTTCGCTATCTGGGCAGCGACCACGAGAAAACGTACGGCCTTGACCACGAGGCCCTGGCGCGCCATCAGCAACAGCAGCAACAGCACTCTCAGAAGAAAAATGACAGCAGCGAAGGCTTCGGGATGATGCAGATGTTGCTGAGTTATTTGCACTCCTACGGGCAAATCTCGGCACCTGATATCAAGACACTGCTGGGTGAGGACATTCGGCAGGCTTGCCAGGTCGAGCGAGCCCTGCCTGATGGCTGGTCTTTACTGCCAGGGGCTGAAGCGTTGCCAATGCCGGCCCCTGTAAATACAGCCGCACTATGGAACAGCTTCGCCAACCAGCCTGCATCGCAGATTGGCGAGCCCGACAGCCCAATAAATATTCCCCAGATCACGTTGACGGATGAAGTCGAGACGAGCGAGACAGCGGCATTCGCTCCCGGCGATGCGAGAGTAAACGAACACCGCCAACGCGCTCAGGCAGACTTTCTGCTACACGAGCTGATCACACGTCTTCGGGAAAAAGGCTTTTACGACACACGCAGCGAGAAACTCTTTCTCTCCCTTTTGACTCAGTTACCCGAATGGCCCGCTGGCACTCAGTTAAAGGTTTTCGACAGCGGCGGTCAGCTCGACGCTGTCTACCTCAAAGGCAGTGTTCCAACTCAGATCACGAACAGTGTCGACATCACCCGCCTGAGCAATGGTGAATATGCAAGTCGCTGGGACAGCAGCGCCGGAGCCAATAATCAGGAGGAGTTGCTGGAGATTATTCTTGGACAGTTGCCCAAAAATTCGTCACTGGGCAAAGGCGGTGATTTTCAGTTCATCTCAGAGGCCGGACGGATTATCACCCTACGCGAGCAAATGGCCGTTCTGGCCAAAGCCGAACAAGCGCAGCTGTTCGACGCACTGATCGCCGACGAGTCTTTGGTCAAAGGTGATCCCGATGTGGGCAACAGCAACCCCTTCCTGCCGTTCTGGCAGCAAACCCCACCCAGTCAATCTTCGCCGGTCCTTACAAAGCTCCACGAGCTCAACCCCGAGCTGAGCACTGAACGCCTGAGAGAACTCTTGAAAAACTCACCGCTCAATGAGCCCGAGCAGGCCACATTGGTGTTCAACGGCACCCTGCCTGCTGCATTCATCGAAGCTGTCGAGCAAATCAAACTTGAAGTGCGCCAGGACGCTGCCCTGGATGCTATCTACCACCCGCGCAATTTCAACCCGGATGCTGATCTGATCGTCCGTGATTTCGTGCGAACCCTGCTCATGGACAAGGCCAACCGAGAGCTACTGATCATCGAGCCGGGCGACACCGACTACAACTCGGATGACATCAGCTCCAGCCAGTTGGTGCTCGAGCATGACGGCAACGGCAACTACTTCGGCCTGGATGAAAACGGTGCTGTTCCCGTTAACAAGGGCAGCGATAGTTTCTACAGAGCCGTGGGTATACTGCTGCAACCCCATGAGCGCCAGGCACTGGGCATGCAGTCCGATACCGATGCCACAGGCCTGCGCAGGGTGATTGGCGATGCCGTTGCACAGGAGATTGGCGGCTGGTTTTCTCCACCGGAGATCCCCCAGGATCTGCAACCGGTCAATCGCCACGAGGACGGGCCTGAATGGCTGGAAAGTGCCTCGACAGAGGATGTGAACGCCAGGCATCAGGCGTTGGAGAACTATCAACAAGCCCTGATTGCGGCCCAGGTCCCGGAGCTGCCTGATATCACTGAATTTGGTCAGCCTGAGAAGCTGCGCGCCTATGCCAAGGAGCAGCTCGGCCAACGGTTATCCGTGGACCTTGGTGCGGATCTGGACCCGGATCAGATCTTCGTCACCACTACCACAACTGTTCTGGCCGGTGACCCCATCCTGGTGCCGGATATCGGCCCTGTGCATCAGCCCGGCCAAGAGCCGCTGGAGTTCGTCCCTACAACCCGCAGCCTGACTGACTTCTCTCTGGAGAACGTCGGCGTAGCCGATCTTGATTTCTGGACTAGCGCCAGCTTCACAGACGCCAGTGGTAACTCCATCCCGTCACTGAACAGGTCTTACGTACATGGCCTGGTGCGCGATCTCAACGTAGGGGGCAGCTACGAAAGCTTTCTTGAAACCCATCTCCTGACCTCTGCGCAAGGTCAGGCCAATCGCGATGCCTATGCGAGCGTCATGCACGCGCAAATGCAGGTTGATGCCATTGAAGCGAAGATGGCGGGTGATTTCGCCGACAACAAACTCTTGGCACCAGAGCGCTGCGACAGGGCTTTCAACTGGGTCACAGCCGTCCTGGACCACCCTGAGGACACCCCACAAAGGGCGAAAGTCGATAATCATCACATTCAAGCCAATACCCTGAAGATAAACGCAGTGCCCATTGAAGGCTTGATCGTAATCAAGCCGGCTGAGACCGAAGCAATCTCAGCGTTGGTGATATACACACCTGAAGCCCCTAAAGGCCAACGTTACAAAGAGTTTCCCAGCACAACTGAAATGCGCGACGAACTGCTGACCGATCCGCAGTTCCTCGACTATCTGGTCGCTCGCGCACCTGCGGACTCGCAAGCTGAGCTGCGGCGAGCACTGACCAGCGACCCAGGTCGACTGTTTATCACTACCGACGTCATTACCGGCAATCTGTATCACGCCAGCTATGAAGTTGAAGCACGCCGGGCTATCAGTAATGTCGATCAACAGACGACCTCCACGGGCGAGGCCAACCTGAGAACAGCATGGGAGATCGCGTCTGGAACGGTCGGATTGGCGCTGGAATTCACCCCCTTGCGGATAAGAGGCGCAGTGGCAGCGGGACGAAGCATTTATGCCTTTACTAAATGTGTCAGCGCTGAGAGCAGCGCGGCCACGCACTGCGTACAGGCTGCGCTGCTGTTGGCCGATGGTTTTACGCCAGGCAAGAGCAAAGCACCCAAGGGTGTCACACCGGTCCTGAATACCGGATTGGCGCTTGGAAAGTCACCCACTGGCCTGATAAGACGCACTGATGGCATCTACAAGGGGGTCTTCGAAAAAACCAGCGCCAGTGGCAGTTCACGCTTCTACATCAAGAGTGGCTCTGACACCTACCTGGTCCGTTACGATCCCTACGACCCGCTTCAGCCAACCTGGAAAATCGTTGATCGGCGCCGCCCGGACGCCTACTACCAGCAGAGGATTACCCAGGATAAACACGGCAATTGGAACCCGGGAAAAGCAGGTTTACCCGGCGGTGAATCCGTGCGTCCGATTGACCCTGACGTGCTTGAGCTCGCTGACCGGGCCAGCCCACTGGCGACGTTGAAGCCTGAACAGCGGATTACCTACCTGACCTATCTGCTCGATAACCGGCAGCCGCATGAGGTCAAGTCGTTACTCAAATCCCTGCAGACCCGCGGCGTGACAGGAATGAGCAGACCTTGGCAACAATTGCACAGCAGCGCCCTGGAAAAAGCTCAGGTGAAAATAGTCGTGCCGCTCAAACGACCGCATCCTGACTCCCAGCAGCCTGGGCCTTCTGGCAACGCAAGGCCAGCTTCCGCAGCGAGCAGAAATGTGCTCACACGGGTGGAGATCAGCGAACAAGTCATACCCAAGGAAGATTGGCCCAAAGTGCTCTATCACTACACCACTCAGAAAAACCTCGGGACATACTGGTCAACTCCGGGTCATCTGTTCAGCTCCAGACCCAGTAGTGACCCCCATGTAAACGCTCGCGCCAATATGGCAAACACACCGGGCGTCTATGTGACGGATCTGGCACCAGGGTCCATGTCCAGAGCCGATCTGGCAGACACTCTGTTTGGCAGAAACTCATACACCGGCAAGTCGCGGGAAGATAAAGTCCACAGTTACATGCAGCTGGACATGACCGCCGTCAGGGACGCCAGGGTGCAACTGGTCAAGGTCAGCGGTGGCAGCTTGTCGCCGCACGTTTACATGGTTAAGCCCGGCACCCCTGATAACCACTGGAGAGTGACCCAGGGCCTAATGACGGGTGAGGGCGACCCGGTGCTGATTGCCGCAGGCACGACACCTAAATCGAAAAGCCCAGTGACACCGTCTTGACGGCCTGAGCGAAACGATCACCCGACCTCCCATGACCTTTTATCTCGGGCCATTGAAGGTCGGGTCCCCTTGGCATGCCCGGCTACCGCTCGATAGCCAACGCAAGCCCCTGCCCTACCCCTACGCACATGGTGGCCAGCCCTCTACGGCCGCCGGATTTTTCCAGTTGATGCAAAGCGGTCAACACCAGACGCGCGCCGCTCATACCCAACGGATGCCCAAGGGCGATTGCGCCGCCGTTAGGGTTTACCTGTGGCGCATCATCGGCCAGGCCCAACTCTCGAAGCACGGCAAGACCCTGGCTAGCGAACGCTTCGTTAAGCTCGATCACATCAAAATCGGAAACTGCCAGACCGAGGCGCTCAACCAGCTTGCGCACAGCAGGCACCGGACCGATGCCCATCACGCGAGGAGCAACACCCGCGCTGGCCATGCCGAGAATCCGTGCCCGCGGGGTCAAACCATGCTTCTTGACCGCGTCGGCCGAGGCCAGAATCAGCGCAGCAGCGCCGTCATTGACGCCCGATGCATTGCCGGCAGTGACCGTCTTGTCAGGGCCATTGACCGGTTTTAGCTTGCTCAGGGTTTCCAGGCTGGTATCGGCACGGGGATGTTCATCCTGCTCGACGATCGTCTCACCCTTTTTGTGGGTGATACGCACCGGCGTGATTTCTTCGTTAAAAAAGCCCGCAGCCTGGGCGGCGGCAGTGCGCTGCTGGCTGCGCAGGGCGAAGGCGTCCTGATCGGCTCGAGAAATCTTGAAGTCATCCGCCACGTTGTCGCCGGTCTGCGGCATCGAATCGACGCCATATTGCTCTTTCATCAGTGGGTTGATGAAACGCCAGCCAATGGTCGTGTCTTCCAGCTTCATGTTCCGCGAATACGCCGCGTCAGCCTTGCCCATGACAAACGGCGCACGGGACATGGACTCGACGCCGCCGGCAATGGCCAGCTCCATTTCCCCCGCAGCAATCGCCCGGAAGGCAGTGCCGATGGCGTCCATGCCCGAGGCGCACAGGCGATTGAGAGTTACACCGGGAATCGATTCCGGCAAACCTGCCAGCAACGCGGCCATGCGCGCGACGTTGCGGTTGTCCTCGCCGGCCTGGTTGGCACAGCCGAAGAACACCTCATCCACTTCGTTCCAGTTGACCGAAGGGTTGCGCTCCATCAACGCCTTGATCGGCACTGCGGCCAGGTCATCAGCGCGCACGCTGGATAACCCGCCACCAAAACGGCCAATGGGTGTACGAATCGCATCGCAGATAAATACTTCACGCATCATGCTTCTCCCGGCGCCTGACCATGAGCCGCCGCAGTGCGGGCCTCCAGATCGCGCAACGCTGTCAATTCAGTTTCAGTAGGTTCGGCTGAATACTCGACGTTGTCCGCGAAACGCACTTCCCAACCGGTGGCCGCGATCACCTGCTCACGGGTGACACCGGGATGCAGCGTCGTTACCACGAATTCGTTGCTGCCCGCCTCCGGCTCCATGATGCACAGATCGGTGATGATCCCCACCGGCCCGGCACCCGGCAGGCCAAGACGCTGGCGCGAATCGCCACCTTCGCCATGACCTACAGAGGTGATGAAATCCAGCTTGTTGACGAACGCCCGCGCCGATTGCTTGAGAATAATCAGCACCGACTTGGCAGAACCTGCGATTTCCGGAGCACCACCAGCACCCGGCAGGCGCACTTTGGGGTTGTTGTAGTCGCCCACCACGGTCGTGTTGATATTGCCGAACCGGTCCACTTGCGCCGCGCCCAGGAAACCCACGTCGACTCGTCCGCCTTGCAACCAGTAGCGAAAGATTTCACTGGTAGAGACGACGGTGTCAGCCGTCTCCGCCAACTCGCCGTCGCCAATCGACAAAGGCAGGACCGTCGGTTTGGCGCCAATCGGGCCAGACTCATAGATCAAGACCACATCGGGTGAAGACGTCAGGCGCGCCAGGTTCGCGGCCTTGGAGGGCAGGCCGATGCCGACGAAACAGACAGCGCCGTTACGCAGCCGACGTGCCGCCGCTACAGTCATCATTTCATTGGTGGTGTAAGTCATTATTTCGCCTCCGAGGAGCTGGCAAGCTTGCGCTGGAACTCGCTGAAATCTGCTGTGCCGTGGATGTATTCATCGATCCACGCACTGAAAGTGTCGCGGTCCCGGGCAATAGGGTCCCAAGCCTGATAGAAACGGTTGTCACGCTCGTAGTAACCGTGAGCGTAGGACGGATGCGCGCCGCCCGGCACATGGCAGACCGCACTCAAGGCCCAGGTCGGCAAGACGCAGGCGTTCATCGGTGCATTCAGGTCATCGACGATTTCTTCCACGGTGACAATGCAACGTTTGGCGGCTAGCGCTGCTTCTTTCTGCACGCCTAGGATGCCCCAGAGCAAAACGTTGCCTTTGCGATCAGCCTTCTGCGCGTGGATGACCGTGACGTCCGGGCGCACCGCCGGGACTGCCGCCAGCACTTCGCCAGTGAACGGGCAGGTCACGGTCTTGATCAGCGGGTTGACCTTCGGCAAGTCAGAGCCGGCATAAGCGCGCAACACAGCGAACGGCAGACCCGATGCACCGGCGACATAGGCATTGGCCAGGTCAGCATGGCTGTGCTCTTCGATTTCCATGGCGTGCGGCCATTGTTTTTCTACCGCATCGCGCAAACGATGCAAGGAGCCCACACCCGGGTTGCCGCCCCAGGAAAAGACCAGGCGCTTGGCACAACCGGCGCCGATGAGCTGGTCATAGATCAGATCCGGGGTCATGCGGACCAGGGTCAGGTCTTTTTTGCCCTGACGGATGATTTCGTGGCCTGCAGCCGTGGGAATCAAATGGGTGAAGCCTTCCAGCGCAACGGTGTCGCCATCGTTGACCAATTGCTTCACGGCATCACGTAAAGAAAGAATTTCAGCCATGAGGTGCTCCCGAACTCAAATCGCATCCAATGAACAGCGCAGATGAACTACGCTGGAATGCAGCTGAGGTTATGCCCGGGCAGATGGCCAAACAATCCGATAATCGATTATCCGTTCGTTAATCGCACAAATTCAAAACTCTCACTGGATAGCCTCAAGTGAATAGCTGAGTACTCAAATCCCGACTTGCGTCCAGCATGATCGGCAGGAATCGTTGCTCCAGCTCACTTCTCGCAACACGGCCGGCGCTGGTGCTGACATTCAATGCTGCCAGCACTTGGCCGGACGCGTCATAGACCGGAACCGCAATCGAGCGCAGACCCTGTTCCAGCTCCTGATCGACAATGCACCATCCCTGCTGGCGAACCTGCTGAAGACATTCGAGCAGGGCTTCCGGGGTGCGGATCGTACGGCTGGTTTTGGGTTGCAAGTCCACGTGGTCCAGATATTCACGCAGCGAAACATCATCCAGCGCCGATAACAGAATGCGCCCCATGGAGGTGCAATAAGCCGGGAGCCGCCCGCCGACCGACAGGTCCACGGATATCAGACGCTGGGTGGTGGCTGAACGGGCGATGTACAGAATGTCCTCCCCTTCCAGCGTTGCCATGTTGCAAGCCTCGTGCAGCTGATCACTCATGCGATCCAGATAAGGCTGGGACGAAACGGCCAGCGGAGTCGAGGACAAATAGGCATGGCCCAAGGTCAGCACTTTGGGCAACAGCGAATATGTGCGACCGTCCGTCGTTGCATAGCCCAGCTTGATCAACGTCAGCAGGCAGCGCCGCACTGCGGCCCGGGGGATTTCGGTTCTGTGGCTGATCTGGGCAATGGTCAAATGGCGCTTGCGCTCTTGAAAGGCATGAATCACTGCCAGCCCTCGGGCCAGGGAAGTCATGAAATCCGGGTCCCCGGTCAGCGCCTGAATCCGCTTGGCAGGTGACGCCACGATTGGGGGCGCCAACGAAGCAAAAGAATTTCGTAGTTCATCATTCATTGCCACTACCTCGCTAAAACCCTTTCAGCCCATATGGGACGCCGCTTGCGCGCATCTTGAAGCCGAAACAGTCAACGCGCGTCGTGCGATTATCGAACGACTGGCCGATAATCGCAATTGACCCGTCACAAAGATACTTATACCTTTGCATGGCCTTAAGTGGCTTCTTGGAAATACTGGTCAGGTACCCACGAGAAGTCCAAGGCCGGCCTTGCCCATGAAGCGAGGCCGTTTTTATTCCTGCACCCTCTTCTGATTGCTATCAAAGCGCCATAACTGAGTGGCACCCACCAGCGGCGTGAAGCTATTGCGCGCTCTATCACCCGTCAATAATTCGCGAACTACCCTGTCAGGATTCTGTCTGGGCCTGTCAATATTTTGCGCCTCCAACTTCCTTTCATATGTTCCCCACCGAAACTTCGGAACAGTCGTACAAGAAAAAATCCACTTTGGAATTCTTTCAGTTACTCATCCCATATATAGTTGACGGAGCCGTAGTTCTTGGAGATAGTGTTCGTCACTTGGCTGGAATAACGATTCGCAGTGCTTGCCATCCCGTCGTCACACCCATGATGGATGACCCGCACCCAGGCTTGAGATGCTGCCACCCTGAACCAAAACAGCCGTGCCACATCCTTATCCCGCGAATGACGGTCAGCCCAAGTAGCTATCGCACTTGCAACTCAAAAAACGAATGTCGCTACGACAGATACGTTTCTGGTGTTCGTAGCCGCGAGCAGCAAAGAGTGTTCACGCAGAGCTGATTCCGACGTTGCTGTTTGGCCAATGGCCTGAACATGCCGTTTGAAGCACAGCTTCATGTGGGAACAGTGCAGCTGCTCAGTGATATCGCCAGAGTTCAATTGACTTGATCAGGTAACAAAGTGACTAAAGATGAACTGCGCGCGGAACTTGAGCGCCAGGAACAACGTTTCAAGGATGTATATGGTGGAGAAATTACCACCTACGCAGCTCAACCAGAGCCGGAACGCAAACCTTGGCGGAAAAAAGCCAGTCTCCTTGACCAGGCTTTCAAGCAAGAACTGCAAAAAATGGAAAAGGACCTCAGCGAAGAAACATAATCGCCCGGTGCTCGAACATGGCCTGGGTGCGCCGATGCGCGCGCCTGGCAGCTCTAAAAGGCACCAATTCCCTGAGGCTTCATAGCGTCTGATTGCTGAAAAAACGCCGCCCTGACAATGACGGCGCTGCCTTGCTTTGCATGAAATCTGGACTTTGGGCGACGACCAATCAGCGGCTGTCACATCGACCTGTATTTTTTCTGTCATAATCCCGCCCCCTTCAGACCGGGTCAGAAAACCTTCATGATCGATTTATTCAGCGGACTAGATGCCTGGGTACTTAT
>Ga0247808_10001217_pt1 | contig 12474 bp, 11 predicted proteins | sample UWRJL089202R1_FD_179914 | JGI IMG/M metagenome (GOLD analysis project Ga0247808, IMG submission 179914) | Plant litter microbial communities from Arlington Agricultural Research Station in Wisconsin, United States - UWRJ-L089-202R-1 | ecosystem: Environmental > Terrestrial > Plant litter >... | reverse complement strand
GAGGGCGGATGTCAGGCTGAGGTGGGGTCCGCCAGTGCCATGGCGGCTGCCGGCCTCTGTGCGCTGTTCGGCGGGTCTCCCGAGCAGATCGAAAATGCTGCCGAGATTGCCATGGAGCACAACCTCGGTCTCACCTGCGACCCCGTGGGCGGCCTGGTTCAGATTCCCTGCATCGAGCGCAACGCCCTCGCCGCCACCAAGGCGTTTTCCGCCGCCCGGCTTGCCGTGTATGGCGACGGGACCCACATCGTGTCCCTCGACATGGTCATCGAGACCATGCGCCAGACCGGGGTGGACATGTCGTCGAAGTACAAAGAAACTTCGACGGGTGGACTCGCCGTCAACGTGGTGGAGTGCTGACGCCGTTCTAATTCCGCTCGAACGCCGCGCGAACGACTCGCGCGAACGGGCGCTCCCGGTGAACTGTTAGAAAACTGGAGGATTCGTCGCGACGAGATAAATACCCGCCCAGTGGCTGAGGAATGCCAGCAACGTGAGGGTGTGGAAGATCTCGTGAAAACCGAACTTGCCGGGGAACGGGTTCGGACGCTTCAGCGCATAGATGACGGCACCCACGGTATAGAACAACCCACCGACGAGGATCAGGGTCATCATGGCCGCGTTCGCCGCGAAGAAGTCCACGATAAAGACCAGCGAGGCATACCCAAGAAGCAGGTACAGCGGCACATACAACCAGCGTGGTGCGCCAATCCAGAAGACGCGGAACCCGATTCCCAGGGCCGCACCCGTCCACACCAGCCACAGCAGCAGAGTGGACTTCTCCGGAGGCAGCGCCAGCACGGTGATGGGCGTATACGAGCCTGCGATCAGCAAAAAGATGTTTGCGTGGTCGAGGCGCTTGAGAGTCAATCGGGCTTTGTCGCTCCAGGTGAAGCGGTGGTACAGCGCGGAGATTCCGAACAGCAGGAGCGACGACGCAACAAAGACCGCCGAGCTGATCCTCGCGGCAGCGCCGTCAGCGGCGACGAGCAGGATGATGCCCAGCACAATCGCCAGCGGGAACGTGCCCGCGTGGATCCAGCCGCGCCAGGTCGGTTTGACATCCAGCTTGTCGTAAGCGATTGCTTCTTCAAGGAGTGGGACGCTCGGAATGTCGGCACCCTGGTCGTCGGAAACACCCTGATTTACCCCGCTGGAACTCATGGCGCAAGCATACGGGAGCCGGAAATAGCAGGAAGCGGCGCTCCGGTGGACTAGCGTAGCCATGTGAAACAGAGGGAAGTTCCGTTGGGGCGAGGCTTTCTGTACGAGCTCTACCAGCGGCGCCTTCGGCGTTGGCTGGTCGATAAGGATCTACCGCGCCACGTCGCCATGATTGTCGATGGAAACCGCCGGTGGGCCAAACAGCGCGCACAGGAATCAGCAGCCTTTGGCCATCGCGCCGGTGCCGCGAAGATCCGCGAGTTCCTCACCTGGTGCGACAACCTCGGAATCGACGTGGTCACCCTGTACGTCCTCTCCGCCGACAACATCACGGGGCGTCCGAGCGACGAACTCTCCGAACTGTTCGAGATCATCGCGGAACTGGCGGACGATCTCTCCCGTCAGGGCCAGTGGCGCGTCCAGCACGTTGGTCGCGCCGACGGCCTCCCCGAGCCGCTCGCCCAGGCGCTCGTTGCCGCGGAAGAACGCACCCTCGGTAACCCCGGACTGCACGTCAACCTTGCCGTGGGATACGGCGGACGACGCGAGATTGCGGACGCCATGCGCAGCATCCTGCGTGACCACGGTAAAGAGGGTGGAACGATCGAGGAGCTGGCCGAGCTGCTCACTCCCGATCTCATCGCCGACCACCTGTACACGGGTGGCCAGCCTGACCCCGACCTCATCATCCGCACATCCGGTGAGCAGAGGATCAGCGACTTTATGCTGTGGCAGAGCGCCCACAGCGAGTTTTACTTCGTCGAGGCGTTGTACCCGGACCTCCGCGAGGTCGACTTCCTCCGCGCGATCCGTGACTACGCTCGCCGTCACAGGAGGTTCGGCTCATGACCATCGATGAGTTCATCGACGACTTCTCCGAGGAGCCCGGCTACCTCGATTTCGCCAGCAAGGGACCGGTGGGTCGCGCCGTTGAGGCCGAGCTTCAGGCTCAGATGCGACTGCTCGCCACGGCCCGGTTTGGATCGCTGCGCGAGCTGGACGATCAGGATGCCCGCGTTCGCGAGGCGGTTGCTGCTCTCACGGGCTTTCGTTCCGACCAGGTTGTCTTCCAGCCCAACACGTCCCAGGGGCTGATGCACGCCCTCTTCGGTGTGACCGGGGGTGTGGCACTGTCCGCCGCCGAGTTCCCCAGCATCACTTTCGCCGCAGCACGCTCCGCCGAGGCACTGGGTGTTCTGTCCCCGGTCTGGCTCGACACTGACCACGGCCGCGTCACACCCGGCAACATCCGCGACCAGCTCACCGGTTCGGTCGCCGCCGTGGCGGTGAGCCTCGTCGATTTCCGCACCGGCTACCTTGCCGACCTCGAGGGGATCCGCCAGGTGATCGGCGACCGCCTGCTCATCGTGGATGCCATCCAGGGCTTCGGTGTTGTTGACGCGCCCTTTGCGCTCGCCGACGTTGTTGTCACCGGGGGACAGAAATGGGTACGCGCCGGATGGGGCACCGGGTTTCTCGCTCTCAGCGACCGTGCCATCGATCGGCTCACCCCCGTCTTTTCCGGCTTCAACGGCACCGACGCCGACGACCTGCCCCTCGACGAGGTGCTGCCGCCCAGCCACTCGGCGGCAGCCTTCCAGGTCAGCAACCCCGACCCCCTCGCGCAGGCTCGTTTTGCCGTCGCCCTCGAAGAGATCGCCGCGGTCGGCGTCCCGGCCATCAACGCTCGCCTCGCCGAGAAGGTCAGCCGGATCATCGACCTCGCCGACGAATATGCGGTTCCCGTGGCATCGCCGCGGGACGAATCTGAGCGGGCCGGCATCGTCATCCTGGAGCCCGCCGCCGACCAGCTCACCGTGCTCACCGCGTCGCTCTATAACCACGGCGTCAGCGCGACCACCCGCGGCGGGCAGGTACGCCTCAGCCCCCACGTCACCACGAATGAGGACACGTTCGACATGCTGCGCGGCAGCTTTGTCAGCTTCGCGTCGGCCATCCAGGTTTAGGTAAATTAACCTGCCCGTAACCTTTTGGGGCGTGTCAAGTCTTTGTGCTTTCGTGCAGGACGCTTAACGTCGAGGTACCAGGTAAGGCACCTGGTCGGGACGGCCACGTAAGTTCGTTTCCGAAATTGTTCGCGGCCGTCTTCGCAGACTGGATCCGGGTGGTTGTAGCACCCGGGGATGGAGTGCACGTGCCCGATCTCGCTCGCCCCCACCAGAAGATCAACGAGACAACGTCGTCGGAGGTGAAGGGGAAGCAGGCGGAGCGCACATACGTGCTCGATACCTCGGTTCTCCTTTCGGATCCGAAGGCTATTTTCCGTTTCGCCGAACACTCTGTCGTCCTTCCCGTGATTGTGATCACCGAACTCGAGACAAAACGTCACGATCCGGAGATCGGATACTTCGCGCGCCAGGCCCTGCGCAACCTCGATGAACTGCGCATCCTGCACGAACGGCTCGACTTCCCCATCTCCGTCGGTGACGACGGAGGCTCGCTGCGGGTCGAACTGAATCACTCCAACATGTCGGTGCTGCCGTCCGGCCTGCAGTTGGGGGACAACGATTCTCGTATCCTCGCGGTTGCCCTCAACCTCGCCAACGATGGCCTCGCCGTCACCGTGGTGTCGAAGGACCTGCCGTTGCGCGTCAAGGCGGCGTCCATCGGGCTGGCCGCGGAGGAATACCGCGCCGAGCTGGCGGTCGACTCGGGCTGGACCGGACAGACCGACATCACCCTCTCCGCCGACCAGATGAATGTGCTCTATGACAAGGAGCGCCTGTCCACCCGGTCAATTGAGAACCTTCCCGTCAACACCGGCCTCATCCTGCACTCCGATCGCGGGTCCGCACTGGGCCGGGTCACCTCCCGCGGCCAGATGCGCCTCGTGCGGGGCGACCGTGACATCTTTGGCCTCCACGGACGCAGCGCCGAGCAGCGCCTCGCCATCGACCTGCTGCTTGACCCCGAGGTGGGAATTGTGTCGCTGGGTGGGCGTGCGGGAACCGGCAAGTCGGCCCTCGCCCTCTGTGCCGGCCTCGAAGCCGTTCTTGAGAAGCAGCAGCACCGCAAGATTATGGTGTTCCGTCCGCTCTACGCGGTGGGCGGCCAGGAGCTGGGGTTCCTGCCCGGGGACGCATCGGAGAAAATGAACCCGTGGGCGCAGGCCGTGTTCGACACTCTCGGCTCCGTGGTGTCGCAGAACGTGCTCGACGAGGTCATCGACCGGGGTCTGCTCGAGGTGCTTCCGTTGACCCACATTCGTGGGCGCTCATTGCATGACGCATTTGTGATTGTGGATGAAGCGCAGTCGCTCGAACGCAACGTGCTCCTCACAGTGCTCAGCCGTATCGGCCAGAACTCCCGGGTGGTGCTCACTCACGATGTGGCGCAGCGCGACAACCTCCGGGTCGGACGTCACGACGGAGTCGCGTCGGTGATTGAGACGCTGAAGGGTCACGCGCTCTTCGGACACATCACCCTGTCGCGGTCCGAGCGCAGTGCCATCGCGGCACTGGTGACCGAGATGCTGGAGTCCAACGAACTGGCGTAACACCGCCACCCGCGAGATCTGCACGGCATAAAAGACTGCTCCCCATCCCGTTGAACGGGGTGGGGAGCAGTCTTTTATGCCGTGTGAGGTGCGGTGCCTGAGCGTGCACCGAACTGGGCTCTAGCCCGGGTGAGTCATCGACAAAACGTCGAGGAGTGTGTCGAGCTGTTCCTCGGTGATCTCACCGCGCTCAACGAACCCGAGATCGATCACGGCCTCGCGGACGGTGATCGAGGAGGCCACCGAGTGCTTTGCGACCTTCGCGGCGGCCTCGTACCCGATGATGCGGTTGAGCGGGGTGACGATCGAGGGGGATGACTCGGCCAGCGCACGGGCGCGCTCCTCGTTCGCCGTCAGTCCGTCGACCGCCTTGTCGGCGAGCAGGCGTGTCGAGTTAGTGAGCAGGCGGATCGACTCAAGCAGCGCGGTTCCCATCACGGGGATGGCGACGTTGAGTTCGAAGCTGCCGCTCGCGCCAGCCCAGGCGATGGTGGCGTCGTTACCGATGACCCGGGCGCTGACCATCAGGACAGCCTCCGGGATGACGGGGTTGACCTTGCCGGGCATAATCGACGATCCCGGCTGAAGGTCGGGGATGTTGATCTCGCCGAGGCCCGTGTTGGGGCCGGAGCCCATCCAGCGCAGGTCATTACAGATCTTTGTCAGCGACACAGCGAGCACCCGAAGGGCGCCGGATGCTTCGACAAGACCGTCGCGGGCACCCTGGGCCTCAAAGTGGTCGGCCGCCTCCACAATGGGTAGCCCCGAGCTGTCGGCGAGGATCGCGATGACCTGCTGGGGGAACCCGGCGGGAGTGTTGATTCCGGTGCCCACGGCCGTGCCGCCGAGAGGGACCTCAGCGACGCGGGGGATGGTCGCCTCGACGCGCGCGATGCCCAAGCGGATCTGGCGGGCGAACCCGGCGAACTCCTGCCCGAGGGTCACCGGGGTGGCGTCCATCAGGTGCGTGCGGCCGGACTTCACCACGGTCTTCCACAGTTCAGCCTTGGCCTCGAGCGCCACCGCGAGGTGGTCGAGGGCCGGAATGAGCTCGGAGAGCAGGGCGCCGGTCACGGCGACGTGCACGGACGTCGGGAACACGTCGTTCGACGACTGTGAGGCATTGACGTGGTCGTTCGGGTGCACGGGGGAGCCGAGTGTGGCGCTGGCGAGTGTGGCGAGCACCTCATTGATGTTCATGTTGCTGGAGGTGCCGCTGCCGGTCTGGTACGTGTCGACGGGGAACTGGTCGTGGTACTCGCCGGCGATGAGGGAGTCGGCGGACTCAACAATGGCGTCGGCAATCGCGGAGTCGATGACACCGAGCGAACCGTTGACGATGGCCGCGGCGCGCTTGATGCGTGCAAGCGCGACGATCTGGGCGGGCTCGAGACCGGAGCCCGAGATCGGGAAGTTCTCCACCGCCCGTTGGGTCTGTGCTCCGTAGAGGGCGGTTGCTGGCACCCGCACCTCGCCCATCGTGTCGTGTTCGATGCGGTATTCCTGCGAGTTGGTCACGGCGGTGTGCTTTCCTTCGTAGTCGGGTTGTGCGAGGGGTATTACAGCGAGCCGATGGCGATGTCAGGCACCGCTCGGCCCTCGAGAAGACGGTAGTTCGCTCCCACGATAGCCAACGAACCATCGGCGATGGCATCGCTGATCAGCTCGGACTTATCGAGGAGCTCGGCGATGGTATCGCGGAGGTGTTCGCGGCCCACCACCTGGGAATCGATGGTGGTGGTGTCGATGGGGTGGCCATCGTCATTGGTGTCGGAGACACCGGCGACGCGGCGCACGGCAGGCACAATCTTGGAGATGAGGCTGGTGATGTTTGCCGGGAGCGGGACGGCATCGGGGCCCTGCGATTCGATGGCCGCGAGAACCGCGCCACACGCGTCGTGGCCGAGCACCACGATGAGGGGAACCCGCAGCACACCGACCGCGTATTCGAGTGAGCCGATGACGCTGTCGGAGATGATCTGCCCCGCGTTGCGCACCACAAAAAGGTCGCCGATGCCCTTATCGAAGATAATCTCGGCGGCGAGACGGGAGTCGCTGCAGCCGAACAGGGCAGCCATCGGCGTCTGGGCCAGTGCGACCTCTTCGCGTCGCTCGACATCCTGGCGGGGATGATTGGGTTCGCCGGCGACAAAACGGTCGTTGCCGCGAATCATTTGCTGCCAGGCCTTGGCGGGAGTGGAGGCGGGCATACTCAGTCGTCCGTTCCGGTGGAGGCGGTGTCCGAGATCTCCGCGGACAGAGCGGAGGCGAACAGCGAAAATTCACTGTCGGGGGCGGTGCCGTGCAGCAGGAAGTCGCTGCCGTCTACCGTGGTGGTCAGAGAGTAAGCAAAGTTACCGGGGTCTTCAGCGTCACGCTGGTCGAAGACATCCCATTCGATCCCGTCGATGTTGACTGACCCAGTGGGCGTTGCTGAGCCGAGGAACCCGGAAAACCATCCCGTATTGGTGTCGATGCCTTGCTCGAGGGCGAGGAACTGGTTTTCAGGCGTGACGAACCCGATGTTCCAGGTGAAGCTGTCGTCGGCCGACGGTTTGAGGGTTGCCGCGTTTGCATTCCATCCCGGAGGAAGCACCGGGGTTGCCAGCGGGGTATCCACACCGGGCTGGGCCTGCGCGGCGACGGTGGAGTAGTCCACCGGTTCGGCGGGGGCGGGATTGGCGCGCACCACAACAAGCACCAAAAACAGCACGATGCCGAGGGAGGCCACCAAAGCAATCACCAGGTTGTTGGGAGTTTTCGCCGCGCGATAGTTGCGGGAGTTCTCCGCTTTCCGTGCGGCAGTTTCTTCTGGCGTTTCTGGGCGGCCCAGATCAGCGCGAATCTTCTGCTCTGCTGCGGATTCGCGACTTGTGCGACGTTGCGGTTTTGCCATCGTCAGTCGGACGATCCCGTCGAAGTTGTGGCGGCGCGTGCGGCATCGAGGCGGGCCTTGGCACCGACCAGCCACTCTTCGCAGCGGCGTGCGAGCGCTTCGCCGCGTTCCCACAGCGCGAGGGACTCTTCGAGCGTGGCGGAACCCTGCTCGAGTTCGTTGACAACACGAACGAGCTCGTCGCGAGCCTGTTCGTAGCTGAGGGAGTCCGTGCTGGAGGGGCCGGCCTCGGAGCCGGTGACGTCGTTAGGGGAAGCGGTGACCACGGAACAACTCTACCGACCGTCACCGTCATCGTCAGGCGCCGAGCTGGCGATGGTGGTGATCTTGCCATCGGCCACGGTGAGGAGGAGGCGTGTGCCCTCGGGGGCATCGCGGGTGGAGCGTAATGCGGCGCCAGAGGGAAGCTGGGCGATCGCGTACCCGCGCTCGAGGGTGCGCTTGGGGGAGAGGGCTCTGAGCTGGCCGGTGAGTTCGGCGACCCGGTTGCCGTTGCGTTCGAGCAGGCGCGAAAGCAGTTCGCTGCCGCGGGCGACGTAGCGGGTCAGTTCCTCCGCGCGCGTGTCAATCAACCACGACGGGTTGGCGAGCACCGGTCGGCTGCGCAGTTGCTCAAGCCGGTCGATTTCGGTGCCGATGAGGTGGGTGACCCGGGAGCTGATTCGGGCCCGCGCTTGTTGAACCCGATTGAGTTCTTCCGCGACATCCGGAACAACACGTTTTGCTGCGTCCGTGGGTGTGGATGCCCGCAGGTCCGCGACATCGTCGAGAAGCGGGCGGTCGGCCTCGTGACCGATCGCGCTGACCAGGGGGGTGGTGCAGGCCGCGGCCGTGCGCACGAGGGATTCGTCGCTAAATACAAGGAGGTTCTGGAAGTCGCCGCCACCGCGGGCGACGATGATGACGTCCACCTCGGGGTCGGCGTCGAGCTCGCGGAGTGCCGCGGTCACTTCTCCGACGGCACGATCACCCTGCACGGCGGCGTACGCGATATGGAACGTCACAGCGGGCCAGCGCAGCTGGGCATTGCGGAGCACGTCCTTCTCTGCGTCGCTGTCGCGTCCGGTGATAAGTCCGATGCAGTGGGGGAGAAAAGGGAGCGGGCGCTTGCGGGAGGCGTCGAACAGCCCCTCGGCGCGGAGGGTTTGGCGGAGGCGTTCGAGTCGTTCGAGAAGATCGCCGAGGCCCACATGGCGCATCTCAAAAACTTGCATCGTCAGGCTTCCGCCCTTGACCCAATAGTTGGGTTTGACCAGTGCGACAACACGATCGCCCTGTTTGAGATCGGCCGGAATCTTCGCCTTGACGGAGGACCAGATGGTGAACGACACGGTGGCGTCAGCGACGAGATCCTTGAGTTTGCCGTAGACGTTGCCGCCCGACACTCCCCACTGGGTGATCTCGCCCTCAACCCACACGCTGCCGAGACGGTCGATCCAGCCCTTGATTTTGGCGGAGAGCAGGCCAACCGGCCACGGTGCATCGACGGTTGATGGTGCATCAACGATCGTCATGGGTCGCCTCCCCAGCTTCGTACCTGGTTGCTCACGTAGAATCTCTCCGTGAGTAATATCTCTAACGGTTCTGCCGTCAGCCTCGAAATGCCGCGGGTTCCCGCGGTACGTAACAGGCTACGGGACAACCCCGTGGCCTACCCCAAGCGGGTGCTCCTTGCTGCGCCCCGCGGCTACTGTGCAGGAGTAGACCGCGCTGTCATCGCGGTCGAAAAAGCACTCGAGCGTTTTGGTGCCCCGGTGTACGTGCGCAAGCAGATTGTGCACAACATCCACGTGGTCTCCACGCTGGAGAAAAAGGGTGCGATCTTCGTCGACGAGGTCGGCGAAGTGCCTGAGGGGTCCCACATCGTGTTCAGCGCGCACGGGGTGTCGCCCGCCGTTGTGAAGGGTGCGGCCGACCGCAACCTTGATGCCATCGACGCGACCTGCCCGCTGGTCACCAAGGTGCACCGCGAAGCGGTGCGCTTCGCCCGCGACGACTTCGAAATCCTCCTGATCGGACACACCGGTCACGAAGAAGTTGAAGGCACAATGGGTCACGCCCCCGAGCGCACGATCCTCGTCAACAGCCCCGCCGACGTGCCCAACATTGTGGTCAACAATCCCGACCACGTGGTCTGGCTGTCGCAGACCACATTGAGCGTGGACGAGACCATGGAGACCGTGCGTCTCCTCCGCGAGCGGTTCCCGAACCTCCAGGATCCGCCCAGCGACGACATTTGCTACGCCACGACCAACCGCCAGGTCGCCATCAAAAAGGTCTCCGCCGAAGCGGAACTTGTGATTGTGGTCGGCTCCGCCAACAGCTCGAACACCGTGCGTCTCGTCGACGTCGCGCTGGAGAACGGGGCGAAGGCGGCGTACCGCGTCGACTACGCCAGCGAAATCCAGCAGGAATGGCTCGACGGCATCTCCACGGTGGGTGTGACCTCCGGCGCGTCCGTGCCCGAGGTGCTGGTGCAAGAGGTGCTCGACGACCTTGCCGACGCCGGATACGGCGACGTGAGCCAGATCGTCACCGCCGAAGAAGACCTGATGTTTTCCCTTCCCAAGGAGCTCCGCAAGGACGCCCAGGGCAACCCCGATGAGCGCGGCCTCGGTGGCCGCACCCGTCGACTCGATTGGCAGCGCTGATGACCGACCCCCGCCCCCGCCCGCAATACGGCGAGTACGCCACCCCCGAGGAGCAGGCAAAGGCGATGGGCATCACTCTGCCCTCCGAAACCACGGGCAAGGCCAGCGCCTCGACGCCGGACGCCAAACCCCCCACGGCGGCGAAGTCGAGGGCAGCGAACTCGTCAGCGGCAATCTCGCCGGTGGCCGACTCTGCGGCGACTGGCTCTGCGGCGACGGACTCTGTGGTGGTGGATGACGCGGCTGCGAGTCACGCGGACACCCGTGAGCATTCCGCGGCTGACGCATCCGGCGACACGGTGGCTGATACTCCAGCTGACGCGTCCGCCGATGCTTCGTCTGACGGGTCCGCCAGTGCGCCCGTCGCTGAAGATCTGCGCGCACGCCCGGCCTACGGTGAGCTCGCTCCCCTCGGCGCCGCACCGTTTGTTGCACCGGGTACCCCCGCGACCTCGGTTGCGGAGTCGACACCGTCATCGGTTGCACCATCCGCGGTGGGCGGCAGCGCGTCATCCACCGTCCCAACGAATGCCAATGGCAACGCGACGGCCACCCGTCCGCGACGCCGCTGGGACGTTATTCTTACCGCCGTTCTGTTGGGCATTGGGGTGGTGTCGGTCGTGAACGGGATCCCGCAGTACGCCAACTTCGCTGACACGATGCAAGCGGCCGTGAGCCAGCTGGGATATGGCGAGTACACGGCCGTCGAGCTGGCGAACACCGTGGGTCTCGCGATCAATATCTCGCAGGTTGTGCTTCTTATCATCACCGCGTTTGTGTCCATCCGGCTGGTGCAGCGTGGCCGTCTGGGCTTTTACGTGCCGCTCATCGGCGGGTTTGTGACCGGAGTCATCATTGTGATTCTGGCGGCTGTGGCGCTGACCGGTGACCCCGGGCTGATGTCGCAGCTCGGCACACTGCAGTAGTCGCACCACTGTGGGTGCTGGCGCCGCGATGGTGCTTGCCGCGCGTCATCCATCGAAATTGAGCGTTTTGCAGGTCTATCAACCGCCGATGTGATTATCTGGGCACGTGACCCCGGGAACCCTCCGCCTGCCGGCCCTGCCGCGCGATGTTGCGGCGGCGCTCACCGTGTCGTCGGTGTCCCGTGCCGTGTGGGCGATCGCCGCCGGTGTGCTGCTGCTGACCGTCGTCGGAGTTGTGGCGCTCACCACAAAGCCGGTGCTACCCGGCGGGGTGCTGGTGCCGATTGGCGCGCTGCTGCTGATGGTTGCTGCACTGCTGGTCGTGGCCCGGTTTCCCTCGACCACCACCCTGCTCGTTTACCTTGTGGTGGGCACGGGATGTGTCTGGCTTTTTCAGTTTGCGCTGCTGTCCGCCGATCCCGGGTTGCAGCAGAGTGCCCTGTTTATCCTCAACCGTCCGGCGTTCGCGCTGGTGCTGGTGGGCACCGCGTCCGTGTCACCACTGAGTGCGGTGTGGTGGGGCGTCAGCGGATTTGTCGCCGGCCTGCTGGCGACAATTGTGGTGGCCCTGCAGCTCAATCTTCCGCTGCTCACCGGCGCGGGCCCCGCGATTGCCCTCGCGAACTATGTGATTGCGTTTCTGGCGATCGCCTTGATCCAGCGGTCGCAGCGGGGGCGCGCGCCCGACGTTACCTCGCTCGTTGCAGAAGCGCGATTGCGGGAGGCGCAGCGCACGGTGGATCGGTCCGCGGCCGCACTCATCCACGACACCGTGCTCAACGACCTGGCGTTGGTGATGACGGCGCCCGCCGAGCTCGACGACCGGGCCCGCGAACGCCTGCGCGCCGACCTCGACACGGTCGCCCGCGCCGAGCGTAACCTCCACGCGGATGCCACCGCCGGACCCGGCAACCTCGATGGCGCATTCCGTAAGGACCTCACCGCGCTGATCACCGACTTTCAGTGGCGGGGGCTCAGTGTTGACGTCGCCGTTGACCCCGACGCCAACCTGGGCCTGTCCGAATCGTCGGCGTCCGCCGCGGTCGGCGCCGTGCGGGCATGTCTCGAAAACGTGCTGAACCACTCCGGAGTTACGTCAGCCGAACTGACCCTTGGGGGCGACGGATCCCTGGTGACGGTCATGATCGTTGACGCAGGCGTGGGATTCGACCGTGACCTCGTCCCGTCCGACCGCCTGGGGCTGCGGTCCTCTGTCGTTCACCGCATCGAGTCGGTGGGCGGCGCGGTCCGCATCTGGTCGGCGCCCGACCTCGGCGCCACCGTGTTGCTCTCCCTACCCCTGCCCGCGGCAGTGCCGTC
>Ga0247808_10001216_pt1 | contig 12475 bp, 10 predicted proteins | sample UWRJL089202R1_FD_179914 | JGI IMG/M metagenome (GOLD analysis project Ga0247808, IMG submission 179914) | Plant litter microbial communities from Arlington Agricultural Research Station in Wisconsin, United States - UWRJ-L089-202R-1 | ecosystem: Environmental > Terrestrial > Plant litter >... | reverse complement strand
AACGTCCTTGGCGTTGAACCGTTGCTCGCCGTTGCCGACGGGATAGGGAACATAGATCGCCGGAACACCCACCGCGGTGAGCTCACTGACCGTACCGGCACCGGAGCGGGCGATCGCGAGGTCGGCGACGGCGAAGGCGAGGTCCATCCGGTCGCAGTAGAGCATGAGCTTGTAGCCGGGGAGCGACGGGTCATCCACTTCGGAGCGGTTTCCGGCGATGTGCAGCACCTGCCATCCCACACCGAGGAGGAGGGCGATGGATGACGAGATGGTGGCGTTGATCTTGCGTGCGCCGAGCGAGCCACCGGTGACAAGCAGCACGGGTTTAGCCGGGTCGAGTCCGAAGAACGCGATGGCCTCGGCGCGGGTGGCGGCGCGATCGAGCGACTCGATCTCGCGGCGCAGCGGCATGCCGACCAGCTGCGCGCCACGGATGCGGGTGGACCGGAACGCCACACCGACAGAGCGGGTGAAGAGCGCACCAAAACGGTTGGCCATTCCGGGCCGCGCGTTTGCCTCGTGGATGGCGAGCGGCACGCGCGAGGTGCGCGCGGCAATGTAGGCGGGGGCTGAGGCGTACCCACCGAACCCGACCACAACGTCCACGCCGCGGTCGGCGATGTACTTCGAGGTCTGCGCAACAGCGCGACGGAACTTGGACGGGAACTGCAGCGCGGCGCGGCCGGGTTTGCGCGGGAAGGGGAGGCGCTCGATGATGAGTAGCTCGTACCCACGCTGCGGGACGAGCCGCGCTTCGAGCCCTTCGGCTGTTCCGAGAACCAGCACAGTGGCGTCGGGTTCGCGGTCGCGGATGCGGTCGGCGACAGCGAGAAGCGGGTTGACGTGGCCGGCAGTGCCGCCGCCCGCCAGGAGATACGTGGTCATCGGGTCATCCTGGTTCGCGGGGACTGCATGGACCGGGCCTGCTGCGCCGGCGGGACAAGCGCATCGTCATCCTGGTCCTCGGGGTGGTGCCGAGCAAATGAGAGAACAACACCGATCGCCATCAACGATGCGATCAGGGCGGTACCACCGGCGGAGATCAGCGGGAGAGGAACACCAAGCACCGGGAGGACGCCGAGCACCACGGCGATGTTCACAAACGCCTGGCCGATGATCCAGATCATCACACCGCCGGTCGCGATCTTGACAAAGAGGTCGGTCGCCGAGCGCATGATGCGGAGGAACGCAATGGCAAGCACCACAAAGAGCACCAGAACAACAAGCGCACCGATAAGACCAAGCTCGTCACCGACGATGGCGAAGATGAAGTCGTTGTCGGCCTCAGGCAGCCAGTTCCACTTGGCACGGGACCCACCGAGGCCGGAGCCGAAGATCCCCCCATCGGCAAGCGCCCACCACGCGTGAACGGTCTGCCAGCAGTACTGCGAGAAGTCGGATTCATTGCTGCATCCGGTCAGCCAGGCTTCGACACGAGCGGTACGGGAATCGCTGAGCGAGGCGAACGCGAGACCGATGGCCGCGATGATGACGACTGCCGCCGTGATGATGCGCAGGCGAACCCCCGCGTAGAACAGCGCGCCGAGAACGATGGCGAGCATAATGATCGCCGTTCCAAGGTCGTTACCGAGCAGGACAAATCCGATGGCGATTCCGGCGACAGGCGCGATGGGCAGCGCAACGTGTTTCCAGTTGGTCAGGAGGTCTTTTTTGGCGTTGAGGATCCAGGCGAGCCACACCACCAAAGCGAGCTTCACGAGCTCCGACGGCTGCGCTGTGAAGTTTCCGATCTTGATCCAGTTCTGGTTTCCGCCGTAGCCGAACCCGAGACCGGGCACAAACACAAGGAGCTGCAGCACGGACCCGAACAGGATGGCGGGCCAAGCCCAGCGTTTCCAGAAGGAGATCGGCATCCGTGAGGCAACCAGCATCAGTGGGATACCGATCAGGGCGAACAGGCCCTGACGGAGGAAAGCGGACCAGAAGCTGTTGTTGCGGGAGATCGACTCGACCGACGACGACGACAACACCATGATGAGGCCGAAGACCACCAGGAACAGTGTTGTGCCGAGGAGGAGGAAAAAATTACCCGTCTCGGCACCGAAGACGCGCTTGACGGCGACAATCGCCCCGGCGGTGCGTCGTGCGTCGCGTGCATCCCGTGCGTCGCGGTCGTCCTGCTCAGTCTTGCGGGATCGCGGAGCTGGATTGGTCATCCGCGTCCCCTTCCTGGGTGGTGTCGTCAACAGTGGTGATATTCAGATGAGCGTGGACCGCGGATGCGAACCGGGTGCCTCTGTCGGCGTAATCGGTGAACTGATCCATCGACGCGGCGGCAGGCGCAAGCAGTACTACATCCCCCGGCCGGGCTACGGCCGCCGACAGCCTGACGGCCATCGGCATCACCTCACCAGTGTCAGCCGTGTCCACCTCGAACAGCGGCAGTGTTGGGGCGTGTCGCGCGAATGCCGATTTCAGTGAGTCGCGGTCGACCCCGATGAGAACGGCAGCGGTCAGGCGGGAGGCATACGAGCGCACGAGCTCCGCGACATCCACCCCTTTAAACAGCCCACCAACGATCCAGACCACCGAATCAAACGCCCGAAGAGACGCCGCGGCGGCATGCGGGTTAGTGGCCTTCGAGTCATCGATCCACATCACCTCGTCGACAGTCACCACGTGTTCGGTGCGGTGAGAGTCGAGGGTGAAGGTCTGGAGAGCGGACCGGATGATGCTGGGCGACACATCGAGCGAGCGGGCGAGCGCAGAGGCAGCGAGCACGTTCTGTGCACTGTGCGGCGCGGCGAGTCCAACAACGGCGAGTTCCTCGCGGGTTGTCAGCTCGAGAGCGGTGGAGGCACGGTCGTCGAGGAACGCGCGGTCACAAAGGATACCGTCAACGACACCGAAGTCACTCGGCCCAGGTGCATCCAAGCCGAACCCAATCGCACGGCACCCCTCGATGACCTCAGCATTTTCCACCATGCGACGAGTCGCGTCATCCGCACGGTTGTACACCGCGGCGACCTTGGTATTGGTGTAGACCCGACCTTTTGCTGCGGCGTAGGCAGCGCGCGATCCGTGCCAGTCGATGTGGTCGTCGGCGAGGTTGAGGCAGACACTCGCCCAGGGCGAGATGGTGCCGTTCGGTGTGTGGTTCATCCAGTGGAGCTGGTAGCTCGACAGTTCAACAACAAGCACGTCGAAGCCCGCCGGGTAGCGCACGGCGTCGAGAACGGGAATGCCGATGTTGCCCACCGCAGCGACACGTTTGCCGTCGGCTTCAAGGATGTGGGTGGTGAGCTGCGCGGTGGTGGTCTTGCCGTTGGTTCCGGTGACCAGTACCCATTCCGCGACCGGGGTGACTTTGTCGCGTACTCGCCAGGCGAGCTCGATGTCTCCCCAGACGGGTACACCCTTCTCGGTTGCCCAGAGGAGGGTGGCGTTGTCAGGATGGAACCCGGGAGAGACCACAATCAGTTCGGGGTTGTAGTCAACGAGCTCGTCGGGAACCGTGGCGAGGTCGTGGCGCAGGAACGTTCCGCCGATGACGGAGAGCAGTCCAAGCTGCTGTTCTTTTGCGGATGACGCGGCTACAAGAACCTCGGCGCCGAGTTCCACAAGGGTGTCGGCGGCCGCGAATCCGGTGACGCCCAGGCCGAGGACGGCCACGCGCAGTCCCGCCCAGTCGGAGTGCCAGCTCGTCAGATCGTCGACGGTCCTCACGATGCCTGACTCACCCATTCGAGGTAGAACACTCCCACTCCGACAGCTACGAACATTCCGGCGATGAGCCAGAACCTCACTACAACGGTGATTTCGGCCCACCCCTTCAATTCGAAGTGGTGGTGCAAGGGGCTCATCAGGAAGATGCGTTTGCCCTTGGTGATTTTGAAGTAGGCGCGCTGCAGGATAACCGAACCGGTGACGATGAAGAACAGTCCACCGATGAGAACAAGGAGAAGCTCGGTGCGGCTCATGATGGCGAGTCCGGCGAGGGCTCCGCCCAGGCCAAGCGATCCGGTGTCACCCATAAAGATCTGTGCGGGAGACGTATTCCACCAAAGGAATCCGATGAGGCTTCCCACGATCGCGGCGGCGACAACGGCAAGGTCGAGCGGGTCGCGCACCGTGTAACAGAGTTCCCGGACATCCTGGTCCAGGTTGTCCGCAAAGCACCACTGGTTGTTCTGCCAGAACCCGATGAAGATGTAGGCGGAAATCGCCAGGATAAGAGCGCCGGTCGCGAGGCCGTCGAGACCATCAGCAACATTTACACCGTTGGACGCGCTGACGATGATGATGGTCGACCACAGGGCAAATCCGATCACACCGATGACGGGACCGAAGAACATAAAGTCGAGCCAGGTGATGTCGCGAACACCCGAGATCATGGTGGACGCGGGGGTGAGCCCGTGCTCGTCGGGCATGTTGAGCGCGATAGCCGCGAAAATCGAGGCAACGATGACCTGGCCGGCGATCTTCGCCCAGCCGCCGAGCCCGAGGCTGCGCTGGTTGCGGGTCTTGAGGAGGTCGTCGATAAATCCGACGAATCCGAGACCCACCATCAGGAATAGGACGAGCATGCCCACGAGTGTCCACGGGATATCGCCGACAATGTGGCCAACGAGGTAGCCCAGCACTGCACCGATGATGATGACAATTCCACCCATCGTGGGTGTGCCGCGTTTTGAGTGGTGACTCTGCGGCCCATCATCCCGAATGAACTGGCCCCACTTCAGCCGTTTGAACAGCTTGATAAAAACCGGGGTCATAAACAGGGTGAACATCAGCGAGAAACCCGCTGCGACGAGGAGGGCGATCATGCGGTCACTCCGCCCAGCTGGTCTCCGAGGAAACGCAGTCCTGCCGACTTCGACGACTTCACGAGGACAATGTCACCCTCACGCAGTTCTTTATGCAGCACGGCAAATGCCTCTTCTGCAGTCTCGACGAGCATCGATTCCCCGTCCCATGAGCCTTCCAGCCCGGCTGCGTTATGGATATGGCGGGCACGTCGACCGACGACCACCAGCTTTTGAATGTTAAGGCGAACGGCAAGTCGACCGATACGGTCGTGTTCCTCGTCGGCGTACTCGCCCAACTCGGCCATCTCGCCGAGCACAGCGACTGAGCGCTGGCCGGGCTTGACGATCTGTGCGAGTGTTTTCAGCGCGGCAGCGGTGGAGTCGGGGCTCGCGTTGTACGCATCGTTGATGACAACGACACCACTACTCGGGGTGAGCAGTTCCATCCGCCAGCGCTCGGCGCGCGGCACAGCTTCGAGCGCGGCAATCGCGTCGGCGCGGTCGATTCCGAGCTCGTCGGTGACAGACAACGCCGCGAGTGCGTTGAGTACATGGTGCTCGCCAAGGATTCGAAGGGCGACCGGCGCACTGCTGTTCAGGCTGTGCACGGTGAAGGTGGTGCCGGATGCGGTGGCTTCAACGTTCTCGGCGTGCACGTCAGCGGACTCGCTGAGTCCGAAGTAGCGAACGCGTGCGGCGGTCATGTCGGCCATGGCAGCGACGCGACCGTCGTCAGCATTGAGGATAGCGACAGCGCTGGCGGGAAGGTCGCGGACGAGTTCCGACTTGGCGCGTTGAACGGCGTCGATTCCGCCGAACTCGCCGACGTGCGCGAGTCCCACCTTGAGCACAACGGCGATGTCCGGGTGCGCGATGCCAACGAGGCGCGCAATTTCTCCGGCCCCGCTGGCTCCCATCTCGACGATGAGGTAGCGGGTGTCTTCGGTGATACCGAGCATCGAAATGGGCGCACCCACCTGGTTGTTAAACGAGCCCTGCGGGGCGACGGTCGGCGCCTGCGCCGACAGCATCGCGCGAAGCATGTTTTTGGTGGTCGTTTTACCGTTGGACCCGGTGATGCCAATAACGGTGAGGTTTCCGACTGCACGCACGCGCGCAATGACCTCCGCAGCAAGAGCAGCGAGAGCGTCGAGACCGTTCGCCACCACAACCTGGGGAATCGGGACGTCCAGTTCACGCTCAGTGATGAGTACGGCGGCTCCCCCAGAAACCGCAGCGTCCGCAAAGAGGTGTCCATCGGTCACTTCACCGGGGAGAGCGAAAAACACAGACCCGTCGGTGACAAGACGAGAGTCGGTTTGCACGGTGCCCTTAACGATGGTGTCAGCGGGGACACCCACGGACACGAGACGCCCGGCGACGATCTGTTCGATCTCGCCGAGTTCGAGCGCGATCACTCCCAGCCTGCTTCGCGCAGGGCGGCACGTGCTTCGTCGCGGGCAGAATAGGGCGTACGCACACCCGCGATGTCCCGGTAGTCCTGGTGGCCGGGGCCAGCCCAGAGGATCGAGTCGCCTTCACCGGCGAGCGAGACGGCCTTGCGGATCGCCTGCTCGGGTGGGCTGACTTCGTAGAGTTCTGGCTGGTGCTCGGCGAGGCGCGCACCCTCGAGCAGCGTCGCACGGATCGACGCGGCGTCTTCGAAACGGGGGTGGTGGTCAGTGATCACAAGGATGTCGGAGCCATCGGCGGCAACCCGGGCCATTTCGTGGCGCTTGGTCGCGTCGCGGTCGCCGTCGGCGCCGAACACCATGATGGTTTTGCCGGGGGTGAACTTGCGAACGGCGGCGAGGGTGTTGAGGAACGCGTCCGGGCTGTGGCCGAAGTCGACGTAAACGGATGGTCCACGGTCGCCGGAGACACGCTCGGTGCGTCCGGGAAGGTACGCGTCGATGCCACCCTTTTCCTCGAGCGCCTGACCAATAGCTTCAAGTTCAAACCCGGCTTCGACGAGCATCACAATGGCGAGGGCGGCATTCGCGGCCATGTGCCATCCGATGAGCGGCACACGCGTGGTGAGCTGACGGTGGCCAGGCCCAGTGAGAGTGAACTCGGTAAACGTCGCCTGCTCATCAATGATGTTGACCATCCACTCCGCTTCAACGCCTGGCGTTGTGGAAATGGTGGTGACGGGGATGTGGGACTCTTCGACGACGCGCTGGCCGTAAGCCGTGTCGAGGGACACCACGCCGCGCTTGGCACGATCCGGCTGGAAGAGGGGCAGCTTCGCCTGGAAGTACTCCTCCATGTCGGCATAGTCGTCGAGGTGGTCGTGGCTAAGGTTCGTAAACGCGACAACGTCGAAGACGATGCCGTCGACCCGGTTACGGCTCAAGGCCTGCGCGCTGACCTCGATGGCGACAGCGCGGACTTCGCTCTCGCGCATTCGCGCCAGAAGCGCATGCATCTCACTCGCCTCGGGGGTGGTGAGTCGGCTGACCACAACGAGGTCGCCGATGTGACGCTCGGCGGTGGAGCTCAGGCCGGTCACGAGGCCGAGTTGCTTGAGCACACCGTTCAGCAGGTACGAGGTGGAGGTTTTGCCGTTCGTGCCGGTTGTGCCAAAGAGCAGCGGCGGGTGCTCGGCGGTGCGGTACACCCAGGCGGAGATGTCGCCGAGTGCTTCGCGGGGCGACGACACAAGGACGATGGGGAGTCCGCTGTCACGCGCGAGTTCGGCTCCTGCGGCGTCGGTGAGAAGCGCGACAGCACCGCCTTCGCGAGCCTGCGCCGCGTAGCTTGCGCCATGGCTGTGGGCACCCTGGATACCGACGTACAGGTCACCGGGGTGCAGGTCGTTGGTGCTCAGGGTGACACCGGTAATCTCGACGCCGTCGAGCGAACCGGACGTCTCGAGACCGAAGTCGTTGACGAGCCCGGCGAGGGACCTGGCCGAGGGATGTTCCGGACGAAGGACCGGGGGGATCCGAGCGGTCACGCGATTCTCATTTCTTACGGTGTCACTCACCACGTCAACGGGATGGAAGGCGCTGGTGTGTTGGACGGGACGACCCGGTACTTCTTGAGCACCTGAGTCATGATTTCTTGGAAAGTCGGCGCTGCGGCGCCTGACGTCTTTATCGTATCTGGCTTGCCGATCGTCACCACAACGGCATACTGCGGGTCATCGGCGGGAGCGATTCCGGCGACGGAAACAATCCGCTCGCCAGTGTAGACGCCGTTCTCGGGTACCTCTGCCGTTCCGGTCTTCGCGGCAACGCGGTAACCGGGAATTGTGAGGACGTTGGAGAGCCAACCGTCGGTCACCACGGTCTCCATCATTCGGACGGTGTCGTCGGCAGCGCTTTCGCTAACCACCTGGGTACCCTCTGCGCTCGGAGTCTCCGTGACGGTGCCGTCGGCGTTGGTGCAGCCCTCGACGAGGGTGAGGGGAAGTTTCACTCCCCCGTTACCGAGCGTCTGGAAAAGGCTGGCAACCTGCACGGACGTGGCGCTGACGCCCTGTCCGAACATCACCGTTTTGTCGGTGATGGCGTCCCAGTCAGCGGCGTCCTTGAAGGATCCCGCTGATTCGCCGCTGAATCCGACCGCCGTGCGCTCTCCGATGCCGAACTTGACCATGTAGTCATGACGGGCCTGCGCGCTGAGCGTCTCGCTGAGGATCGAGATTCCGACGTTGGACGAGTTCATGATGACGCCCGCGGTGGTGAAGCGTAGGTCGTCGTGTGCCCACGAGTCGCTGATGGATCCTCCGTCGACCGTGTAGAGGCCGGGAACGGTGATTTTGGTGGTGGGGGCGATGGTGCCGGCGTCGAGCAACGAGGCAACGGTCATCGGCTTGAAGGTTGAGCCGGGCTCGTACGGGGTGCTGAACGCCCGCGAGCCAAGCGCGGAGACGTCGGCGGAGTTCACGTCGTTGGGGTCAACGGTCGGCCAGTCGGCGACCGTCATCAGGTGTCCGTCAGAGATGCGCACCACAACGGCGGTCGCCCATTCGGCGCCCACAGCGACGGCCTGCTTTTCGAGGGCTTCCTGAACGAACCACTGGAGATCGCGGTCGATGGTCAGCGTGATCGTGCCGCCATCTTTGGGCTCCGTCGCGGTGACGGTGCTTCCCGGAATCCGAACTCCGTCGGCTCCGCGTTCGTAGGTTGAGGTGCCGTTGGTGCTTGCGAGGCACTCGTCCTCTTTGAGTTCGATGCCCGCTTGCGGACCATCTGTTCCGATAAATCCAACGAGGTTGCCGGCAATCGCGCCGTTCGGGTATGTACGGCTCGCGCGAAGGTCGTCGAATACCCACGGGATGTTGAGGTTCTTTACGGCCAGGAACACGTCGAGCTTGACGCCCTTGGTGAGGTAACCGAAGTTTGCGTCGGGGTCTGCCTCGATGGGTGTCGTCAACTCGTCGACGCTCTGCCCGGTGATTTCGCCGATTTCGGCAAGGGCGTCGGCGACGGTGATCGTTACTTTGCCATCGTCAGTTGTCCGGTCGAAGTCGGCGACGTCGCGCGGGGAGACGGTGATGTCGAAGCGATCAACGCTGTCGGCAAGCACAACACCGTTAGTGTCGACGATCTCGCCACGGGTGCCGTAGGTAGTAAGAGGAATGGACCGGTTGGAGACGGCAGCGGAACTCAGCTCGCCAGCTCGCACAACCTGGATGTCGATCAGTCGGATCGCGAAGACTGCGACAACCGCAAAAACCGCGATGATGGTGAGTGCCAAGCGGGCACGTGTGCTGCGGGACGACGACGTGTTCATACCCAGCTCCTTTCGACCCTTTGGTTGGTTCCCAGGGACTGGGCTCAATCAGTGTGACGCGATGCGGCTGCGCCTAGTGGGTAACCGGGGACGGCAGCGCCCCCGCAGTTGACGGTACAGATTCTGTGGTCGATGCCACGGCAGGCGCGCTGGCCTCGGCCGTGTCGGTTTCTGTGACTACGGCTCCCTCGGTCGAGACCGCGGCATTACTGGGAAGTTCCTCCGTGACGGTGGCGTCGGCGACCAGGGGCGCACCTCCCAGAAGGGAGTTGGCGATGAGTCCACTCGAGGCGGTCACACCGTCGGCGGCCACGGCAACGCCGCTAACCTGTCCATCGAGTCCAAGGTACGCAGCAGAACTTGGGCCCTGAACCATTCCAAGTTTCTGCGCGTTGGATGCGAGGTTCTGTGTGGACCCGGCGACACCAAGCTGCTCGCTGAGCGAACCTTCGACACGGGCGAGGTCGCGACGCTCACCGAGGAGGCTGGAGATCTGGTAAGCGCCGTTCGACAGCGCGATGCTCAGCAGCAACTGCGCGAGGAAGATCCCGAGCAGCCCACCGATCGCGATGAGGGCGTAGGCGAGACGCGGGCGTGCACGGCGCTGTTCGCGCGTGGACACAATCTCGATGCGACGAGGATTCTCCTGGCGCGGGTCCCCCAGCGGTCGTCCGTTTCGCTCTGGGAGGGCGTAGGCGAGATTGGTGCTCATGATGCTGTCCTCAATCGTTCGATGGCGCGGAGTCGAACGGGTGTTGCGCGGGGGTTGATGAGTCGCTCGCTCTCGGAGGCCTGTTCGGCACCGCGGACCAGCAATTTGAGTTCGGGACGGTGTTCCGGCAACTCGATGGGAAGACCCGCCGGTGCCGTTGAACTAGACCGGGTAGCGAGCACACGCTTGACGATGCGGTCTTCGAGGGACTGGTACGCGAGTACAACCATGCGGCCGCCGAGCTCAAGTGAGTCAATGGCGGCGGGGATGGCGCGGGTCAGTACGGATAGTTCCTGATTGACCTCAATGCGCAACGCCTGGAACACGCGCTTGGCAGGATGCCCGGCGCGCTGTACTGCGGCAGGGGTCGCGGCGATGATGAGATCGACGAGTTGCGCGGAGCGGGTGAAGGGTTCGAGCTCGCGGGCCTGCACGATCTTGCGGGCGTAGCGCGGGGACAACTTCTCTTCCCCGTATTCGTAGAAGATGCGGCGAAGCTCTGCTTCGGAGTACTCGGCGAGAATCACTTCGGCGGTCAGCGGCGAGGTGGAGTCCATCCGCATGTCAAGCGGGGCGTCTTTCGAGTAGGAGAACCCGCGCTCAACGCGGTCGAGCTGGAGGGACGAGACACCCAGGTCGAAGAGGATGCCGGCGACGGCAGGAATCCCGAGCCCCCGCAGTGCCTCCCCGATCTCGTCGTACACGGTGTGCACAAGCTTGACGCGGTCGCCAAACGGAGCGAGTCGCTCCCCCGCGAGCCGAAGGGCTTCGGTGTCGCGGTCGAGACCAACGAGTGTGATGCCCGGGAATCGCGTGAGGAGCGCCTCAGCGTGGCCACCCATTCCGAGTGTCGCGTCAACAACAACTGCGCCCTCGCGAGAAATGGCGGGGGCGAGCAATTCGATGGTTCTCTCGAGGAAGACCGGGGTGTGGAGCGAAGAAGTGTCGACCATGGCAGTCGGGGCGAACCCCTTGGTACTGATCCCCATCCATTCCGACCTGACACCGGGGAAGTGATGTCAGGGCGTGTGAACGGCTGGGAGTCAGCGCCAAGGCGTTAGAAGAGCCCCGGGATCACCTCCTCTGTGATGTTGGCGAACTCGGACTCTGTCTCGTTGTAGTAGTTGTTCCAGGCGTCGGTATCCCAGATCTCGGCGCGGCCTCCCGCGCCGATGACGGTCAGGTCTCGCCCGAGGCCGGCGTATTCACGCAGGTTCGCGGGGATGGTGACCCTGCGCTGTTTATCGGGCGTTTCCTGGTTTGCCCCGGAGAGAAACAGGCGGAGGAAATCTCGTGCCTGCTTGCTCGTAACGGGGGCCTGGCGAATCTTGTTGTGCAGGCTCTCGAACTCCTCCGTGCTGAACACGTAGAGGCAGCGCTCCTGACCACGAGTGATCACAACGCCCGACGACAGCTCATCCCAAAACTTGGCCGGAAGGATGAGGCGCCCTTTTTCGTCGAGCTTGGGCGCATACGTGCCTAGAAACACGAATCGCCCCCTTTTCTCCGGCCAGACTTGGGTAACCCCCACTTTACTCCCTTTCGCTCCACATATCTACGCACCGCCGCCCCAACACGCGGCCAGCGGCACGAAATAACCCGGAATACCGCGGGTTGCGGCGGTGGAGGAAAATGGAGGAGAAATGCCGAATTCTGCGGGATTTTGGGCACAAAAAAAGGGCCGACCCGAAGGTCGACCCGTTTTTCTGTGAGAGTGCTGCTTTTTCCGCTAGCCGGGAATCACCCGATGCGGGAAGAGCCAGCGCCGTCGAGCACTGTGCCCGACGCTACTGATCTCGGTTGTCTTGACGCTTTTCCCAACGATCATTCATGTTCTGCATGAATGACGTAGCGCCGCCGGAGCTGGAAGACTTTTGTCCTCCCGTGCCGCGATTGCGAGGTTCCGCAGGTGGTTTGGGAATGGAGCCATTCGAGCGCGGAGGCGTAACAGCGATGAGCACGCCGGCAAACATCACGGCGAAGCCGAGGACGCCGACCAGGGGCTGGCGAATGACAACGCCAGCGACCAGGGTCGCGATACCCAGGACGCCGACGAGTATGCCGACGACAAGAACGGTGTAGTTCGGTTTGCCGCGCCGGGGCGCGACGGTGGCGACGAAGTCAGCATCATTGTGATAGAGACTGCGCTCCATCTCTTCCAGGAGGCGTTGCTCCTGTTCGGAAAGTGGCATCCTGTTCCCCTCAGGTTCGGGATTGACGCGGTGTAGGGCTCAATTGTATGCCCGCGTGC
>Ga0247808_10001211_pt1 | contig 12515 bp, 9 predicted proteins | sample UWRJL089202R1_FD_179914 | JGI IMG/M metagenome (GOLD analysis project Ga0247808, IMG submission 179914) | Plant litter microbial communities from Arlington Agricultural Research Station in Wisconsin, United States - UWRJ-L089-202R-1 | ecosystem: Environmental > Terrestrial > Plant litter >... | reverse complement strand
CCGTATCTCATTTTCAAATGGATACTTCTCCAGCCAACAACCACGTACACTTTGCTCCAGAGCCATATACTCTACAAGAGCCTTCAAGTTGTCCGGGTGTCGAGAGAAATATGTGTAGGGATCGAGCTCGGTGTTGTATGCAGGTTGGAAGACGGTCGCCTTCTCATCTGTGATATCTTGATAGTCTCTCGTCCGCAAGAACTCTGGCATTTTCTGGAACAGAGGACCGCAGTTCTGGAAGCTGTACATTCTTAGTTATAACGTTCTCATACATAGTTTTTAGAGATAAGTACAAGTGCGTTACAATCGTGATAGCCTCGGGAGCCGCGAGGTGGTGACATTTGCTGTTTGCTTCGAATATATCTAGGGAACTCTGACGGACCAACCCAACTGAAGCCATGTATCTCAGTAGACGGCCTAACAGCGCGATTAACTAGGTTCTTATGGAGGCTGAAGTGTAGGGAATACGATGTACCAAGGGTCAGAGGATGAGCGCCTGTCAGAGCCTGTAGTTCTTCCAAAGTCTGAGGTCCCTGAGAATCCAATGTCTGGAAAATCTTCAAGTCATGACCGATTCGAACTGCTGCGGTCTGCAAAGGCTACAAACCAGAGTTAGTGAAAATGTGTAGGTGCTTTCAAGAATGTAGGTCTTACATAAAGAGATCTTTGCAAGAGTCAGCGACATGTTTGAGTTTGAGTTTAAGAGCGAAATTTGAGCTTACATGCGCAGTGCCGTCTCTTTTGGAGTTTCAGTAGAGGCAATAGTTTCGTGTAAATCGCGTTGGAAGAGTTTTCGCGAAACTTCATCTTTGGAAGTCAAACGTTTCTTAACTTCCAGCAAAAGATCTGCCATCACGTCTAACCTTTTGTCGAAATACTGTTGCAAATAGAAATGACTTGAGGTGGGCTATCGGCTATCGAGTGGTTGTATGCGAGCTACAGAAACTCCCAGAGCCCCCATGTCAGGTCCACCTGGAGAAATGCGATGATATGGGTGCCCTTATAGAGTACCGCCCTTGAATACACAGGTTCCTAATCTTGACAACTTGAATTGTTTCTAGTCTAATACTGCGTAGTGTACAGCTAGATACTGAATATTAGCCGGAAGTCCGATATCACATCAGCTTCGGGATTCGGCCGTTATCAATGAACGTGTAGCGGGCTACACCTTCTTTGCGTCTACAGCCCCTTAGAAAACATAAGCTTCGGAATTCGGCCGTCATTGACGAATGGTCAAATTTTGCTTGGCTTCGGATTCTGACGGCTTTTGTAATCCTTCACTTCGAATATATGACTCAAGTAGAATTATAAGTTGATTAATCGCATATCTTCATATTGATTGACAGCACTGTTTATAACATGCTATTAATTTAACGTGATCACTGGTCACCGACTGACTTATTTATGTTTCCCTCCCCGACGTGTTAACGCTCGTTGTGTTCATATTACCGATAAATCATTGTCAATAAACAACGTGGTAAGTATCCTACGCGAAACTTAAGCACCATGTCACGTGCGAAGATCATCTATTTGTCTGGCGAGATTCCACAAGGGGATCCGGAAGGAGACCAGCGCACTCTGTTTAGAAAATTGTATCTGCTTAGCAAAGAGAGAGATCATCCTATCCTGGCCTCGATTCTGGAGGCGATTACAATTGCTGTGAAACAAGAATTCTCGCGACTAGAGAGATCACAGAAGGAGTTGGTTCCTACGTTTGAAAGCGTATTAGACCTGACCGATGATGTTATTGAGCTCAGGAAAACGCCGTTGGGAGGAGCTCTTGAGCGAGTTCTTGTGCTCGTCTCTCAGTTGGGTGTCTTCACTGCGTAAGTCCAGATACTAACACAAACTTCAAACCAAGATGCTAAGACGTCAACCAAAGCTACCACGAGGCTCATCCACTTGAATACGATTTTCGAGCAGAAAATACTGTGCTCATTGGACGGGGACCAGGTTTGCTTTCAGGTGCAGCCATTGCACTCTCCCCGAGTCCACTGTTGCTTCCAGTCATGGCCGCTGAAATCACCAAAGTCGCATTTCGATTTGGACTTATCGTAGACCAAGTTTGTCGGTCGCTCGAGGTATCACCCAACGAGATCAATGCTGAAGGAGTAAGCTTTTTTTCGAGAGTAAAAATTCTTAATGCTGGCAATTCACAATTGAAGACAATAGTTCTATGAGGAAACATAGAGAAATCTTTCCCCCCAAAGATAGAATCCTTCCTATAAGTGTTTCAGCCCCAAGCATCTCTCAAATAGAACTTGTCGCTGACTCCCACTTGATGTTGTAGGCTTGGGTTTATTGTGCCCATGGGGTTGATCTAAAAGAGGCCCAACAAGCAGTAGCAAATTTCAATGCGGAAAATGTAAGCTCATGATACCCATGAATTCTATAAATGCTGATCCAAAAAAATCTAGGCGTACCCTGAGGCCAACATGGCGACGGTTTTTAGTAACGACGATAGATCAGTGAGCATTGGCGGGCCACCGTCAACTCTCAAATCTCTCTTCTCAGAGTCAGAAGTTTTCAAGCATACGAGAAAAGTTCCAATGAAGAAGGTACAGGGTATGTGGCATACTGATAAAGCTTATGGCCAAGAGCATATTAGGCAGATTGTCGAAGGAATCACTTTAAACAACCAGTTATGCTTCCCCATATTCTCACCTGTAACTGGCCGACCCTTCGAGTGGACGGATTGTACGTCACTACTCACAGAGATGATGACAGAAATTTTAACAAAAAGCATTCGGTGGGATCAAACCATCGATGGCGTGTCTGCACATTTGAAACAACTTTCACCAGACCAAGCGCAGCTGTGGAGTCTACAACCTTCGCATTATATGGTGAGCGTCATTGAAAGATGGAGCACTGAGCTTCCTGCCACAACTCTGTCGCATCACATGATGACGCCCGCCATAATAAGTCTAAGGTTGGAGCAAAGCCCACCACGCGATGCAAAATCGGCGAAAATCGCTGTTGTTGGCATGGCATGCCGATTTCCTGGTGGCGCAGATGACACTGAGAAATTCTGGGAGCTTCTGGCGCAGGGTCGCGATGTTCATGTCCCCGTACCAACTGATCGTTTTGATGTTGATACTCATGTGGATCCAAAGGGAGAGAAGTCTAACACATCTAAAACCCCCTACGGCTGTTTTATAGAGAGTCCAGGACTCTTTGATGCTTTTTTCTTTGGTATGTCTCCGCGTGAAGCTGAACAGACAGATCCTATGCAGCGATTGGCTCTAGTCACAGCATACGAGGCTTTGGAGGGTTCGGGATACGTTCCCGGCAGGGGAGTTCACCAGCGTCGAGTTGGCACGTTTTATGGATGTGCTAGCGACGATTACCGTGAGGTCAACTCTGGTCAAGATATTGGAACTTATTTCATTCCTGGCGGATGTAGAGCTTTCGGTCCCGGTCGCATCAATTATTTCCTCAACTTTTGGGGGCCGAGCTACTCCATCGATACAGCCTGTTCTTCGAGCCTGGCAGCTATTCAAGCTGCCTGTACTTCGCTCTGGAGTGGTGACATTGATATGGCAATCACCGGTGGTATGAACATTATCTCCAACTCGGACGTCTACGCTGGCTTGAGTAAGGGTCATTTCTTATCACCTACTGGAGGCTGCAAAACTTGGGATGAAGCTGCTGATGGATATTGCCGGTATGTATATTTCCAAAATACCGTGTTTATTTCCTCCGGCATTTGGAAGTGTTAAGAGTAAAGGTGCTTGCAGTGCTGCTGCTGTTCATTATTTAAGAGCTCTGAGACATTTCAATATTCCTAAATACTTCCAAATATCTTTTGATAACTTAAGGCTAACTGCGACTTTTCTCAAGAGCCGATGGCGTCGGCAGTGTCGTTCTTAAGCGGCTAGAAGACGCCGAAGCTGACAACGACAACATTATTGCAGTTGTTCTTGCTGCAGGCACCGACCATTCGGCAGAAGCTGTATCAATTACACACCCCCACGACCTGGCACAAGCCCATCTTTATAACCAGATGGTCAGACGTGCTGGAATTGATCCGTTATCTGTAGGTTATGTCGAGTTTCACGGAACAGGAACCATCGCCGGAGATCCAACCGAAATGAGGTCAGTCACTAATGTATTCGCAAACGGGCAACCAAGAAACACGGACCTCCTGATTGGATCTGTAAAATCCAATGTCGGTCATGGCGAAGCTGCTGCTGGAATTATGTCATTCATCAAGACTATGCTTGTTTTCCAAAAAAAAGTTGTCCCTCCACATATCGGTGTAAAAACTAAGCTGAATCCGGCCTTGCCTGAGGATTTGGACAGGAAGGGCATTATCATTCCGCTCAAAGCAACACCATGGGAGCGGAGTAATGATAACAAAAGGCTAGCAATGGTGAACAATTTTGGAGCAGCTGGAGGAAATACAGCAATAATACTTGAAGAAGCGACGCCGCGTCCAAGAATTGGCGATGATACGCGACCTGCGCACCCCATCACAATCTCGGCAAAAACACCCTTTTCCCTTCAAGAGAATCTCAAACGTCTAGTGGATTTTATTGAAACTCGGCCAGATGTCTCTATCGCAGACTTGTCCTATACTTTGTCGTCACGAAAGATGCACTACAATTACCGGGTATCAGTACTTGCGTCTTCCTTGAAGGAGGCTGCTGCACTTCTTCGTCCGCATATTGAAATTGCACTAGAACAGTTACCTATTTCTTCAAAACAAGCACCCGTTGCCTTTGCTTTTACTGGCCAAGGAACATTCTACAACGGTATTGGCGCACACCTGTATCGCGACTCCAAACCTTTCCGGGAGCAACTGGACCGACTCGACGGCATTGCACAGCGACAGAAATTTCCTTCCTTCTTGCCTATCATCAACAGCACCTGCAGTACGACAGATACACTCTCGGTTTCTATACATCTAGCTATCGTGTGCGTAGAGATCGCTTTAACACGACTCTGGGCCTCTCTTGGCGTCAAGCCAAGTGTCGTTATAGGTCACAGCCTAGGCGAGTATGCTGCTTTGAATGCAGCAGGTGTCTTCTCCGATAGCGACACTGTATTCTTGGTTGGAACGCGTGCGACGCTACTGGAGACAAAACTTACGTCTCATACGCACGGCATGCTGTCCGTTCGAGCGTCGCACGAAAACGTTCTTAAAGCTGCCGACGGCATTTCCTTTGAAGTGGCTTGCATTAATGGTCCTGAGGAAATAGTAGTTGGTAGTTCAGTAGCAGACCTGGAGGACCTTGCGGCCGTTCTTGGGAAGGTAGGCTACAGGACTGTGAAGCTTAACGTGCCCCATGCGTACCACACAAGTCAGATGGACATTCTGGCGAATGATTTTGTTAAGTTGACAAGTGCTGTTGTGTGCAAGCCGCCTCGAATCCCCGTCATTTCGCCCCTCTACTCAAAAGTTCTGACTGCCAACATTGATGTTGGATACTTGGCTAAAGCGACTCGAGAAACAGTAGACTACGTTGGTGGGCTTAGCGCAGCTTGGGCATCTGACGTTCTGACAACATCTAATATATGGATAGAGATCGGCCATCACCCTTGTTGTGTCAGTTTTATCACAAAAACACTGTCAGAAACTAGATTGGCAATTCCAACGTTGCACCGAGACCAGAACAACTGGACCACGCTCGGCAAGGCAGTTACTACTTTGTACAATGCTGGCTTAAGCATAGATTGGATAGAGTACAGTTTACCCTTCGAAAAGGCTCTCCGACTGGTCGATACGCCTACATACTCTTGGAACAGTAAAAATTATTGGATTCAGTACAGCGGGGACTGGAATCTGACCAAGGGGCAGGCGCTATCTGATTCCATATTCACCAAGGCCATGACCCAGACTGTCAAAGGCTTCCGCACAACGAGCATTCATGAGATTCGTTCCGAAACCTACACTCCATCCATAGCTAAGCTTGTGACTGAGTCGGACATGACCGACCCAGAGTTGAAGGAAGTTATTGAAGGACATGCTATGAACAACTACGGAGTTGCTTCTTCTGTAAGTTCACGAATATTTATTTGCTTATGGCATTGCTCCTTTTCTGACACCCAGTAGTTCCTCCACGCAGACATGGCTTTCACAATCGCGAAGCGTATTCTTGATAAAGGGCTCTCAGACTCAGTTAACATTGGCATCAACGTTGCCGACTTCGAGTATCATGAACCTGTCGTCAAGCACCACAACCCAGTTGAAGCTCAACCAATCATAGTGAGTGCTGAGGCTGATTTAGAAAATAAAAAAGCCCACATCAAATGGTACAATCCCGCCAAAGACGTGTGGTATTGTCATGCGTCTATCTTCTTTGAGGAAAATCCATTATCTTGGCTGTCAGCATGGTCCCGTACAGCAGGTCTTGTGATAAGTCGTATCGCAACCCTAAACGATATGGCTGCCAATGGTAAAGCCGATAAATTGACGACCAACCTCGCATACAGTCTCTTCGGGAAATTAGTCAATTACTCGGATATGTATCGAACAATGAAGTCCGTGGTTCTCAATAAAGACGAAGCCGTAGCCGAAGTGGAATTCCCGACCGATACAGCCGGCACGTGGACGGTGCCTCCCCATTTCATCGATGGATGCGTGTCCTTGTCTGGTTTTATCCTGAATGGGGGAACTTATTTCGATAACACCAAATCCTTTTATATCACACCATCCTGGAAATCCATGCGGTTTGCAAAGCCGCTCACGCCTGGCGGTAAATACTTAGCATATGTCCGAATGGTTCCTGCTAATAACCATGATTTTGTTGGCGATGTGTACATCCTTCAAGAGAATGAAATCATTGGTGTCGTTGAGGCGATTGTGTTCAAGAAATGGCCGCGCGTCATGCTGGATCGCTTTTTCTGCCCTCCAGATATCAGGGCCGGATCTCAGGCTCCCAACACCTCTCATGTTGCCCTCCCCCTGTTTCCGTCAGGCTCAAGTACAGCTTCTTCCAAGATGCAATCAGTTCTGCCATCGCTCTTCGAAGATGACTCTAAAGTCGGTACGGGTCTATTGACTCCTCCTTCGCCGCCTCAGAGTGTTCAACTACAAATAACCAAGGATGAGCCACTTCTTGCAAACCAACCAACCCCAGATTCGGTCGCCCGTGCGTTCAAAATCATAGCTGAGGAGTTGGGCATCGATGTCCGGATGCTAAATGACGATGCACAAGTTGCTGATTTTGGGTTAGATTCACTAATGTCTCTTGTTCTATCTCAGAAATTGCGTCAGGAACTCAAAATAGAAATACGAGATGCTTTTTTTCTGGAAATATCTACTTTTGGAGATTTGAAAACTTTGTTGGGATAATTCTACAATTTCACATTTATTGGACCTTTGAATCAAAATGGATGTTAGGATAGACGCTAGACTTTATCTAAATACGGTAGATTTACACTAGAATTTCAAATATAGGCTTAAAATTAGGCTCTTCAAATATATAGTGACCTACGCTTCAAGCTAAGTGACCTAATTTAGCTAATTATTCGATATACCCTTATCTGTGAAGCTTCAGTGATAGTATGATACTATTCGATGGTAACACGTGTATTGCCCGTAATAACAGACTAATCTCCGACCCTCTAACTAAGAATATCCCATATCTATATACAGGTCGGTATTCTGCCGTAGGCCCACTGGTCGAGATACGGACGTCTGTTGGGGAGTTTCGTATTCGAACTGTCATGAATTATGATTCCTTATTATACTAAGCATCAGCTGGAATTACAACCTCGACCTCGTAATTACATGACTGTCCCTGACCCTGGCTACTTTTCTACTTTAGAAACTCTTCTATGTAGCTGCCGTTAAATTTACTATCAATATGCGAAGATTAGTAAAATTATTTTAATTCCCATCTACTAATGCAAAGGCATTTTAATCTTCAGAACTTTATAGAATAGCACTTATAAAGAACGGTGGTACGTTATAAATGCCGGCTTAGTTACTCTGATGAGTTTAGGGTTCAAATTGAACTGTAATAGGAGATTGAAGTTGAAATGCTCTCGCCCACAAAGTCAACCGTAGGGCAACAAGTGTCTTTTTTCCTCAATGATCGGAGTTTCGGTGACATTAAGTCATATCAGCATATCAGTAGGAGGTGGAAAGTTGTAGTTAGATTCAAACGTGTAGTAAACGATTGCTTAGGAAACTCTTTTTAGTTAAACCGAGCGGCTGCCCAATACAAATAGAATATCTAACATCTAGCTATTACTCAAACAGAATTTAACTTTGACTGAATTGGGAATAATCTCCAAGCTGAGCTGGAGACAGTTACAATACATTTTCAATCCCTTCTTCAATGTTTTTATGGATCTCACTCATTGCTTCACTGTCTATCTAGCTCAAATATTACGCCCAGTGACATTGTTGAAACGCGAGAATAAGTTATATTGGTTTGGAGAGCCGTGAGGAACTATGGAATACTTTTGATTCTATTACCCTACACTCCTAAGAATTCCACGATGACGCGACATCCTTGATTGTGATCGAGACAGCTTTAAATACGTTCACATCAGACTGCAGTGACATAGCTTGGTTGGAATCGCCAGGAAATATCTGTGCCGTGATCACGCTCTCGCCATGACCACCAAAAACCTCAACTGATGACCAATCAAGCAGCACACGGATAGTTACTTTACCCTGGGCATCTGGCTTCAAAGTAGCATAATAGATACCTGGGAACAGGGAGCTGAAGCTGCTGTCTCCAGAATTTATTCGATCAACGAAAATTCGTTGCGCTGTGGCATCATAACCGATAACTGTTCCCTGGGAACCATCCTCAGTTGATCTGACGAAAAATCGAATTGCAGAGTCTCCTGGAGTAGAAGTTTGTTGCTCAGGCTGTGTACTACTAGTTGAGGTTGGATATAAACAAGAACAAGCCGACGACATACGTGATGCTTGCGTCGGAGCTGCTCCGCAAGCTGTAGCATACGATGGAAACCCAGTCGTGGCAGAAGTCTTGGTGAAGGTCTTGCAGAAAGCATTGTCTGGATAGTTGCCTTGACGTATAAAAGCGCGCAGACAATTGTCACGAGCGCATGGATAACCTGGTGCAACAGTTGTGAGCGTCGTTGTGGAGGAGGTCTTGGTAGATGAAGTTGCTGTGGTCGTGCTAGTGATTGGATGTTGTGGTACAACCTGAAATGTCAACTCCACATCTAACGACTTTCCTTTGACCGGTATATTTATTTTAGACCCTGGCAGGGTGGCCCAACTTTCTTTATATAATACTGCCGATTTTTCTAACGGGGCCATGCTGTAAGGCGTTTGCATGAGAGTGACTTTGGAATTAACGGTAGCGAGAGAATATTCCCGCATAATAGACATCGAGCTGCGCCATGGCGCAGTGGGAATATCTTCGGCGTATACCCAATTGTTGGCCCACCCAACAGCAACGCGCTTGAATTCAGGGAGCCCATTGAAAGTCGCGGCTGCATAGTAGTCTGGGCCGAGGTCTACCCAGTTTGCTTTTTGTTCCAGGGCAAGAGATTTCGAGAAGACAATCTCATCTACAAGAATGTGGCCCCAACCTCCTGTAGCGAAATCTGCAATCTCAATAACTGCCATTTGGCCAATCAAACCTGTTACGTCCCAGCCTTGCCACCCCAAAGTCCCAGCATTTTGACCGGTTGCAGTACGGATTACTTTCCCGTTGACCTTTAGATTGAGAGCAGTTTCTGTATCATCCGCAGTACCATAGGTTAAGGAATTGTGTGGATGATATCCACCAGCGATACGAAAGTTGATGAAAGGTGAATTTATCACAAAAGCTGGAGATGTTGCGGTGCCGGTGACAAAGTCTCCATCGAAGAAGGTATCGACCAGTTTGTTCCCAGCATCCCCTCCTGCAACGGGTCCTTTTCCAACAAACCCACCGGTTGCGGTCCAATGCATATCCTCCCAAGTGCTGCTTTCAAAGTCTTCAATTGCAACACTGCCTTCCGGCTTGCCAACTGCCTCGTACACATTATTTGAATCTGCGGTAAATTTGATGCCATCAAAAGATCCGACAATATATTGAGTACCCGAGCCGATATTGGGACCTCCAGGATTCAAGCCAATTTGAGCTACCCATTTCACATTTTTCTTATCTCCATCAACCGGAAGTGGAAATATTCCTGGGCATTCCCATTGGCCAGATACTGCATTTGCCGGACCAAAGTCACTAACTTGCGTCCAGCTCTTCAGGTCCTTGGAAGTATAGATGAGCAGCTTGTGTACGTTGGGCAAGGCTAAGACCATTACCCAATGCTGTCTACCGTCATGCCAGAAAACAGCTGGATCTCGGAAATTGTTCTTTGTATCTGCGGAGAGGTATTGTGCGGGTGGCAACTGGATGACTGGATTTTGGCTGTCGTACGTCGTCCATGTAAGGCCGTCATCAAGACTGTAAGCAATGGACTGTGACTGTTGATCCTTGGAGATAGTCTTGCCACTTGGGAGCGTGTAGTCTTGGGCATATGCTGAAGTGTACATAGCAACGAGGGGAGGGTTCGCCTTTGTGCCAAATCCGCTAGTATTTTCGGCGTCAACGACAACACTCCCAGAGAAGATATACTCCACAGCAACTCCGTTCGCATCCTTTCGGAATTCCAAGGCAATCGGGTGTTCTGTCCAATGCAACAAATCTGGGCTACTGGCATGTCCCCACGACATATTTCCCCAACGACTTCCCGTCGGGTTATACTGATAGTATAGATGATATATGCCCTTATGATAAACCATTCCATTAGGATCATTCATCCAGTTTTTTTCAGGTGTGAAATGATATTGAGGGCGGTACTGTTCATTGTGTGACTGCGCAGTACAAAGCAGCAGACTTGCAAGCAGCGTAAAGCAACGAACAAAAGATTTCCCAAACATATTGGAGAGAACGAACTTCGACTCAGAGGATTGTCAAGATTTGAGTAATATTGCATGTAGCAAGATCGTTCTATTCCATTTTGCAAGAGATAAGGAATAGGTTTATATAGTGGTATCCTTATACTGAACACTGACGATCATTTGTGATGCTAGAAGGAGCTACAAAAACTCTCCAGTCCAGGCTGAGCGAGCTGCATGGAACCTCTACTGTCCCGCACTCCACCACCAAATGAACTTATATCAAATGAACTTATATCAGTGGTTCCTCGGCAGCTTATTTGCCCTAGTTCTCCGAGTGGTGAAAACCCCAGGGCGGGGCTCTACACTGGCGACAGACTTGGTCTTTTACTCTTCCAGGATATGAACATGTCTATGAAGCCCTCTCTCGTCACCGGTTGTAATTAGCTGAACCCGTTTCAAGGGCCCTGGTCAATAATCCGCCGGGCCCGCAGAATTGCATGCATTGAGGGAGGCCGATCGCAGATACTTCATCCTTGGCAAAATGAACTTGTTGATCAACGCGGGTCGTTTCCCATAATGATACCGAACTTTGCGGCAGGTCGGATGGATTGTTAAGATAGCTTGAAAAAGACCTGGTCTTTGTCCAACCCAAGGCAAGGCTTTGTGGTCCCCAAAGCACAGAATGAAGAGAGTTTGGAACTAATGAGCGAACTACTCTCCGCTTTAGTCTGTATGTGGTATGTGGAAGTACCTGGGTACCGGGATAACCCTCAGGGGGTGAACCTACAACTACAACGTATGTCTCCTCACCGCCAAGTACTGCGTGTAGAAGGCCCGACAATCCCTGCCAGTGTTCCGAGTGACTGCCGTGCGGGGTCCCCGTGGGACGCGGCTAAGTCTAATAGCAGAGCGTGCGTCATTCTCTCTTAACGCCATCCACCAAATAATACTATACATTTGCATCCCTGTCACCAAAAACCAGGTATCCGAGTACCAAATAACAGATTATTACCTCGGACACACTCGGCCGGCGGATGGCTGAACTCACAAGACCCAACGGGTCCAAATACGAAGTGCCCTCATCCTAGAGGCTTGGTCCCAGTAGGGCTAGCTATATGCTTGGGTTGCTCGTAGATTATGCCCTTCATTACTGTGGGGTCTCCTCCACTACCCCATTCTTCGTTTTGTGGTACCGCCCTCCTTCTCATACATTGGATATATTAAGACTTAACAACTGCATTGGTCTGCTTTGAGATCGTGTTCGGCATATTCTACAGGCTTCAGGACTCTAACCTCACTAGCTATTAAGGGCACTTGAGAACAGAGGCGGGCAAAAGCGTGCGAGTACCCCCGATCAGCCGGGTATCCGAAGAAGACCCGTATGAGGTACGGAGCGGGACACCGTTAACTTCAAATGCGCAGGTGTAGCTTGGCATCCTCAGCGCACCATCCCATAGAAGCGGCAATTGTGAAATCCGATATTTCACTTTTCTTACCTAATCCGCGACTCTATACCCAAACCCCTCCCATCTATCCGTCAAGCAGTAACTGTAGCTTGGTGTGAAAAGTACAAGCCCAACGAATAAGTGACGGGAGCGTCTAGCGAAGCTTGCAAACGAAGCTTAGTAATTTTAATTTCAGCTACTGATTTTCTCAAGATCACTCTTACAATCTAATCCTCCTTTCATATTAGCTGTGA
>Ga0247808_10001210_pt1 | contig 12519 bp, 9 predicted proteins | sample UWRJL089202R1_FD_179914 | JGI IMG/M metagenome (GOLD analysis project Ga0247808, IMG submission 179914) | Plant litter microbial communities from Arlington Agricultural Research Station in Wisconsin, United States - UWRJ-L089-202R-1 | ecosystem: Environmental > Terrestrial > Plant litter >... | reverse complement strand
AGTCCGATGGTCAGCGTGCCGGCCAGCCGCGCGATGCGGGGGTTGGTGAGCCACTTGCGGGGCACCAGATAGCCGAGGAGCTTAGTGAGATAGGCGACGACGCAGGCGACAAGTATCCACCACCACATACTCATGAGGTGGCCGCCGGGGGAGTGCTGGCACGGTCGGATCCGAACCACCCAATAGCGGCGGCAACAACTGCGGCCACAAGGATGGGTATACCGGGCGGCACAAACGGTATAACGATCACGGTGGCGACTGCGCAGACGATGGCGATTGCCGAAGCATCCCGAGTTTTCAACCGCGGCCACAGCAGCGCGAGGAATGCGGCAACTGCTGCGCCATCAAGACCCCACTGTTTGGGATCACCGAGCGCGTCGCCGGCGAGAGCGCCCACCAGGGTCATCACATTCCAGAAGACGAATATGCCAACGCCCGCGACCCAGAACCCGCGTTTTTGCTCGACGGGGTCGGTCTGTCCGGTGCCGGTTGCCAGCGATTCATCGATGGTGACGTGGGCCGAGACAAATCGACGCCAGCCGCGGGGATGCATCAGGGCGTTGATCTGCATGCCGTAGACCGCGTTGCGTACCCCGAGGAGGGCCGATGCGCTGGCTGCAGCGATGCCGGTTCCGCCGCCGCCGATCACACCGATAAACGCGAACTGGGAGCCGCCGGAAAAGAGGAGCAGGCTCAGCACACTCGTCTGGGCGATGGTGAGGCCCGAGGCGACGGACAGCGCACCGAACGAGACGCCGTACAGCCCCGTGGCGATCGCGATGGAGAGCCCGACCTTCGCTCCAGGGGAGTTCCGAAGGTTCAGCGGCATCCCGCAATGCTAGCGGCGCACGGGGCTGCAGGGCGGGCCCCGGCACAGACGCCGAGACCCACCTGACCTAGATCAGGTCGTCCGACAGGGCGTTCGGGGTTCCGAAGCGGTGTGCGGTGATGCTGACGGCCTGCTCCTTGAGGAAGGGGAGCATTTCAATGCGGCCCGCCTCGGTCACCGGGTTCGTGTAGACGGCGACATCGGGGCGCCCATCCGTCGCGAAAAACAGTGCGCCAGCGGTGGCCGTAGCCGAGCAGGTGGCCGTGGCGTCGGTGACCGCGTCGCCCTCGACCAGCCGAACCCGGGTGTTCTCGAACTGAGCCGCTGTGAGCAGCCAGTTCTCATTGCTGTCGACGGAGAACGTGATGGGCGATCCAGCCAGTGCGGAGGTGATCGACTCCGGCAGGGGAAGGGCGGTAGACACATGGGCGGATGCTCCGGCGGCCACGGCCGCGATGATGGTGCGCACCACCCGGGCAAGTGCTGCACCCTCGACCACGGTCGCGTCGGCCGGCCCAGTGCCGGGCAGTCGCACCTGCACGTGACCCGGGACGTAGCGGAAGACGTTCCGCTCTGCCGTGAGCGCCGAGACGTCGCGGGCGACACCGAACTCGGCGGTGAAGGCCGCGCTGTCGCTCTGGGCGGCGCGCTGCACAAACGCGAGCTCGCCGGCCGGGAGGGTCTGTGCTGCGGCGCCCAGGACGGCCCGAACCGTGGGGTTGGTGACCGGGGCGGATGCGGTGCTGGGCTGCGAGGTCCACGAGCCGAGACCCACCAGGTAGTTGGGGCCGCCCGCTTTGGTTCCGGCGCCCACTGCCGAGCGCTTCCAGCCGCCAAACGGCTGGCGCTGCACAATCGCTCCCGTGGTGCTGCGGTTGACGTAGAGGTTGCCGGCCTGGATGCTGTTCAGCCAGGTTCCGATCTCGTCCGAGTTCAGCGAGTGCAGTCCGGTGGTCAGTCCATACGCGACGTCGTTCTGAATGGCGATGGCCTCGTCGAGTGTGCGCGCGGTCATCACCCCGAGGATCGGACCGAAGAATTCGGTGAGGTGGAAGTGTGAGCCGCGGGTGACGCCCGAGCGCACCCCGGGGCTCCAGAGGCGGCCGGTGTCGTCGAGCTGCTTCGGTTCGACCAACCAGCTCTCGCCGGCGCCGAGCTCGGTGAGCCCGGCGAGAAGTTTGCTGGCGGCGGGTTCGATGATCGGACCCATCTGGGTGGTGGCGTCGTCCGCGAAACCGACCTTGAGGGAGCTGACCGCGTCAACGAGCTGGTGGTGGAATCGGCGCGAGGTGGCGACCGAGCCCACGAGGATCACCAGCGAGGCGGCGGAGCACTTCTGGCCGGCGTGGCCGAAGGCGGAGTTGACGACGTCTTTGACGGCGAGGTCGAGGTCGGCGCTCGGCGTCACAATAATGGCGTTTTTGCCCGACGTCTCGGCGAGCAGGGGCAGGTCGGGGCGGAACGACCGGAACAGCTCGGCAGTCTCAAACCCTCCCGTGAGGATCACGCGGTCCACCGCGGGGTGGGAGATGAGCTGGGCGCCGAGCGTGTTCTCGCCGACCTGCACCAGTTTCAACACGTCGCGGGGAACACCCGCCTCCCAGAGTGCGTCGACCATCACAGCGCCGCAGCGCTCGGCCTGCGGTGCAGGTTTGATCACCACGGCGGATCCGGCGGCCAGGGCAGCGAGAGTGGATCCCGCGGGGATGGCGACGGGGAAGTTCCAGGGCGGGGTGACAACGGTGAGCTGTGCCGGGACGAAGCGGGCGCCGTCCATGGTGTCGAGGTCGAGAGCACGCTCTGCGTAGTAGTGGGCGAAGTCGATCGCCTCCGACACTTCGGGGTCGGACTGGTCGAGGGTTTTGCCCGTCTCCGAGGCCATCACCTCCATCAGCTCGGCGCGCTTGGCCTCGAGAACGTCGCCGGCGCGGTGGAGGATGGCGGCACGCTCGGCGCCGGTGAGGGCGCCCCAGCCCGCGCTGGCGGAGACGGCGGAGTCGATCACGGCGCCCAGTCCGGCCTCGGAGGTGACGGTGGCGGCCGCGATGGTGCTGACACCGAGGGTGGAGGTGGGGACCTTCGCGAGAATCCTGCGTGCCCACGCGCGGTTGGCTGGCAGCGACGGGTCGGTGTCGGGAGTGTTCTCGAAGGCGGGAAGGGTGGATACAACCGCGGGGCTGGACGCCGGGGCATCCACCACCGAACGATTGTGGAGACGGTTGGGCGCAGGGACGGTGTCATCGAGGGCATGAAGAGAGGCCATAAAGCGCTGCTTCTCACGCTCGAACAGCGCCTCGTTCTCGCTGAGCTCAAACACGGCGGACATAAAGTTGTCCTGGCTCGCACCCTCTTCGAGGCGGCGGATCAGGTAGGCGATGGCGACATCGAATTCCTGCGGGTGCACCACGGGTGTGTAGAGCAGCAGTTCGCCGACGTCGCGACGCACGGCTTCGGCCTGCCCCTGCGCCATACCGAGGAGCATCTCGAACTCGATGCCGTGCTGCACTCCGCGGGCGCCGGCCAGCAGCCAGGCGTAGGCAATGTCGAAGAGGTTGTGGCCCGCGACGCCCACGCGCACATTGTTGATGCGATCGGGGTGCAGCGCGTAGTTGACGACGCGCTTGTAGTTGGTGTCGGAGTCCTGCTTGGTCGACCAGGTCGCCAGCGGCCAGTCGTGCAGCGACGCCTCAACCTGCTCCATGGGCAGGTTCGCACCCTTAACGAGGCGCACCTTGATGCCGGCGCCACCCTGCGCGCGGCGCGCGGCGGCCCACTCCTGCAGGCGAATCATGGCCGACAGCGCGTCGGGCAGGTAGGCCTGCAGCACAATTCCGGCCTCGAGATTTACAAACTCGGGCTTCTCGAGAATGCGTGTAAAGACCGCGATCGTCATCTCGAGGTCTTTGTACTCCTCCATGTCGAGGTTGATGAATTTCGGGACGGGGGATGCCGCGGCGCGCGAGAACAATGGAGTGAGGCTCTCCACTACGTGCTCGACGGCTTCATCGAAGGCCCAAGCGGCGTGCGGGGACACCGTGGAGGAGACCTTGATCGACACGTAGTCGACGTCGTCGCGGCCGAGGAGGGCGTGAGTTCCCTCGAGGCGACGGGCGGCTTCCTTCTCGCCCAGCACGGCCTCGCCGAGCAGGTTGACGTTGAGTCGGATGCCCTCGGTGCGCATCTTTGCGATCGCGGGGCCGAGCTTCGACGAGGTCGCGTCCACCACCAGGTGTCCCACCATCTCGCGGAGAACCTTGCGCGCGATCGGCACAACCACCGCGGGCAGCATCGGGGCGGCAATCCCACCACAGCGCACGGCGGCTTTCATGTACCAGGGGAGGAAGGCGGGCACACGCGGTGCGAGCTGGGCGAGGTTGCGGGCGGCGACAACGAGGTCTTCCGGGCGCACAACCCCGTCGACGAATCCCACGGTGAAGTCGAGTCCGGTCGGGTCTTTCAGTACACCCGCGAGCTGCTGCGCGGAGGCGTCGGAGGGAATGGTGGATGCCTCGGCGAGCCAGTGACGCACAAGCGCAACAACCTCGTCCGCCAGCACACGGGTCGACTCGGCGGTGGGGAGCGCCGCGCTGTCGAGAGTCGACGAGGTGTTCGACACCGTATCGAGGGCGGAAGGAGTCGGTGCGCTGGGGTTCATGGGTGCCCTCGAGTTCTAGGTGCTGTGCGACGACGGGTCATCGGCGGCCGTGCGGGTGCGCACGGGTGATCCCAGTATGTGAGCGAAGTCTGATTAGATAAAGTGACGTAACTCGAACGATAGACATCAGATTTGCTAATGAATCGACGGGTGGACCGTCGACGGGAAGCGGGACCACCATGTTGGACGTACGACGACTTCGGCTGCTGCGCGAAGTGCAGATTCGTGGCACCCTCGCGGAGGTCGCGACGGTGCTCAATTTCAGCCCGTCGTCGGTGTCGCAGCAGCTCACCCTTCTCGAGCAGGAGACCGGTGTCGAGTTGCTCCGCAAAGTCGGGCGCCGGGTGCAGCTGACCGCGCAGGCGGAGATCCTCGTCAGTCACACCGAGGCACTACTCGACATCCTGGAACAGGCCGAGGCCGACCTCACCGCGTCGCTGACGACCGTGGTGGGAACGGTGCGGGTGGCGGTCTTCCAATCGGCGGCGCTGGCACTGATGCCCGCAGCACTCACCCGCATGCGTCACGAGTACCCCGACGTGCGCATCGAGATGGTGCAGCACGAACCGGAGTCCGCCCTGCACGAAACGTGGGCACGCGACTTCGACATGGTGGTGGCTGAACAGTATCCGGCGCATGCGGCGCCACGACATCCGGGACTCGACAAAGTCAACCTCACCACCGACGCCATCCGACTTGCGCTGCCGGCACGAGAGAGGGAGATCCATACGGTGGAGTCGATTGCCGACGCGCACAACCTGCCCTGGGTCATGGAACCCCGCGGAGCGGCATCCCGACATTTCGCGGAGCAATTGTGCCGGAGCGCCGGCTTTGAGCCCGACGTTCGGTACGAGACGGCCGACCTGCAGGCGCAGATTCGTCTGATTGCGTCGGGCAATGCGGTGGGGCTTATGCCCGACCTCGTGTGGGCGGACGGTGACGCCACCTGTCGGCTGGTGGAACTTCCCGCAGCTCCCCGGCGCACGATCTTTACCTCGGTGCGTCGGTCGGGCACGCAGTACCCGGCGGTGTCGGCATTCCGCGCCGCCCTCACCAGCGCAGCCGAGCTCATCGAGGACCAGCCGCTCGGCTGAGGTGCCCCTAGGCGACGCGCCCGAGAGGCACCGAAATCGGGCCGCAGAGCCCTCACATTGGGGGATATTACCCCCGGCGGGGCACAATAGAAGTTGCGTCTATAAATCAACAGCGGGGAAGAGGTAATCGTGAGTGATTCAACGGAGCCGGGAGATCGTCCAGATCGTCCCGCACGGAACACCGCACGAAGCAACGAGCGAGCGGCTCGCAACAACGACCGCGGAAACGCTGAGCGCGGAAACAGCGCGCCTCGTCCCGATCGTGGCGACTCTGAGCGTCCTCCCCGCAGCAACAACGACCGCCCGGCGCGGAGTACTGACCGCCCGGCCTACAACTCCGACCGCCCGGCGCGGAGTACTGACCGCCCGGCCTACAACTCCGACCGCCCGGCGCGGAGTACTGACCGCCCCGCGTACAACGCAGACCGCCCGGCCCGGAGCTCGTCGGACCGTCCTGCACGCAGTAATGACCGTCCCGCGTACAACTCGGACCGCCCTGCTCGCAGCAATGACCGTCCGTCGTACAACTCGGACCGTCCTGCTCGCAGCAACGATCGCCCCTCCTACAACTCGGACCGTCCTGCGCGCTCCAGCGACCGCCAGCCCGGCACCGGCCGTCCTCCGGCGAAGAAGCTGTGGACCGAAGGCGGAGCCCCGGCCCGCAACAACCGTGACGCCGGCATCAGCAATGCGGCCGCCAACGCGCGGGCCGCAGCTGACTGGGAAGACCGCGACCCGTTCAACACCCGCAGTGTGCGGACGCGTCACGACGACCCGATCATCCCCGAAGACGCTCTCGCATCGGACCTCGACCGTGTCGCCCGCAACGAACTCAAGACGCTGGCCAAGGACAACGCCGAAGGTGTTGCCCAGCACCTCGTGATGGCCGCCCGCCTCATCGACACCGACCCGGCAACGGCTCACTTGCACGCGCTGTCCGCTGCGCGTCGTGCCGGTCGTATCGGTGTTGTCCGCGAGACGCTCGCCATCACGGCGTACGCCATCGAGGACTACGCGCTGGCGCTGCGCGAACTCCGCACCTACCGTCGTATCACTGGACGCGACGACCAGCTCCCGCTGATGGTCGACTCCGAACGTGCCCTGGGACGTCCCGACAAAGCACTCGAGCTGGCCCGCAGCGTTCCGAAGAGCTCCTTGCCGGTACCGGTGCAGGTTGAACTCGCGATCGCGATGTCCGGCGCCCGTCTCGACCAGGGCAACGCCACCGCCGCGCTGCAGGAGCTGACGATCCCGCAGCTGAACCCCTCGCTGGTCTACTCGTACTCTCCGGCACTGTTCGCCGCGTACGCGACCTGCCTGGAGGACCTCGGACGCGAAGCAGACGCCGAGATCTGGTGGGCGCACGCCGACACCGCCGCGGAAGCTCTCGCTGACCGCGACACCGACGACGATGGCGAGACCATCGACATCATCGAAGACGACACCGTGTACGACGAGTACGACGACGACTACGAAGAAGAGATCGTCGAAGAAGAGGCCTCCGAAGACGAGGCCTCCGACGACGAGGCGAGCACGAACGACACCGCAACAGAAGAGGCAGCCCGCACCAATGAGTCCTAAGCCCAACTCGCCCCTCGACGGCGTTGACCTGGTTCTGGCTGACCTCGACGGCGTTATCTACAAGGGTGCGGATGCGATTCCCCATGCCATCGAGGGAATGAACCTCGCCGGCGAGACCGCCCGCCTCGGGTACATCACCAACAACGCGTCGCGCACCGCGCTGTCCGTTGCCGAGCACCTCTCCAGCCTCGGCCTCACGGTTGTCGCAGAGGACGTGGTGACTTCGCCGCAGGCTGCCGTTGTGCTTCTCGCCAAAGAGATCCCCGCCGGGTCGACCGTACTCATCGTGGGTGGAGCCGGCCTGATCGAAGAGGTCGAAAAAGCCGGTTTTGTGCCGACCTTTTCCGCCGAGGAGAACCCCGCCGCCGTAATCCAGGGCTTCGCGCCCGAGGTCGGATGGGTGCACCTCGCCGAAGCGACCTTCGCGCTGCACACGGGTATCCCGTGGGTCGCTACCAACACCGACTGGACCATTCCGGTGGCCCGCGGCACCGCACCCGGTAACGGAACACTTGTCTCCGCCGTGCACACCGCAGTGGGACGCCTCCCCATCGTCGCGGGCAAGCCCGAAGCGGCAATCTTCGAGGTCGCAGTCAAGCGCTTCGGAGCATCCACCCCGCTCTTTATCGGCGACCGCCTCGACACTGACATTCTCGGATCGAACCGCGCCGGCATTGAGTCGGCCCTGGTGCTCACCGGCATCGACCAGGCCAAGCAGGTGTTGGCTGCCGACGCGAACTCGCGTCCCCGCTACATTCTCGGCGACCTGCGCGAACTGCACGAGCCCTACCCGGAGACCATTGAGACAACGGATGCTGATGGCATCGTCTCGACTCAGGTGGGCGACGCGATTGTGCTGCGCTCCGGAACCGAGCTGCGCATTGCCGCTCTCGGCGACGACCGCCTCAACCTGCTGCGTGCGGGAGCTGCGGCAATTTGGAACTCGGGCGCCAGCATCTACGCGATCACGGTACCTCCCGAACTATATTCGTGGGTATGAGCGACATCGACGGGCAGGCGAACGATCTCACGGAGCTTCGCGACGAACTGTCGCGCATCGAGGGTGAGCCCCTCGACGAGCGTGCTGCCGGGTACGCCCAGCTGCATGACCAACTCCAAACGCGCCTGTCGGGCGCAGACATGACTGGCACCAATGGTTGACCCGCGTATGGGCGACCATCCGGGTACGGACAGGGTCGAACCTGCCCCTCGCACCGACGTGCGGCTCGACACTGTTCTCGGCGACCGCGGGCTCGCCCGATCGCGCACCCACGCCGCACGTTTGATCACCGATGGCCTAGTGACCGTCGATGGCAAACCCCAGGTCAAAGCCTCGTTCCGGGTTCGTGAGAACCAGGTTGTCGAGGTTGCCGAGTCTGACCACTACGTCAGCCGCGCGGCGCACAAGCTCAATGCGGCGCTGGATGCGTTTGGGGTGGATGTTTCGGGCCGAAGGGCGCTGGACGTCGGAGCATCCACCGGGGGATTCACCCAGGTACTGCTCGAGCGCGGTGCAGAGCACGTGATCGCGTTGGACGTTGGCCACGGTCAGCTCAACCCGACGATCGCCGCTGAGCCTCGCGTCACCCTCGTCGAGGGTGTGAACGCGCGGTACCTCACGCCACAGATTCTCTCCGATACCTCCGGTACCGACATCGTGCCGACCGTGGTGGTCGCCGACCTGTCGTTTATTGCGCTGCCGACGGTGCTTCCCGCGCTGGTCGCGACTGTCGGACGCACAGCGGACTATGTGCTTTTGGTGAAACCACAGTTCGAGGTCGGCCGCAGCGGCATCAAAGAGGGCATCGTGCGCAGCGCGCCATTGCGCCGGGATGCCGTGTCGGCAGTGGTCTGGGCCGCATGGGACCAGGGCCTCGGAACCGCCGGCATCATCTCCTCCCCGATTGCCGGAAATGCGGGCAATCTGGAGTATCTCGTCTGGTTGAGCGCGGAGGTCGGCGTGAACCCGACAGAATGGATACAGCGAATTTCTGCTCTCGCGTAATGAATGGGGTGTCCTGCGTGACCACCGAACGTCACATCTTGATCGTCGCGCACACCGGACGGTCTGACTCACTCGACGCCGCCATCCAGGTGTGCCGCCAGCTGCAGGCCGCCGGGCTCACCCCGGTGCTGTCCGCCGAAGAGTACGCCGACATGCGTGCCGTCGCCGGAGATCTCCAGCCGCTGGCGATCCTCGGCGAGACCGTCGAGATCGGTGAACTCGAGATTGTGATTGTGCTCGGGGGAGACGGCACCATTCTGCGCGCGGCCGAAATCACCCGCGGGTGCACGGCGCCGCTGCTGGGTGTCAACCTCGGCCACGTCGGGTTCCTCGCCGAGAGCGAGCGCGAAGATCTCACCGAGACCGTCGTGCGGGTACTGGCCAAGGACTACCTCGTCGAGGAGCGGATGACCCTCGCCGTCGAGGCGTGGGTCGGCTCCGAACTCATCCGGGAGACCTGGGCGCTCAACGAAGCCACCATCGAGAAGGCCAGCCGCGAGCGGATGCTCGAAGTGGTTATCGAGATCGATGGTCGCCCCCTGTCGTCCTTCGGCTGCGACGGAGTGGTGATGTCCACTCCCACCGGATCCACCGCATACTCGTTCTCCGCCGGTGGCCCCATCGTCTGGCCCAGCCTCGACGCCCTGCTGATGGTGCCGCTGAGCGCTCACGCCCTCTTTGCCCGCCCGCTGGTGGTCGGCCCCGACTCCACCCTCGCCGTGGAGGTGCTCGACCGTACGCAGGGCTCGGGAGTGTTGTGGTGCGACGGCCGTCGCAGCCAGGATCTCCCACGCGGTGCCCGCGTCGTCGTTCGACGCTCACCGCTGCCGGTGCGCCTGGCACGCCTCTCGCTTGGCCCCTTCACCGACCGCCTCGTCCACAAGTTCGCGCTGCCCGTCACTGGCTGGCGCGGACCCGTGGATGCCGGGGCCCACACATGATCGAAGAAATCTCCATCCGTGGGCTGGGCGTCATCGGCGACGCTCGTCTGCCCCTCGGTCCGGGGTTCACCGCGCTCACCGGTGAGACCGGTGCCGGTAAAACGATGGTGGTGACCGCGCTCGGTTTGCTGCTCGGTGGTCGCGCCGATAGCTCTGTTGTTCGTGCGGGCTCCACCCAGGCCGTGGTTGAGGGCCAGTGGCTCGTGGGCGGCGCCGGTGCCGTGGCCGATCGGGTGCGGGATGCCGGGGGAGACCTCGATCCGATTCCCGACACGGACCAGGCTGGGCTGCTGCTCAGCCGGTCCATCTCCGCTGAAGGCCGCAGCCGTGCTGTGGTTGGCGGGCGCGCTGCGCCCGTCGGAGTCCTCAATGAACTCGGCCAGCAGCTGGTGGTGGTGCACGGTCAGTCCGACCAGATCCGTCTGCGCTCGTCGACCGCCCAGCGCGGGGCGCTCGACCGCTTCGCCGGCGCGAAACTGGCAACCAAACTCGCCACCTTCCAAGACCTGTACCGCCGCTGGCAGGCCGCGCAGACCGAACTCGACCTCCTGGTCGCCGAACGTGACCGCCGCACGCTCGAAGCCGAGCAGCTGCGCATCGCCCTCGCCGAGATCGAAGAGGCCGCCCCACAGCCCGGGGAAGACGTGGAGCTGGCCGAACGGGCCGACCGCCTCACCAACCTCGAAGACCTCCGGCTCGCAGCCTCCCAGGCACAGGAGCTCGTCTCCGCTCAGTCGACCGACGAGGTGGGCGACGTGCTGGGATTGCTCGACAGCGCCCGGCGGCTCATCGACCGAGCATCCGCCCACGATCCCGACTTAGCCCCCATCGCCGAGGCACTCGCGGCCGCGGAGTTCGCCGTCACCGACATCTCTGCCCAACTCTCGAGCTACCTCGGGGGCCTCGATGTCGAGGGCGCCCGCGAACTCGAGGTGCTGCAGGAGCGCCGCGCCGACCTCAGCGTGTTGATGCGCAAGTACGGCCCGACGCTCGACGACACCATCGACTACCTCGCCCGCGGTAGTGGCCGCCTGCTCGAACTCGACAACGACTCCGACCGCATCGAATTGCTGCGCACCCAGGTCGCTGCCGACGAAGAGCAGATCCTGGTGCAAGCCGACCGGATCAGCCAGCTCCGTCGCGCGGCCGCCGCCAAGATGTCGACCGGGGTGACAGCCGAACTCGCCGCCCTCGCGATGGCGAACGCCCGCCTGACCGTCGAGGTTTCCGAACGGGACGAGGTGTCGCTCTCGGGCAAAGACCAGGTCACGTTTTTGCTGCAGCCGCACGCCGGCTCCGAACCGCTGCCCCTGGGCCGCGGAGCCTCGGGCGGTGAACTCTCGCGGGTTATGTTGGCCATCGAGGTGGTGATTGCGGGCAAAGATCCCGTTCCGACCTTTATCTTCGACGAGGTGGATGCCGGGGTTGGTGGGGCGAGCGCGATTGAAATCGGGCGCCGGTTGGCCATGTTGGCGAAAACAGCCCAGGTCATTGTGGTGACACACCTCGCGCAGGTCGCCGCGTTCTCCACCAACCACTTGCGTGTGGTGAAAAATAACGACGGCTCTGTCACGAAAAGCAGTGTCCAGCAACTGACCGGAGACGAGCGAATTGCTGAGATGGCGCGGTTGTTGTCGGGTCTTCCCGACTCGGAGAGCGGACTCGCCCACGCCCGCGAGCTACTGGAAATGGGTCACTCCACACTCGAATGACGTCGCGGCGAGCGGAAAGTGCTCTGCGTGGGATACGCTGTAATCCCGTGGTGAACAATTCTGAGCGGCAAGTAACAAAACACATTTTCGTCACCGGGGGAGTCGTTTCGAGCCTTGGTAAAGGGCTCACGGCAGCTAGCCTCGGTAACCTTCTGACCGCACGCGGTTTGCGCGTGGTGATGCAGAAGCTCGACCCCTATCTCAACGTGGACCCGGGAACGATGAACCCGTTCCAGCACGGCGAGGTTTTTGTGACCGACGACGGCGCGGAGACCGACCTCGACATCGGCCACTACGAGCGCTTCCTCGACATCAACCTCGACCAGGCGGCGAACGTCACAACCGGTCAGATCTACTCGAACGTCATCGCGAAAGAGCGACGCGGCGAGTACCTCGGTGACACCGTGCAGGTCATCCCGCACATCACCGATGAGATCAAGCGCCGGATGCGCCTGCAGACGGCCGATGAGCCCCAGCCCGACGTGATCATCACGGAGATCGGTGGCACCGTCGGAGACATCGAGAGCCAGCCGTTTATCGAGGCCGCACGCCAGCTGCGCCACGAGCTCACGCGTCGCAACGTCTTTTTTGTGCACGTCTCCCTCGTTCCGTTTATGAACGCCTCGGGCGAGCAGAAGACCAAGCCCACGCAGCACTCCGTTGCGGCCCTGCGTTCCATCGGCATCCAGCCGGACGCCCTGG
>Ga0247808_10001209_pt1 | contig 12524 bp, 11 predicted proteins | sample UWRJL089202R1_FD_179914 | JGI IMG/M metagenome (GOLD analysis project Ga0247808, IMG submission 179914) | Plant litter microbial communities from Arlington Agricultural Research Station in Wisconsin, United States - UWRJ-L089-202R-1 | ecosystem: Environmental > Terrestrial > Plant litter >... | reverse complement strand
CATAATATCAGTAGTAATAATTCCTCTTAATACTCCTTCCTGAAAAGAAGCCATTGTATTGAGACGGTAATTTTGAGATTTGTTGGAGTGAATTACTCCAAATTCTCCTTCAAAATCGGCTTCAATTCTTTCGTGAAGCATGTCCGAAATCTTCTTGTTATTTACAAAAACCAAAACCCTATCCATTGTTTCATCTGTTTTTAAAAGATGTTTCAAAAGGTTTATTTTGGTATTGAAATTTGGAACGTTGTAAGTGATTTGCTTAATGTTTTCAAGCGGAGTGCCTGATTCAGCAAGTGTTACTTCTTCTGGAAAATCAAAATAATCGTTCAAAACAGCATCCACTTCATCGGTCATCGTTGCAGAAAATAGGATATTTTGACGCTTGTTTTTCATCATAGCCAAAATGGAGGTCAATTGTGCACGGAAACCTAGATTCAGCATCTCATCGAATTCATCGATTACCAATTTCTGTGTATCATCAAATCGAACAACGGCATCCAAAGCCAAATCCATTACACGTCCAGGAGTTCCAACTAAAATATCAATTCCCTCGTAAACTGCTTTTTTCTGTGTGTTGATGTTGACACCTCCATAAATTCCCAAGGTTTTAACCGACATATATTTGGTCAGTTTTTCTACTTCTTCCACAACCTGAACCACAAGTTCACGAGTTGGCACCAAGACCACAATTTTAGGGGTATTAGTATTGGTAAATTTATACAGTTTTAATAATGGTAAAAGATAGGCAAAGGTTTTACCCGTACCCGTTTGTGCAATACCCATCATATCGCGACCGGACATAATTACAGCAAAGGATTTTTCCTGAATTGGAGTAGGAGTAGTAAACCCTAATTCGTCGATTGCTTTTTGTACGGATTTCGGAAGATTGAATTGCTCAAAAGTAGTCATTTGCCTTAAATTTTTGCAAATATACGTTTTTTGAAAGGAAAGAGTCCATTATGTGATTTTAATGGCTTTGTCGAAGCAAAATAATTATTTAGTGAATAATCTTTTTACCCTTAAAATCAATTCATTAGGGTTAAATGGTTTTGCAACAAAATCATCAGCACCAAGCTTAAAGGCTTCCACAACTGTACGTTCTTCCTCTCCCAAAGCAGACAATACAATAACCGGAGTTGATGGATACTTATCTTTAATAAAATTAATTACTTCTAAACCAGATTTGTAAGGAAGCATTACATCCGTTAGTACCATATCGGGTTCGATAACAGGGATTCTTTCAATTGCATTCAAGCCATCCTTGGCTATTGTAATTTGATAGCCTTCTTTTTTCAGGACAAACTGAAGGATTTTGATCATCAGATCATCATCTTCAACAATTAATATTTTTTTTTGGGTATTCATTTGGGGCTTGAATTATTTTTTTGAAGCTCAATTTCATCAATCATTACCATTGGCTTCTTGAATTTTCTTTTACGCCACGAAGGTAATTCTTCCTGATTTTGAATCAAAATTTTTATATTCGTAAACTTACTAAAACTTTTATGAAAAAAAATAAAAGTGTTGCTATTGTTCCTATAATTTTCTGTTAAGCTTGGCATCACCCTTTCTTCAATAATTTGCCATTTTTCTTGATAGCCTAGCAACGTAATTTTATGAGGGATGAAAACCCAATGTCTTTCGTCTTCCAAGAAATTGATTTTTAATGTATTAAAGTCTAAATTATCGGTTTTGATTTCTATTTCAGGGTTATTGCCGTACCATCCCATCCAATTGATATTGAAATCTTTATAGCCTCTGTTTCCATCGACTAATCCATAACTTCCTTTCCCTTTAAAATCTTCAGCAGGTTCGGTTAAAAGCTTCACTTCCAGATTTTCTCCTAGATGTGAAGTGGTATTTTTTGTGATTTCCATCCATTCTTCCAAGTATCGATCGGGTGAAAGGCCGTCCTCACTTAATTCATAAACGCCAATCTTGTTGCATTGCTGTACAAATTTCTTTACCCTTTCGGTAAGTCCTTTTCTGACTTCTTTTTGTCCTTTCTTATTGAGGATAAACATTCCGTGAGCATCTTTTCCGTAGAATTTGGATTGTTCGAAATAAGCATATTCCAGTGCCAATCGAAGTTTTGAAACACGTTCCTTTAATTGAGGATGGTCTTTTACTGCATTTTCTGCTTCAGCAATCAATTGGTCGTATTGGTTCATTGCTTGTGGAGTCAAGAATGAATTTCTGTTTTGAACTGGGCCTGAATAGATGTCTAAATATTGATTGCTTTTCTGTTGATTTTCGGTCAGGAGATTTAGATATTTTTTAATTGATGGAGCCGCCTTTCCGTAGAAACCTCTGAGGAAATCATCGGTAATAGCTTCTAGATCAATATTAACATCCCACAATAATTTTGCTAGAAGATATTGCCGTAATTCCGAAAAATCCCCTGGAACATCGGCATAACCTTGAACGAACAAACCTTTTACATCATTCTCCTTGAAAAGTTTATAGTTTTGGGAAAAGGTATGGATGTTTGGAAAAGGCGACAGGTAATTGGAAAACTGAACCGTATAATCCCACAAATACAAATTAGAAGTGGTCTTGCTCCAATTTTCAAGCGTATTCTTAAAGGATTGATTTGTATTTAGCTGCTTTCCACGATTTAATTCAATAGGAGAGAAAATGGTGTAGATATTTGGCTCAATTTTAAAATCAATAGGCGGATTGTATGTATGTAGATAAGCTAAAGTCGTAAACTTTGTTTGAGGGAAACGCAAAGCTATCTTATTTAAAAAATAATAAAGTGAACCTTGTGGACCACCAAATTCCGAGTTTATTTTTCTACATTCTTCACATTCACAATAAATTACATCATCGTTTTGGCTGATGGAATAGAATTGTGCATTTGGATTTTCATTTATAAGGATGCTTATTTTTTTAGCAACCAAATCCACAACTGTGTCATTGGTCATACAAAGTGATTCCGTTCGTCTTTTGCCTTCATAGAGGGCAAAAAAATCAGGATGAGTTGGAAAATTTTCCTTTGGAGGCAACAGCCGGTCAAATGAATGTCCCCAAATTCCGAAGTCGTTTAAGTGCCAATCCAATTTGTGCCAATCGCGAAAATCTTCGTCGTAGGCATCAGGATAAAGCATTGCCCGATATTCAAATGAAGGCGAATGAAGTTGTTTGCTGTTTTTTGGAAAAGCTAAAAATGTAGTTTCTGGTATATATTCTACGTTGGCAGTAAATTTTCTGAAGCCCCAATATTCCAATAAAGTATAAATTCCGTAGCGTAGCAATTTTTCATTTGGAGCAGTTATATGGATATCTTGCTCATTGCTTTCAATCAGGAAACTATTTTCTGAAATCACTTCATCAATTTCCAAATAAATCAGGGGACTTTTCTTATCGCCATTCGGTAGTATTTTAACTGGAATAGAGAAAATTTTGTCCAAATATGATTTCAGGATGAGCCCGGCTTTATTAGCTTTTTCGGAACAAACAATACCGTTTTCCGTATTTTTATTTCCAATGATAATTTCAGATTGTGCCATCATATTGAAGCTTAAAAGGAACAGAAAACCATATTGAAAAACTTTTCGGAACATTTGTTAGAATTTGTATTGGAACATCAAAGATAGTTCCAATTCATTCTGCTTGAGCCCGGGAGTATATTCCTGATTGTTGAATATTGCTTGGATTCCCGTTAGATAGTGGTCTCCAAATAATCTGTAATATCCGCCACCAATCCTGTAGGAGTCAAGCGAAACCCTTTGGTCAAATTGTCCTAAAGTGGTTCTTTCGTCGGGTGAAGTTCCGTAACCGGCAATCACAGTCAAATAATCAAATCGTGTGTCAAAATAATAGCGAGTTGTAAGGGCAAAAGCAGGATAGAAATCGTTTTTTTCATTTTGGATAAACGTTCTGAAATTAATCCAATAGGAACCTATGTATTTTCCAATTCCAATAACGCCTGTCTTGAATTCACGATCTTCGGCTTTTGTAAATCTAAAACCTAAATCGGCTTCCCATCCTTTTTTAAAGTTCTGAAAATAGGAATAGCCCAACCTTAATTTTGGAAAAACAACATCATCGCTATAAGCTACACCAAGATAGGAATAGCTCATCTTTCCTGTAAAAATATAAGATTCAGCTTCATATTGCAGTCCATTTGCAATACTTTCGTCAAATGCAAATCGGTCTGCATAATTGATTCGTCCAATTAATGAACCCCAACTTCTTTCACGAATATATTGAACACTTCCTAAATGCCAAGGTCCATAATTGTCCCTGCTAAAAGTTGTATAACTGTAATTTACTCCAATCCTGTCCGAATTGATTTTCGACTCTAAAAAGAAGATTCGTTGCTTCATTTCTTCCTCATTCGGGAATTCGGATTCGATGGTTTTTAGAAATTGGTATTCTTCCTTTTCAACATTTTTTAATTGCAAGACATTCCATTTTTTTAATTTGAAATATTTTTTCTGTGGATGAATGGCTATTGCTTTATTCGAAAGAGTTTCCGCTTCAAGATATTTTTCTTCCTCCAAATTTAAATTGATCAGATATAAAAAAGCATCTTCATAAACGGGATTTTTATCAATCACGTGATTAAAATAATACCTCGCGCTGTCGTTTTGCTTCGTCAATTGATGAATTCTTCCAGCCAATAAATAAAAATCCAAATAATCTGGAGCAAGCTTGATTCCAAGTTGCGATTTCTTCAAACCTGACTCAAGATTATTTTCTTTTACCTCTTTCAACGCTTTAATTAAAAGACTGTCAACATCTTTTTTTTGGCTTGAAGCCGAAAAATTGATGCCTAAAAGAAAGACAATCAGCAGGTATATTTTAGTAGTCAAATTTTTCATGGCTATTTTTTTTTGACGGTATTAAATCCTTGTCGTTGCATATTTCCCCAAGCTTGTTCTTTCTGTCTGAAAAAGTGCCAATAGCCTTTTAAAGACGCATAAACATTGACAGGATGATAGACGAAAGGTTCGATAATTGCCATTACAAGAAGGATCAATAGTTCCTTGACATTGGCATAATTCTTATACAAAATTTCATCCAATACAATCGAAATTATTGTTATTGTAAGATAAAACATGTAGACGAGGAACGTGAGATAAAAAAAGAACTCATAGTTTACATCTACAAACAGAAAGCACAGAATAATGATGATTACCCCAATTAATTCCAATATCGGCACCATAAATTCAAATGCAAAAAAGTAGGGAAGGATCAGAAAAGCTGTCTTTCCGTATTTTTTATTGAAGAACATATTTTTGTGCAAATTCAAAGTTTGAATCAATCCTCTTGCCCATCTAACACGCTGTCTTATCAGTACTTCATTTGTAGCAGGTACTTCTGTCCAACACAAGGATTCAGGAATGTATTTTATAGCAAACGGTAGTTTATTGTCGTACATGTACTTTCGCATCCTGGTTATAAGTTCCATGTCTTCTCCCAAAGATTTGTGCCAATAGCCTCCAGCGGCAACAGCAATTTCCTTATCGAACATTCCCAATCCGCCGGAAACGAGAAGCAAACCATTGATCTGGCTCCATGCCATCCTCCCAAAAAGAAAGGCCCGAACATATTCAAGTTCTTGAAATCGGGGATACCATCCGCTTGGGAAATGCACTTTCACTAAAAAGCCATCCTTTACTTCGCAAGAATTTGAAATCCTGATTCCGGCACCTGTTGCGATAACGCGTTTCTTGCTTTCCATGAATGGTTTTGCAAGTTTTATGATGGTATCGCTTTTTAGGATGCAATCAACATCTGTACAAAGAAACAAAGGATATTTTGAAGAGTTGATCCCTGCATTTGAAGCATCGGCCTTACTTTTCCCGTTCTCTTTATCAACCACCAACAATTTGGAATACACAGGATTAGTGGATTTGTAATGTCCTCTGACTTGTCTTGTCGGAATTTTTTCTTGGTAAAAGAAATCAACCTTTACCATTTCAAATTCACGGATTAATTTTTCCAAGGTATCATCGGTACTTCCGTCGTTTACAATCACCACTTCAAATTTCGGATAGGTAAGCGAGAGTAATGATTTAACATTAAAAACAACATTTGCACCTTCATTGAAAGCAGGAGCCACAACGGAAACACCAACTACGTAATTGGATTTGGCCAAGATTTCATCGTGCATGAAGTATCTTGCATTGATGTGCTTTTTTATCGCATAGTAGGATAAGAAAGCCAATATCATATAGAAAATGATATATGATATTGAAAAAAAAGCGATAAACATTTCGTAATAATGCAGAATATTTTTCAATATCATATATAAGGATCTTTTACATGTTTTGCCATACTCATTACTTCTTGGTTATCAGTAAACGAGCTTTCAGAATAATTTTCATTAATCGCATTCAAGCTATAAACTGTTGCCAGCTTAATATCAACATCTTCAGTTTCAATCAATACTTTAGACAGGAATTCTTCTGAAATTTGTGCCCCAATTGCACCAAGACTTGCTAATATTTCAACTTTATTTTTCTTCTCTTCCAATGAAAATTGATTGATTAAAATTTCTTCAGCATCCTCTATGTATAAGTTTCGTGTTGCTACAATAACTTCACTTCGAATTATTTCAGATTCTGAATTGAAGAGTCTTATGACATCTTCTTTTGGAATAGAAAAATTATAATAAACCATAAATTTCACGCCTAATTTTACAATTGAAGGATTTGGAGAATGGATCCATTCCTTCAAGTTTGTCGGCATCGGAGGTTTTCTGGAATGAAGAATATCCATGATTTTTATTTCACTTGTAAGCGATAGATCTTCAGGATAATCAATAAGGAAATTTAGCTTATCAGATGTCAATGCAATTAAAGCAATGTGGGCATTTGTAGATAAGGTTGCGTTTTTATGGTGCAAATATGGAGCTACAAAATTTTCTCCTTTAGTATATTCCAAAGCTTTGAAGTGATAGATGCCAACACTTTTTACATACCATTGCGGTTTTTTTAATAATCTAACACTAAATTCAAAGAGACCAAATTCTTCATAAATGAAATGAAGATGTCTTGCCGTTTCGCCTTTTAAGTTCTGCTTTAAATTGATGATTTCGTTCAGGATGATTTCCTTGCACCAGCTTTTTTCAAAAGGAATCTTTCTTTTGAATTTTTTAATCTTTTTTGAAAATTTCTCTTCATCAAATTCAGAAAAAACCAATGCTGTAAGAAATGCATCAATTTTTGCTTTGACCGATTTTATCCGAAATTTATACACTTCAAAAATCATCCGGTTAATTACCAATATGGCAACCAAAGTGAAAAATAGGAGTACCATAAAAGGCACCAAAATATGAATTACTATATCTACGAAAACTTCCATCAAAGAGGGTTGGGAGTTATTTATGTTTACTCATTTAAGGCATTATTCATTTCTATGGATATATAACTTAGAAATAAATGGGATAGTAGTCTTAAATTTATGCAAATGTACTATTAAAAATGTTCAAATACACCAAGCCCAAACAATGCAAAATCATATTTTACAGGGTCATTAGGATCAAATTCTCGAAGTTTGTAATCTAATTCACTCAAAGCTTTAGCGTCATTCTGCTTTCGCACAAGCAACCCTAACTTTCGCGCGACATTTCCCGAATGAACATCAAGCGGACATGAAAGTAGTGAAGGTGATATATTTTTCCAAATTCCCAAGTCAACACCTTTGTTGTCTTGCCTTACCATCCAACGGAGAAACATGTTGATACGCTTTGCGGCGGAGTTATTCAATGGGTCGGAAATGTGTTTTTGAGTACGGTATTGATGGTCGATTTCAAAGAAAATCTTCTTGAATTCATGGATGCTTTTCTGCATCGAATTGTCTTGCTGATGTTTATGGAAAACATTTTCCAAGCCTTCATGCTTTTTATAGATATGTTGAAGACCTTTTATAAAACTGATAAAATCCTGACCGTTAAAAGTCCTGTGGACAAAATTTTGCAATTCTTCCAACTGATAATCCTGATGCGACATTACAAAATCATAAGGCGAATTTCCCATCAATTGAATCATCCTGTGGGAATTTTTGATGATCATCTTTCTGTTTCCCCAAGCAATCGTAGCACTCAGGAATCCAGCAATTTCGATATCTTCCTTTAAAGAAAAAAGATGCGGAATCTGTATCGGGTCGCTTTCAATAAAATTTGGATTGTTGTAGAGTTCTACTTTTTCGTCAAGGAAATTTTTTAATTCGGATGCATTCATAAACCACTGATCAAGCCATCAACCATTACTAATTTCCGATCGGCCATATTGGCAAACTCTTCGTTATGGGTTACAATCACGAACGTCTGGCCAAATTCTTCTCTAAGCTTAAAAAACAATTGATGTAAATTTTCAGCCGAAACGGTATCCAGATTTCCCGAAGGTTCATCGGCAAAAATAATAGCCGGCTTATTAATCAATGATCGTGCAACGGCAACTCTCTGTTGTTCTCCACCCGAAAGTTCTCCAGGTTTGTGGTTGATTCTGTGTGATAATCCTAAATATTCCAATAATCTTTTGGCTTCAGTTTCGGTTTCAGCTTTTGTTTTTCCAGCAATAAAAGCAGGAATGCAAACATTTTCCAAGGCTGTAAATTCAGGCAAAAGTTGATGGAATTGAAAGATAAATCCAAGATTCGTATTTCTGAATTTCGACAAAGCCTTGTCGTTCATCTTCAAGATGTCTTGGTCGTTGATGATTAATTCCGTTGCATTTTGAGTTGTAGGATGGTCCAATGTTCCAAGAATCTGCAACAGCGTTGTTTTTCCGGCTCCCGAAGCACCAACGATAGATACAATTTCGCCTTTCTTGATGTGTAAATCCACACCTTTCAAAACGTGGAGCTTGTCGTAATATTTATGGATGTTTTTTGCTTGAATCATTATAACAGACAGTTTTAGCAAAGGAACGAAGATTTTGAGGATTATAAAATCTTTGAAAACTAAACTTTCGTATATGCAGTTATAAAGTTTGGTTAAAACCAAATTGAACTGATTTAATAGTGACTAAATTTGTTAAACAAAAAAAGAGTATGAATAAAATAATTGGGATTGGATTGATTTTGATTAGTATTTCATGTCAATCAAAAGAAAAAGAAGTCATTAAGCCCGTTAAAGAACCAGTAAAAATGGAAGTAGAAAAAGAATTAGAAGTTGCCACTTTCGCAGGTGGATGTTTTTGGTGTACAGAAGCCGTTTTCTTAGAATTGGATGGTGTAAAAAGTGTTGTTTCGGGTTATATCGGTGGTAAAAATGCAAACCCAACCTACGAAGAAGTTTCGCGGGGAGATACCGGTCATGCCGAAGCCACACAGATTACTTTTGATCCGAAAAAGATTTCGTATGGAGAATTATTAGAAATCTTTTTTGCAACCCACGATCCAACAACTTTAAACCGTCAAGGTGCTGATGTTGGAACGCAATACCGTAGCGAGGTTTTTTATAATAATGAAGAACAAAAGAAAATCACCGAGGATTATATTGCTTTGATGACTTCTGAAAATACGTTCGGGAAGCCAATTGTAACAAAGGTTTCGAAGGCTCCAACTTTTTATCCAGCCGAAGATTATCATCAGAATTATTATAGCCGAAACCAAAACCAATCGTATTGCAGTTATGTGATTACGCCAAAAGTGAAAAAGGTAAAGGAGCAATTCAAGGACAAGCTTAAAAAGTAAATTTTTATTGGCATCAGATTTGTATAGGTATTTGAAAATAATACAATTATGAACAATCAAACAGATATAAAAGCATTAGATGACAATAAATCAAGGGATTTAATTCTTGGTTTGCTTTTCGATGCTATAGGAATGATGTCGTTTTCGATTCCCTTGATTGGAGAATTCTCGGATGTTATCTGGGCTCCAGTTTCCGGACTTCTGATGGTTTGGATGTATAAGGGAAGAGCTGGAAAAATAGGAGGTATGTTTTCCTTTCTGGAAGAGCTGATTCCGTTTACGGATATTATTCCATCGTTTACACTGATGTGGATTTACAAATACATTCTAAAAACTAAAGAGTAGTAAAACGAAAAACCCAAAAGTAAATTCACTTTTGGGTTTTTTATTTATGGTCATTGAACCTAAATTTTTATAATAGTCATTTGAACCAAAGGATTAAGGAAATTAAGTCTGGAGGCGAAACGCTTAATGTAATTTAACATCTTAAAGGTTCTTTTTCTCTTTCGGCAAAAGAAATCCCAACCGCATACTTCGAATCATTCTTTTCCCGAAAGGGAAGAAAAACTTCGATTGTCCGAAAAGGTATCCAAAACCCATCAACATAAAGGGATACAAAGGCAATACCAAGACAAAAAGAATGAAATAATAGATGAACCAATGTGTGTTTTCATAAGTAATGCCAACAAGTCCCATTACAAAAGAAGAAATTTTAGCAGATAGCGAACCATTTATCGCAAAGACGATAAAAATGATAACAAGATCAAAATTGGAAGAAATTCCCCAGCGTTCTTTGAGTTTATTCATACTAAAATAAATATCGACAAATTTACATTATTATATTCGAGCAGGAAAACCTCCAAGCTGAATATTATTGGTTATTTGAAAATAAGTCAGATAATTAAAAAGCAGATAATTTACCTCATAGCCATAATCAATATGATTGTCATAGTTGATTGACATTTCAAATAAATCCCTATTCCTGCCTGAATTGACATTGATGTTCCAGTTTGTAACCCACATTCTGTTTCGGGTTTCCATATAACTTTGGGTATAATAATTCCGAGGCTGGGCTCTAGAAACAAGCCAGCCGCTGAATCCAGGATCAATAATGATGACTTCGTATTGCAGTTCGTCATTTGCAATCCTAACGGTATCATTTTTTGTTGTAGAAGAAATGCTATTATTTTTAGGCGTTGAAGTTTTTGTAGACGAACAACTTATGATAATCAATGCAACTATTAGAAAAGAGATAATATTTTTCATGAGGATAATTTTCTTAAAAATACAAAATATAAAATTCAAAACCCTTTTGATTATCATTGATTTAACAAAAAAAAAGCCGAACGTAAAGTCCGGCTTTTGAATATATGTGAGTAGAAAATTAGATCTCTACTTTCAACAAGCTTATAATTTGATCCGCCAATTCAGTTCCAATTCTGTCCTGGGCTTCCAAAGTTGCGGCACCAATATGTGGTGTCAAGGAAATTTTTGGGTGCATCAAAACTTGAACGGCAGGAGTCGGTTCTTCTTCAAAAACATCCAAACCAGCAAACAATACTTTTCCGCTGTCTAGAGCTTCAATCAAAGCCACTTCATTGATGATTCCCCCACGAGAAGCATTGATGATTCCTACATTGTCTTTCATTGCATTCAACTCTGCAGCGTCAATCACATAGCCATTTTCTTGGGCCGGAACGTGAAGCGTTATAAAATCTGAATGTTTGAACAAATCTTCCATCGGTTCAGTCAAAATCTCTACATTTATAAACTGACCGTTATAAAAATCGACTTTAATCTCTGCCTTTCCTAAAAATTTATCGGCTGCAATGACCCGCATTCCAAGACCCAAAGCGATTTTGGCTACGGCTTGACCAATTCTTCCAAACCCAATGATTCCAAGCGTTTTTCCTCTCAATTCGATTCCGTTTGCATAGGCTTTTTTCAATCCTTCAAAATTAGAATCACCTTCCAGAGGCATATTCCTGTTGGAATCGTGCAGGAAACGAACACCATTAAACAAATGAGCAAAAACCAATTCGGCCACCGATTCAGACGAAGATGCTGGCGTGTTGATTACGTGTTTTCCATTTGCCCTAGCATAATCTACATCAATATTGTCCATTCCAACACCACCACGTCCAATAATTTTCAACCCTGGACAATTGTCAATAATATCCTTACGAACCTTTGTCGCACTTCTAACCAAAAGCACCGAAACATCGTTAGCATTGATATAATTGGCAACTTGTTCTTGGGCCACTTTTGTTGTAATTACTTCAAATCCGCCTTTCTCTAAAGCCTTGATTCCGCTGGCAGAAATCCCGTCGTTGGCTAATACTTTCATAATTTTTATTTAAAAATTTAAAAATTTAAAGATTGAAACATTTAAAATTCAATCTGATTTATTTTTTATTTTCTAACTGAATACTGCGATTGAAAACTGTTTACTTTTTTTTAGAAGCTAATCCTGCTTTCCGTTCCAAGCTCTTGTCAAAACCCTTTTTTTCTACGCCAAAAAAGGAGCTTCCGTTGGTCGCTCTTTTTTGCCAAGAAAAAATAGGTTTTTTTCCTTCGAGGCTTTCCACTACAATCAGGGCTAGGCAAGTGAGTCAACAACAAAGATCCATTTCCAAACTTCCATCTTCTAGCTTCTAGCTTCCAATTCCTTCATTACATCCACCAAAACCTGAACGCTTTCCAAAGGTAAAGCATTGTACATCGAAGCCCTGTAACCTCCAACCGAACGATGTCCGGGTAAGCCAGAAATTCCAGCTTCTTTCCACATTTTGTCAAAAAGTTCTGTATGTGATTCATCATTCAATAAGAACGTTGCATTCATGTTTGAACGGTCTTCCACAACGGCAGTT
>Ga0247808_10001208_pt1 | contig 12537 bp, 10 predicted proteins | sample UWRJL089202R1_FD_179914 | JGI IMG/M metagenome (GOLD analysis project Ga0247808, IMG submission 179914) | Plant litter microbial communities from Arlington Agricultural Research Station in Wisconsin, United States - UWRJ-L089-202R-1 | ecosystem: Environmental > Terrestrial > Plant litter >... | reverse complement strand
GGTAAAACAAGCCTCCAAGAATATTGTGATCTGGCGAAGCACATCAGGGGAAGGGGTCCCGCTTCAGCCGTGCCGTGCCGTTGATGACTTTTGTCCCGCTGCCAGAGGGAGGGAACCACACTGGTGTTTCTCTGTTGTTTTAGGCTTTCCATATACCCGTGGCCTTCTTCCAGTGGTATTACAGGGCCTGGAGTTTCATACCATGCAATGCACAGTCCCCGAATATGTGATTTTTAGGCGTCAATCTTCACCATATATGGTTCTCGAGGATCGACTTTTCAACTTCCTGTTTCTCTCGCAAAGTCAAGTTCTCAATTTTTTTTATTGTGGACTTAATTGTTTCTCCAGGGGTTACGTTTCCATTGAAGTGGTATTTGGTCGTACGTAGCAAGATCTCCAGAGGCTGCTTTGGGTTGTCGTGTTACTACAAGCTACGATATACATTTTAACTTCTTTATTCTAAGAAGATGTGCACGGAACACGCCGACACAGTTTGCCATCAGCTACGGCAGTAAGGAGAACCAAGATTGAGGTTCCTCTATCCACTCCTCAGCAGATCCAAAGACGGTATGTCCCATAGAATAGCACGATGTTATCCATCGGCGACGAAGGTGGCTTCATGGATGCCTCCGCGTACGGAGTTGTTTATCCATCTTCAAGATCAGTGCGTACAGATACAGGTAGGTGTCTACTTCCCATTTCAAGTTGCCTCCTTAATACTGTTTCTTTGCTGTCCGGAAGTTGATACAACATTTCAACAAGTTACCGACCCACAGCTATCATCCCATTTCTCCAAACACAGGTTGCATTGCTCATAGAAAGCAAGAAACATGGTACCAGAACATCAACCCATAAAGCCATGCACGCACAATGTTCTGATATCTTCGAACGCCTTACCCGCTTTTCGAGTTCAACGTCCCCAAAGCCCAGTCAAGCCTACAATTCAAGCGACAACAAAATTACCACGTAATTTGCCGATACCCCAGGGGCAGATAGTAACTTGTGGTCGGAGCACGCATTGTAGCCAGAATGGCATACGTTGCATTTGCTATCAAATGGATTTCACCGCGAGGTCAAGGTGGGTAGGAAGAGTGCTGAGAAAGCTTTGGTGAGTCTTGTCTTAAAGAAATTAGTTCATTGTCCTGACATTTATGTTGCAGATACCAACTACGTGAATGAATCTTTTCCCAAGAAACACAACTTCCGATGGTTGGAATAAGTTATATATTGTGATGGGTACTGGCGAAAGAGCGGATTGGCGGTACATATTTGGATTGGGGTAAACTCCAACGAAGAAGCTTTGTAATTTTGCCGGGTTGAATATTCATGTAGAGCATTTTCTTCATACATATATTGTCCTATGCCTCTAGGCGTCCTCCTATTGAGGTCAAGCCAAATACATTAATTTTTAACTCACTACAAATTCAATATTTTCTGCCTCACGATATTCTTGTAGAATTTTAACGAACTTTATCCCCTTTACATACCTAGCTACCATATATCAAATTCAAAACATTTAGGGTTTTCCCTTGCTACGTAACAAAAGAAACGGGAGACTAAGAATAAATACGTATGATCAATGTTACTATTTCGTTTTAGCATCCAGACAATGGCTGTCAAATTTGTTTTAGATAATTAGGATCTTTTGATACCAAGGTAATATGTATTAAATGTAGTAGAGTAGGTAAATAAGTGTTGCTAATTTTGCAGCAAAAGGAAGGATTCTCGTTCAACGACGTAGCACTGACACGGAGAGAGCTTTTTCAGACATGCCAAAATATTAGTACTCATGAGATGTTTGCCTTGCACCTTAAGTGAATCAATATTTGAAGATGGCATAATTCTCTAATTAGGAAATGGTTTGTTGCAAAAGATTTCACCGATTTTACGAGCCTTTCATGGTTATATAATGAAGGCGATTTGCCAAATCGAACAGTTATATATATACACACATATATATAAGCCAACCCTGTCATAATGCAAACATATTTAAAGCACAACCTGATATGGAATAGAGTTTTTCGCTTGCCATTCGATAAGTAAAAATTGTGCTTCCATGTTCCGTATTTGATTGCTAATTCCAAATCACTCAGCCATCCATATCAACTCTCCTGTAAACCCTTTCCACATCCTCCACTCTACTTCGGGCACAATCCTCAGCTCAGATTCTGCATTGCATAACTCTCTCACTATTTGTTTGAACCCAACATCTCTGATCTTTTCGACGCAAGCTCCCTCAACTTCAACAACACGGGTGACGGATCGTTTCTGGCATCTATTCGTATATCCAATATCACTCGACGGTGCCCCATTTGGACTCTTCTCAAATTGAGAGCCTTTAGGATTTGAGCCGGTCTGCGGTGGAATACCCATACCAAATCGAAACAATCGTCCTATGTAACCCGGGTTTTTATCATGTCTCGGAATCTCTGATTTTGCATCGCTAAGGAAGAGATCCACCTCATAAGAGTTTTCTGTACATACCACGTCTTGAAATAAGATGTAAGGGGTCTTTTTCTTTTCAACGAACTCTTTCGCTAAGTTGTCGGTATTTGGAGTGATGCTCCCTGCCTCTTTAAGCGAAAATGGCATTCCTCCTCCAGAAGTGCCACCTAGTGGAATCGTTCTTTTTGAGAGCGTCCAAACGTCTGGACAAGAGGGCGGAGCATAGACATACCCATTGCAAGCGACATTCTTTGCCATGTCTCCGATAGTAGTATAATAATGTGGGTTCGGGTTTTCGTAGTCAAGGTCTGTAGCACTGTTGATGAAAGGGCGAAGGGGGAAATTTGAAGTGAACACTGCAGTTGGATGGGAGCGAACATAATTTTCGAAGAGGCGATCCATATTACAATGGTAACTCAAGAAAATGGGATCAAAGGCAGTGTATGTGTTATCAGCCTAGATATTCAGCGGTTAGGAAAGACAGGCCAAATATTCAAGTGCAAGAGGAAGTGAAACGAAATATTGGAGCTTGAGAAAGACAGGAGGCATATTTACCATATCACCATTTGCTCCACCCACCCAACCATGATAATTATCATGTGCTTGCTCAAACCAGCCATCAAAACTGTGTTGACCTTGGTAATAAGAGTCGGGATTCAGCTCCTTAAAAGTAGGAACCACTGCCCATGGAACTCCTATACCTTGAGTACCACTAAAAGATTCTATTTTCATCGCATTGATGATTTGTTTCTGATAGGTTTTGAACAGTAGGATTTTGGCATTCCAATCATCGAGAGCTTTACCTCGCTGGGTAGGTCTCCCAGCTTCCAAGATGGGATCTCTTTTGACAAACTTTGAAGTGCCATCTCTGCTAATACCATTGTAACTAAACGCATATTTGAGTGGGTTGAGGCGGGTCGTCCCATCGGGATGAACATATGACTCATCGAGAAACGCCTGCGGGAGGCCAGCAAATTCTGAGTCCGGTTCTGATGCATCCGTTGCAAACCCGTTCCAGTAGGGGATTGGGAAGTCAATGAGCGTCTCGACGTACTTGAGCCAGCAGCGGTGCCAAAGGAAAGTTGCTTCCTGATAGTGAAGACACCACCATGCATCTGAGACAGAATTAGTTTTGAAGGACATTAAGAATTAAATACTGACGTAATTGTCCAAGTTCTTGCCACTTAGAATTGAGTGATTGGACTTGAAGAACATCTTCTATTTTTGCTCGGTATGTCTGGAGCTCTTGATCACTCAAAGTCCTGATGTCTTTCCGTGTACGGAAGAAAGTCTGTTGTCCAGGCAATCGCTTTTGAAGTTCAGCAGTGCGAACATTCATTTCATCACCCTTGGACTTTCGGCATCCTTGATTGACCCAGGTACGAAATGTCTCTAAAGCATGATCCGGCCAATAGTCCCTAGGGTCACTCGTTATGGGCATCGAGCGTGAAGCACAGTGTTGATAGATGGTGACAGCTTGATATTTGACATGTTCATAATTATCGAGGGTCAAATTCATACCCAACGCGGAGTCTGGGGGAATTTTGGATCCATAGCACTGCATAGCTCCTATCCAGCTAGTTCCAACTTTGAATCGAGCTTGTTCATCAATCCAGTAAGGTGCTGTGAACAAGGCTAAGATATCATCATCCCAAGTTGGGGCAGATGGAGTATCAGAGGACATTTTAGTCTTTGTAAGCCTAAGAGACCTAGTTTGGTATGGACAACCTCTTTTAGAACGAGATGTTTCTCTTGATGGCACACATGAGACAGCAAGATTCAATCTTTTCTGCATTGAGACAGGTACGGATCTTATTTTGTCCAGTGTTATTGTATCATCCGGATCATTGGCATCAGGGCGAGGAATAATCACAGGATTAAAGGTTCGCAACGTTCCGATCCATGTATCCAGAAATTTCTTCCCTCGATCACTGATCTCTTGAATCCCCCCATCTGGTGTCATCTCCAACGGCTTGGTATATTTCCACAACCAAGCCCATGGCAGAGTGAAAGCAAATTCATCCAGCGGAACAGGTCGATAGACTCGACGTCTTGACTCCGCTAGCTTTAAATAATCTGAGACTCCATCTTGCGTCATCAACCGTTTCTGAACTTTGGCAACGTAATCAGTCAACATGGTAGAGAGATCTTGTGTGCTCTTGGAAAGATTCTGGACGAATTCATATTCTGGGCTTGTGGCGTCCTTCATACGCGGGCTGGCTTTGACAGCAGTAATAAAGTTTTGCTCCATATCGTAGGACTTGGTTGTCGAGTTAAACGTAGCTTCATCTGGAAAATATTGTAAGAGGACACCACGCTTCCAAGAGTATAATGGGTTCCAAGGATCGACCATGATCATGGCATTGTATGTCTGCTTAGAAAGCAAGGTAAACTTCTTCTGAATGTCTGTCATCAGGAGATAGGCACCCTTCGCATCCTCTAAAGATGGCTGAAGAATGGTGAAAACTCCTTCATCACCTTCACCGGCTTCAACCTGAATAACCCAAATTGGGCCCTTATCGGGACTTTTGGGATCATCAGTGGATAGAATATTGTTATCAAGTGGAACCGGCGTATATCCAGGGGGCTTCTCGCCTTCGTCAACATTTGTGATTAAGGCGAGCTGAAGGTCCTTTTTCACAGCACTATCATATAAATCTTTTGAGAAGGGGAAAGAACCAGGCTGTACTGGTGGCTTTGTTGTCTAGCATTAGACTTTACTCCTTATCTAAGGGAAAGAAAGAGCTTACCCAAAGCTGGGTGGGATCTCCCAGGCTCAGCAAATCGAAGTTAACAACATGATTCGCAGGCATAAGCCATTTATTTTCGGAGGGTAAAGCAGTTTGAATATTAACTGATGTAGTGAGCAGAATGTGTGACATCCAGCGCTTCAAGCCTTTGACTTGCTGCAAAGGCTGCTTTTTGTCGTCTAGAAAATCCATTTTCCAGCGTGATGTGAACCAGCTTCCAATGCCGTCGGTAATGTATCGTTCCATATTCTCTGCACTCGTGATCTTGGATAGTGGAGTTACATCGGATAGATATGGTGCATTTTGTTTGCTCAGATCATCTTTTACTTTCTTGGGAAAGTTTGGCGTCGGGTCGTTTGAATCCGTCATCCAATGTAACCAGGGTCTGTGGGAAGTCAGTATTTTACCTATAGGAGATTGACGTGACTAACTTGTGGATTTCCTTCATTATAGGACCTCCATTGACGTGGCCATTGAAGGGACCGAGATACGATTCCTCGCTAAATGCCTGCGTAGACACACCTTGGTATACCCACCCTGGCTTTTGATCTACGTCGGGGACTCCTGCTAGCTGAACGGGGTCTCTCTAAAGAATGCTTAGCGTTTGCTTCGTCTTGGCTTAAGATTTCCTTACTCCATAATACCTGAAAACTTTAGTATCCCAGCTAACAACTTGAAGAAATCGGTCCTTGGAGCTGATATCTTGGGAGCCAACTATACAAATGGTCCAGGATTTCTCATCATTGTCTTGAAAAGGGTCTTCAGAACCCTGGCTACCTCCCGAAGCAAACGCGATAAAACGAATATGCTGGTTGAGCCATGTAGAGTTCTCTTGGGTGGCTTTAATGCCGCCTCCATCCGCAGCGCAGAAGATATCGAATGAGTTACGAGGATTTTCAGTTGTGCTTTGACCTTTGGCTAATTAGTTCTTTATCTTAATGTAAATGGTAAGTCCTTACTCCAAAAGTCGAGCAGTACATCATTCAGCGTGAGTTTCTGTACATTATCTGGATTCTTGAGCCATGTGCCTCCAAAGAAGTCCTTAAAATTAGCATTCCGAAAAGAGTCATCTGCAACAACATCGACATCAGGATCCTGGGTGCGATTGAAAATGCGCCTATATACGTCCACTGAAGTCATATTTATCGACGTGAGAACGATACGAGATTATTGAAGATATTGCCGGATTTTCAATCAAAGGTGAGACGGAAATCAAATAGTGCATCCCCACGATTATCTTATCGCAAGAATTTCCGACGTAAATGCCAGTTACTTCTTAGCCGTCAGCTGCCATGAATTTAAAGTTAAGTTCTGTTCAGCTTTGTTCAACTTCGCTCACTTTTATTCAATAACAGTTCTTATTTATAATAAAAAGTCAAAATTAATGGAAGGCTTCGAACTCAAGTACGTCTATAAGTTTAAATTTGTACTTGAACCTTCTCAGTTGTGGGGTTTCAACATTGAAAACAATAGACTGAAGTTTAGCTGACCTGATTCGTGTACTCTCCTCTTTCTCCAATTTTTCTTTGTTTGACAAAAGAGGGGTATTTTGGCAGCGCGTTTGCCACCAATCATGGTATCTTGTAATTGTTGTGCAACTTAAATTATTCAGCTATGTTGCAGAAGGTTCAGCCACAATATCCAATTGGCAATACGAGGTGAGACAGTTCAATATGCATGTGAAGTGTCTATAAATACCTATAAATACTTATTTATGGGATCTATCGCGGTATCTAAGCTCTATTCCGCTGTAGATCATCATAGCCTTACTATTGACTTCTTCATTTGAATAACAATGTCCGTTAAGACTTCGACCATTCCGGAATTCAACCCCCCAGGGAATCTTTCCGAGTTGACCGACGCCAATAAAAAGATCTGGTCGGAAAAGTTCATCTCCCAATGGATGAATAATGAAATTACTGGCAATGTCGAAGGGCCTTACCAAAAGCGTGATCCCTTGACTCAATTTTTCAACGGCACAGTTGTTCCATACGATACTACTCAGCAGCCCACAGGTATAACCTGGACCGCTTTTCCAAACCAAGTATTTTTTTTCTCCCCTGAACTCAACTCAAGCACTGTTCCTAACATTTATCAGGTCACAGTAAATTTCGGAGGCAGCAATGATCTCCGGTGGAAGATTGCTGATTCTAGTCGGATTTTCCAAGACGAATACTTGGAATGGTCTCTATCAAGAGATGGAAATAGTAACATCACCACGGCGGTGTTCACATGCGAAGGTCCAGAGGTGAGTTCGAGCCGTTCTGCACTCCTATTTCAACCTTCTCACGTTTCGACCAAAATTAGTATTGGCAATTCTACTCTTTTTACCAGCAAGCAGACGCGGTTGCGACCATTAAAAAGATGAACAATATCGACCTGGCTCCAGAAGAGGAAGCTGATCTATTTCTGACTTCACTTGATGATCCGACGGACAGGTCGAAATGGCTATATAACCCAACCAATCCATACAATTTCCGCACAGATACTGGCACTATCATTCACTTGATTCAGCCCGCCAATACTCTCGGCGCCGAAATTGACATTGCAGCGCAGGCTACAGTCATTCGCAAAGATCCGCAGGGTAAGATAATTACTAGTTCTGATCAGCTCATCAAGTGTTCCAAATACGGCAACCCTAATCGTAATTCCGACCCCACTGTAAGTAAACGCTAGTCCTTGATCAATAAGCATTTACTCATAACCTGTTCCTGCAGATTGGTTCTCTGGTCAATACCCTAGCTAGGCAGGGAAACTCCATCTCCATAGCTGATCCCGTTGCACTCTACATCAATAAGTTTGACACCGGAGCTTTCAAACTAGACAGCAGTGGTGGTCGAGATGGAGATTCTGACAACTTCATTCCAGTCCCTCCATCTTGGTATGAATTCCAGCGTGGTGATATCAAGAAAAAGCAAGGCCTGCGGCTTCGGATCCAGAACAACACGGCATTGAAGACCAACGACGGCTCGAGACTTCTTACCGTCAGCGATATCTATGACAAGAGCAAGGGCGTCTACGTCAAGTACGCAGCGCAGTTTGCTGACTACGTTACTATGGGTGTTGCTGGGGTGGCTATTCCTGGCGATCAACCATCACCAGCCGCATCCTGCCCTGCACCACCGGCCAAGGCTGCTGCTGCTACGCAGCCTACGAACGGCGATTCGAATTTGAAAGGACTCTTTAGCATTGCAGCAGCTCCTAATAAAGGACTCTGGAAGCCCGGGAAGCGCTACCTATAAAAAACTTACTGGTAGCTAGAGGGTGTCTACTGCCTGCGTACAATATATCAAAAATGGAATTACTTTGACTTACTATAAGTTTGTTCTGAGTGCTTTACTTTAGTACTTTTTTAAATATCAATATGCCTCTGTTCCTTTCATCTTCTGTTTTTTTATCCAACTTGTGTAAGGTTCGTGATACAAATCGGTAATCAATTGTGGAAGTCATGTTGCGATTGCCGTAATCCATTGCCTGCTGTGCATATTTTGCTGGCGTCGGTATTGACAACTCTCCCCTCTTTCCCAAACTATTCAACTCCAATCCCTATTTCCCATCTCCCTCGTTTTATTTTCCTGATCAGAACTGTATATATTTACCGAAAAGCCAATCCTAGCCAAATGATCCAACTTCTAAGAAGATACCTCCTGCATGACTAGCAAGACACTCAAAGTCCCAATCTCCATGTGAGTAGGTTTCATTTGGCGTCCTACCAATCGTCCGAAATCTTGTCAAGACGTCACAATTGAAAGCTCTAAGTTGGTTGGCGTACGGTCAGCATTGCAAACTTTCAAAAGCTGAAAAATTCGCCGTACGTTCAGGGCCTGCTAATTTCAGCCGCAAAACCTAAACGCCCTCTCTTCCATTATTCCTCTCTCAATTCACTACGAGAACTTAGCTGTCTACAAAATACACTTCAGTTTTGATGTGAAAACAGAGGGAGAGAATATGGTTTTCTTTACAGTTACAATTAATCACTTAGTTGTGCAAAAACAAGGTCACGATGATAGGGAACGTTGTGCCCGGTTGAATTGGGTATATTTTCTATCGTTAATCTACCAGGTAAGATACACGAGTCTCAATCGAAACTCTTTTTTGTCATCGCTCATTTGACGCCGTTTCTCATAGATGTCCGGTTGATGGATCATCTCCACATGCTGTTGAATTCACAGTGTATAAAAGAACTTTTGTCTTTATGCCCAAACCAGAAACGCCGATGTTGAGATCGTCTCCACTGTCAGGCCAAAATCGAAGCCCTATACACCATGAAAAGGATCCCCATACCCTTGAAAGGAAAACATTAATAACCAAGCTTATGTTGACTTGGCATACTTTTGACGGTAGAACTTAGCAGCGTTGACCATGTTGGTCAAAGCGGCCTTGGTCTCAGACCATTGACGGGTCTTCAGTCCGCAATCAGGATCAATCCAGAGTTGCTCAGGCTTGAGGTGAACCAACATCTCGCCAATTCTGTCCTTGATCTCTTGCTCAGATGGGACACGTGGGGAGTGGATGTCATAGACACCAGGACCGATGTGACGTGGGTAAGCCTCATCAACAAAGACCTTGAGAAGCTTGGCATCAGACTTGCTGTTCTCAATGGAGAGAACATCAGCATCGAGAGCGGCAATGGCGTGGAAGAAGTCTTGGAACTCAGAGTAGCAGAAGTGGGAGTGGATCTGGGTAGAATCCTGGACACCAGAAACAGAGAGACGGAAAGACTTGACAGCCCAGTCAAGGTACGCCTCACGCTCCTTACCAGCTCTGAGAGGTAGTCCCTCACGAAGAGCAGGCTCATCAACCTGGATGACGAAGACACCGGCAGCCTCAAGATCAACAACTTCATCGCGGAGGGCGAGTGCAAGTTGCTCAGCTTGAACTGATTGGTGAACATCATCACGAGGGAACGACCATCGGAGACAGGTGATTGGACCAGTCAACATACCCTTCATTGGCTTCTTGGAGATGGAAACGGCATACTTAGACTCCTTAACAGTCATTGGTGCTGGGCGAGAGATATCACCGACAACAATTGGAGGTCGGACGCAACGGGAACCGTATGACTGAACCCAGGCGTGTGTAGTGAAGGCATATCCGTCCAGACGCTCACCGAAGTATTGAACCATGTCATTACGCTCTGGCTCACCGTGGACGTAGACATCGAGGTCAAGCTCTTCTTGGATCTTGACAACATCTTGGATCTCCTTCTCGATGAACTTCTCGTACTCAGCTGGAGTGATCTCACCCTTGGTGAGCTTGTTACGTTGGATACGGATCTCCTTGGTTTGTGGGAAGGAGCCGATGGTGGTAGTTGGGAAAAGAGGGAGATTCAATGCCTTTTGTTGTTGAGCGATACGCGTAGGGAACTCGGAAAGTCTGTTGAAGTCGCTAGCCTTGATTTTTGACTGGCGCTCCTTAACAGCAGGGTCGTTTGTTCGCTTCGAGCTTGCACGGGCTTGAACAGACTTAGCATTGGCTTCGAGTTGCTCACGGACAGCGGCAGGGCCTTGAGTGACAGCCTTTGCGATAATGGCAACCTCGGTGGCCTTCTCGGAGGCGAAAGAGAACCAATCGGCAATCTCAGCGTCAAGCTTCTTCTCGCTTGCAAGAGTGTGGGGAGTGTGGAGGAGAGAGCTGGAGGTAGCAACAATGACGCGGTCTTTGCCGAGCTTTTGGATGGCAGCCTCAACCTTCTCGATGGCGGTCTTGAAGTTGACCTTCCAGATGTTACGACCATCAACGACACCAGCAGAGAGGATAGTCTTTGGGCCGAGAGCAGCGATAACGGTGTCTAATTGTTCTGGGTTTCGGACCAAATCAATATGGACAGCATAGATGTCTTTTGGGAGAGCATCGATGTTGTGAACGATGTCACCGAAGTAGGTGGCGAAGACAAGCTTTGGGATCTTGTCACCAAGAGCAGCAAGCTTCTCGTATGTGGGCTTGAAAGCAGCCTTGGCCTTTGATGGGAGATCGTAAACAAGGATTGGCTCATCGATCTGAACAGTCTCAGCACCAGCTGCCTTCAACTTGGTGAGGAGCTCCTCGTAGATGGGGAGGAGCTTCTCTAGTAGATCAATAGGGTCGACGGTCTGATCACGATCAGCCTTTCCAAGGTGGAGGAAAGAAACTGGGCCAACAAGGACTGGGCGGGTGATGATACCAGCCTCCTTTGCCTCAACAAACTCGGCAACGGCCTTTGAGTTTGAGTTGAGCTTGAAGGTCTGGTTGTCTTGGAAAGTTGGCTTGACGTAGTGGTAGTTCGAGTCGAACCATTTTACCATCTCCAAACTTGGCACATCAATGCCATCCTTCTGGTGACCACGACCCATAGCAAAGTATTCATCGACAGGGTTGAGCCCGTGTCCGGTGTATCTTGGTGGTGCAACCTATGGCGATTTTATTAGCAATTTTTTCGGAAGCAGCACCGAGTCAGAATTTGCTTACTCCGAAATCTTGGATGTGAGCGAGGACTTGATCGTAAAGAGCGAAATCATTGCTGGGAATGATATCGACACCAGCATCCTTCTGGATCTTCCAGTGTGCAAGACGAAGTCTCTTGGCCTCAGTAAGCAGATCAGCTTGGGAAAGCTTGCCCGCCCAGTATGCCTCAGTTGCCTTCTTCAAGTCACGGTTAACACCCATGCGAGGGAAACCGAGGATAGATCTATTTGCATATGCCAATTAGAATACTGTTGCATGCCTATGTAGCTTGTGTAGGAAATACTTACGATTGAACCATCTTTGCGGTGTTTTGGAGTCGTAAAAGGGATCGGAGAGGGGTGTTGAGGGGTACAATTGCGTGCTAGATTTTCGCTTGCCGGTCTCGGAAAGCTGAAATCGTCACTTCACGTATGTGAATATGCGAGAAAAATAGATACAACTATGAACAACTTCTTCCTGATGGGATATTGAAGTTCTTCAGAAGAGTTTAGATGTTTAGAAAGGAAGAAGATGGAGCGGTGAAAGAAAGAAAGAAGCTGATTGTTTTTCTAAAGGGTTGAGGGGCTACCCACCTCGGGTAATGGACCAATAGATTCCCGTGCAGATTGTTGACTTTTAGCGCCAAGGGAAATTGATCTGCTTCCACGCATCGCTGACTTTCTTTCCTCTTCTTTGGCTTTCACCCACGTGTTTGATATCATTGATAAGGGGTAATTAGTGTTTATATGAAAAATAGCACTATAGTAACCAGCGTGCTTTTCAGTGCTCCCACGTGCGCCAAAATACTTATTACTATGTCAAGTATTCTTTTCTCTGCCACTTTTCTTCTCTAGCTTGGCCGTACGTACCTTTGGTGGGGTTAACTCGGGGTCGGGTGGGTAACTGCAAGCATACCCGA
>Ga0247808_10001206_pt1 | contig 12547 bp, 14 predicted proteins | sample UWRJL089202R1_FD_179914 | JGI IMG/M metagenome (GOLD analysis project Ga0247808, IMG submission 179914) | Plant litter microbial communities from Arlington Agricultural Research Station in Wisconsin, United States - UWRJ-L089-202R-1 | ecosystem: Environmental > Terrestrial > Plant litter >... | reverse complement strand
TACAACTTTTTTTCATTCCCTTTAAAAACACCTCACAATCAATACAATACTATTTTGCACACTCTATGTTGCTTTTAATAATTGATTGCCTTTATATATTTTTAATGAAAATCATAATGAAGATTTGTTTTTATGAAGATGTTTCTGCTTTTTATAATAACATTATCTTAAAATCTATATTTACCTTAAAAGTAAGCCGTTTTTTGAATTTAATTTAATAATGGGTTTATAAATACTAAAAAATTGATTAAATTCGCAACTTAAATAAACAATCAACCTGTTATGAATAAAAAAGTTGTAATCGTTTCGGCAGTAAGAACGCCAATTGGAAGTTTTATGGGTGCTTTATCTACTGTTACAGCTCCACAATTGGGTGCTGTAGCTATAAAAGGTGCTTTAGAAAAAATAAATTTAGACCCGAATTCTGTTGATGAAGTCTTGATGGGTAACGTTGTTCAGGCAGGTGTTGGTCAAGCTCCAGCAAGACAAGCAGCTCTTTTAGCAGGTTTGTCTAACACGGTTATAGCAACTACAATAAACAAAGTTTGTGCTTCAGGAATGAAAGCAGTAATGCAAGGTGCACAAGCTATTATGGCAGGAGACGCTGAAATTATCGTTGCTGGTGGTATGGAAAATATGAGCTTGATTCCTCATTATGTACACCTTAGAAATGGGTATAAATTTGGCCCAGCTTCTATGATCGATGGTATGCAAAAAGATGGACTGACAGATGCTTACGACAATAATGCAATGGGAGTTTGTGCCGATTTATGTGCAACTGAATATAAAATATCAAGAGAAGAACAAGATAATTTTGCAATTCAATCTTACGAACGTTCTGCAAAAGCTTGGGATGCTGGAAAATTTGACAACGAAATCGTTCCTGTTGCTGTTCCGCAAAGAAAAGGTGATCCGATCATGGTTACCAAAGACGAAGAATATACAAATGTTAAATTAGATAAGATTCCTGCTCTAAATCCAGTTTTTACAAAAGACGGAACGGTTACTGCCGCAAATGCATCAACAATCAATGATGGAGCTGCCGCTGTAGTTTTAATGAGTGAAGAAAAAGCATTGGCTTTAGGATTAAAACCTCTAGCTTACATTAAAAGTTATGCGGATGCAGCACAAGAGCCAAAATGGTTCACAACTTCCCCTGCAAAGGCATTACCAAAAGCTTTGGACAAAGCCGGAATCAGCATCAGTGATGTTGACTTTTTTGAATTCAACGAGGCTTTCGCAGTTGTTGGATTGGCAAATTCACAAATTTTAGGTCTTGACAATAATAAAGTAAACGTTAACGGTGGAGCTGTTTCTTTAGGTCATCCTCTTGGATGTTCGGGAGTTAGAATCATCGTTACACTGATTAATGTATTGGAACAAAACAATGCCAAGATTGGTGCCGCTGCAATTTGCAACGGAGGTGGCGGTGCTTCTGCAATTGTTATCGAAAGAGCATAAAAAATTTTATATCTTTGAATGGTGAATTTTAGATTTTAAATGATTAATTTCATTTTAAAATTTAGAATTCATCATTTATACTTTAAAGAAAACTGAATGTTCGGAATTTGTAATCTGGCCAACATCCCATTAAGAGCTGAAGCTAGCGATAGAAGCGAAATCGTTTCCCAAGTTTTATTTGGCGAACATTTTAAAGTATTAGAACAGGAAAAGCAATGGACAAGAATCAAACTTCAGTTTGATGATTATGAGGGCTGGATAGATACCAAACAATACCAGCCTATTTCCGAATTAGATTACAATCAACTTTCTACAGATGCCATCATCTTGAATTCGGATTTAGTAGAATATGTTTCTGCCCCAAACAATTTATTGATGCCTATTCCACTTGGTTCTTCTTTATCATTTCTGAACCATATTGAAATTAACAAGGAAAATTTTGATTTCGAGGGAATGAAAATAAGTGGCATCAAACCAAAATCAAACCTTGTCAATACAGCTTTTATGTATATGAATGCTCCGTATTTATGGGGCGGAAAAACACCTTTTGGCATCGACTGTTCTGGTTTTACACAGATGGTTTACAAACTCAACGGACACAAGCTTTTAAGAGATGCTTCGCAACAGGCAACCCAAGGCGAAGCTCTAAGTTTTATTGAAGAAAGTGAACCTGGCGATTTGGCTTTTTTTGACAATGAAGAAGGACGAATCATTCACGTCGGAATCATTATGGACGACAATTACATCATTCACGCAAGTGGAAAAGTAAGAATCGACAGATTGGACCATCTTGGAATTTTTAATTCAGAAACCAATCGACATACTCATAAATTAAGAGTCATTAAGAAAATTATCACTTCTTAATCTGACAACAATAAACACAAATTGCACTAATTTCCACGAATAGATTTGCGGAAATTAGTGCAATTTGTATTTGATTATAATCTGTTACTACTCACAATCCGTTTTTGACAAAACAATCTTGCTGTCAAAAAACAATTTCTTTTTGTCCTTGAAAACAGTTTTTCCATCTTTTTCTTCAACATCCCCGTAACCTTCTATAAAGATGTTGCCCTTTTTAAGGAAAACCACTTCTCTCACAGAAGATTTTCCTTCTGACATAAAAGTATAGTCTGCGAAAAGTGTATCTCCTTTAAATGTACCGGAAAGCGTTCCTTTATTTTTATCTTTTTCGAAGAAATTATAATGCAACTCGCCTTGCTCAAGACTGCTATCCTTTACGGTCAAATTCAACGAAATCGTATCTTTCTTTATGATGGCCAAATAACACTCCTTAACCGCTGGTTCTTCAACAGGCATCTCGTCCTGAACGGTTGGCATAACCACTTCTTCCTTGGCTTCTTTTTTACAAGAAACCATTATAACAAGAGCTACTGCAATTGCTAAAACTGACTTTTTCATATTTCTTTATTTGATTAGGTTGCATAAAAGTACAAAAACTATCAATTATAACTACTCAAAATAGCTTCTAAATAAAAAATCCACCAACTAGAAAGCCGATGGATTTGATTATAATTAAATTTTATGATTAAGATACGTCAACTGTTGTAGCCTCGGCAATCTTTTTATACGTTCCATTTTCTAATTTTTCACGGATGGCTTCAAATGCTGAAAGTGTTTCATCGATATCAGCCAATGTATGCGAAGAAGTAGGAATCATTCTCAACAATATGATACCTTTTGGAATTACCGGATATACCACTATTGAAAGGAAAATACCATAATTCTCTCTCAAATCATTCACCATCACCATTGCTTCTGGAATGCTTCCTTCCAAATAAACTGGTGTTACACAAGTATTTGTATCTCCGATATTAAATCCTCTTGACCTCAAACCACTTTGCAATGCGTTTACATTTTCCCAAAGTTTATCTTTCAGTTCTGGATGATTTCTCAACAATTCCAAACGTTTCAAAGCCCCAACAGTTTGAATCATCGGTAATGATTTTGCAAACATCTGTGAACGAAGGTTGTATTTCAAGTAATCGATAATGTCTTTATCTGCAGCAATGAAAGCTCCGATACTCGCCATTGATTTTGCAAAAGTAGAGAAGTAAACATCAATTCCGTCTTGGCAACCTTGCTCCTCACCTGCTCCAGCACCTGTTTTTCCAAGTGTTCCGAAACCGTGAGCGTCATCTACCAACAAACGGAAATTATATTTTTCCTTCATCGCTACAATCTCTTTCAACTTTCCTTGCTGACCACGCATTCCAAAAACACCTTCGGTAATGAAAAGGATCCCTCCACCTGTTTCCGTTGCCATTTTGGTAGCACGCTGCAGGTTTTTTTCCATACTCTCCAAATCATTATGTTTGTAGGTAAAACGTTTTCCCATATGCAAACGAACACCGTCAATGATACAAGCGTGTGCATCAACATCATAAACGATAATGTCGTTTTTTGTAACCAAGGCATCAATGGTTGACATAATTCCTTGGTAGCCAAAGTTCAACAAATAAGCTGATTCTTTCATTACAAAAGCAGCCAATTCATTTTCCAATTGTTCGTGGATTGAAGTATGTCCCGACATCATTCTGGCTCCCATTGGATAAGCCGCACCATATTGGATTGCTGCGTCAGTATCGGCTTTTCTAACTTCTGGATGATTGGCCAATCCTAAATAATCGTTCAAACTCCAGTTCAAAATATCTTTTCCGTGAAATTGCATTCTTGGCCCCAATTCTCCTTCAAGTTTAGGGAAAACATAGTAACCTTCGGCCTGGGAAGCCCATTTTCCTAACGGACCTTTATTGTTTTGAATTCTTTCGAATAAATCTTTTACCATGATAAAAATAGTATTTTCAATGTGTATAAAAACGTGGCAAAAATAAGGATTTATTATAACGAATCATAATAATTTGAAGAGGATTTGTCGTTGAAATTTTACTTCTAAAAACACCTTTAAAATAAGTGTGAGAATTTTCAAATTTTGAAAGCAAAAAAGTAAGCACCTAATTTAAAATATTCTATAAAAGACCCTACTTTTAAGTAATTTTAATCCTATTTTTGATCTATAATTAAAACACATCCGATGTCTCAAATCGCCCAAGAACTCAAATTAGCCGTATTGATTGATGCCGACAACGTTCCGTACAGTAATGTAAAGGGAATGATGGAAGAAATTGCAAAATACGGAACTCCAACCACCAAAAGGATTTATGCCGATTGGACCCGTCCGAATGCCAACGGTTGGAAAGGGGTTTTACTGGAACACGCCATCACTCCTATACAGCAATATAGCTATACGATGGGGAAAAACTCCTCCGATTCTGCTTTGATTATTGACGCGATGGATTTGCTTTATTCTGGAAAACTGGATGGTTTTTGCATCGTTTCTAGCGATAGTGATTTTACTCGTTTGGCCATCAGATTGCGGGAATCGGGTATGAAGGTCATTGGAATTGGAGAACAAAAAACACCAAAACCCTTCATCAGTGCTTGTGACCGATTTATCTTTATAGAAGTTTTGGATGGAGCTGTAAAGAAAAAGGCGCCAAAAGTTCCTGTAGGGATTGAAAATAAGAAAGTAGCCGAAAAGGTAACTGCAAAAATTACTGAAAAGGTGGTTCAAAAGCCTTTGAATAAAATCGACGAGCCTATTATTGAACTGATCGAATCAACCATAGAAGACATTGCAGATGATGCTGGATGGGCTTTCTTGGGTGATGTTGGAAACCTTATCGTAAAGAAAAAACCTGAATTTGATCCTAGAAATTATGGTTTTGCAAAACTAACCCCAATGCTGAAATCACTTACCGATATTTTAGAAATAGACGAAAGAGAATCGGACAAGAAAAACATCAAGCACGTTTTTGTGAGGTTGCGTTTTAGCTAAAACAATGAAAGAAAGCAGAATTTCCTATCTCCTTATAACTTTTGTGATCATTGTAATTGGAATCTTTTCCAGAAAAATTGCCTTCGTCCCTTTTTTTGTTGGAGATGTACTTTATGCTGTAATGGTTTATTTTGGAATTCGTTTTCTCTTTATTCGTTTGAAAAAAATAAAATCCGCGTTCATAGCCTTATTAATTTGCTATTGCATTGAGTTACTTCAACTTTATGATGCAGAATGGATTATAAAAGTACGAAATACGCTTTTCGGACACTATGTATTAGGTCAGGGATTTTTATGGAGTGATATTGCAGCATATAGCTTTGGTGTACTGATTGCCTACTTCTTTGAAAAAATAGCAATAACTAAAAAATCCTAAATCAAGAAACCGATTTTTTCCAAGTCTTGTTCAAAATCCCTAAATCAACTTCCATAAGATACAAATCTTCACTTTGCTCCATAAGTTGCTTGGTATATTCTTGTTTCTGCGAATGGCTTAACTTATTTCTCTTTAGAATCTTATAAGAACTATCCGAATAATCTTTTTCATATTTAGTTTTTAATCGATCTAAATATTCCGAAAATATTAGCTCTTTATTTGGAAAAGCCTTACTGCTCCATACATCATTAAACACAACTAGAGATTCGACTTCTTTGATGTGCCTCAAGGATTGTTCTTTATTTCTGAGAAATCTCTTGAGATAGTAACTTTTTTTTTCTATTTCTCCATTCTTTTTAAAAAAGAAAACATACACCAAAAAAACAACCAATAGCAAGCTTCCAACAAGTATAACTGACTCCATCAAATAATTTTCTTTTAAATCTTTTGTTTTAAGGCAATTGCACTTCAAACATCCAAACAAAAGTAATCGATAAAACATAGAATAATGTTTCATTGTGATATCATTATGTTAACTTGTTATAAAGAGGTATTTTCTAGGGATAAAACCTGACTTTATTAGACATCGTTTCATTTATGATGCTTTCTCATTCCAAAAATCCACAGAAGCACTACTGCAAATTATACAATCTAATACTTGAATCCTATAATCCAATATCAATCATAATTGCAGAATTTTATACTCTAAAACAAAATCATTATGAACGTTAAAAGAATTTTTGGTACGCTGCTTACAATCCTCGGGATTGTGAGTCTAATTTACGCAGCTGTGGTATTTGCGAACACAAGTGGCACAACCAGAGACGTGAAAAGCTTAGTCATATATGGAGTCCTAGGACTTTTATTTTTTATTTCTGGAATTGGTCTGATCAAAGCTACAAAAGACGAAGCGTAAGAATTTCATTTTATAATTGTAATTTTCAAATGGATAGAAATTTGTAAACTTCATACCTTTACAGAAAATCAATTTTTACAATTATGAAGCTTGTCTTTGCCTCCAACAACAAAAATAAAATTATCGAAGTTCAAAATCTTCTTCCAGACACAATTCAAATATTGAGTTTGGAAGATATTGGCTGTATAGAAGATATTCCCGAAACTGCCGAAACAATTGAAGGCAATGCAATCCTTAAAGCCAATTATGTAACCGAACGATACGGCTATGATTGCTTTGCAGACGACAGCGGTTTGGAGGTTGATGCTTTGAATGGAGCTCCGGGAGTAATTTCTGCACGATATGCCGGAGAACACAAAAACAATGATGATAATATCGATAAACTTCTTCTCGAATTATCAAATAAAACCACCCGAAAAGCCCATTTCAAGACGGTTATAGCATTAAACATAAACAAGCAGCAGCATCTTTTTACCGGAATTGCCAAAGGCGAAATCATCCAGGAACGAAAAGGAACTAACGGTTTTGGTTACGATCCTGTCTTTCAGCCAGAAAGTTATAATAGAACTTTTGCAGAATTTTCTTTAGAAGAAAAATCCGCCATAAGCCACAGAGCTAAAGCGGTTAATGAGCTGATTATGTTTCTAAACACTATTTAAAAAATTACCTTTTGAATTAATAAACAGAAAATCAAGACGTCTTTTTTTAAAATCCTAAATCCCAAATCTAAATTACTAATTCTAAAATTCTGATAATCAAACACTAATAAAACATCAAATCTCAAATTCATATTAGTTAATCACAAATATTAGCTGTACTTTTGCAAAATATTTTAAAATACTATATGAATAAATTTGAACAATTAGGATTGAGTGAATCGTTACTGAAGGCGATTTTAGATCTAGGATTTGAGAATCCGACCGAAGTACAGGAGAAAGCGATTCCCCTATTATTGGAAAAAGACACAGATATGGTGGCGTTGGCTCAGACAGGGACAGGGAAAACGGCAGCTTTTGGTTTTCCGCTAATTCAGAAAATTGATGCCAACAACAGGAATACACAAGCATTAATTTTATCTCCAACACGCGAACTTTGTTTGCAGATTACTAACGAGATTAAAAACTACTCTAAATACGAAAAAGGTATTAACGTAGTAGCAGTCTATGGTGGTGCAAGTATCACAGAACAGGCAAGAGACATTAAAAGAGGAGCACAAATTATCGTGGCAACTCCAGGTAGAATGCAGGACATGATCAACAGAGGTTTGGTGAACATATCACAAATCAACTATTGTATTCTTGACGAAGCGGATGAAATGTTGAACATGGGATTCTATGAAGACATTGTAAACATCCTATCTACGTCTCCAGACGAAAAAAGCACTTGGTTATTCTCGGCTACCATGCCGCAAGAGGTTGCTAGAATTGCAAAACAATTCATGCACGACCCATTAGAAATTACTGTTGGAACTAAAAACTCTGGTTCAGCAACAGTTTCCCACGAATTTTATTTGGTTAACGCTCGTGACCGTTACGAAGCTTTGAAAAGATTGGCCGATGCTAATCCAGACATCTTCTCTGTTGTTTTCTGTCGTACAAAAAGAGACACACAACAGGTTGCTGAAAAATTAATCGAAGACGGATACAGCGCTGCGGCTTTGCACGGAGATTTATCACAAGCACAGAGAGATTCAGTAATGAAATCGTTCCGTGGAAGACAAATCCAAATGTTGGTTGCTACAGACGTTGCCGCTCGTGGAATTGACGTTGATAACATTACACACGTTGTAAACTACCAACTTCCTGATGAAATCGAAACCTACAACCACCGTTCAGGTCGTACCGGACGTGCTGGAAAATTAGGAACTTCTATCGTAATCGTGACTAAAAGCGAATTGCGTAAGATATCCTCTATCGAAAGAATCATCAAGCAAAAATTCGAAGAAAAAACAATCCCATCTGGAATTGAAATCTGCGAAATTCAGTTGCTTCACTTGGCAAACAAGATCAAAGATGTTGAAGTAGATCACGATATCGACACGTATCTTCCTGCTATTTTTGAAGTAATGAAAGACTTGACGAAAGAAGAAGTTATCAAGAAAATGGTTTCAGTTGAATTCAACAGATTTATCAACTATTACAAGAAAACAAGAGATTTATCTTCTCAATCGGCTGGTGTTCGTGAAGACAGAGGCGAATCAAGAGAAAGCAATGGTAGTGCAGTTCGTTATTTCGTAAACATTGGTTCACGCGATAATTTTGACTGGATGTCATTGAAAGATTTCTTGAAAGAAACACTTGATTTAGGCCGTGATGATGTTTATAAAGTGGATGTAAAAGAAGGTTTCTCTTTCTTTAATACTGATCCTGAACATACCGATAAAGTAATGGAAATCTTGAACAATGTTCAGTTAGAAGGACGTCGTATCAATGTTGAAATTTCTAAAAACGATGGTGGCGGAAGACGCGACCATAACGGAAGAGGTTCTGGAGGTTTTGGTGGCGGAAGAAGTTCTGCTCCAAGAAGAGAAGGTAACTTTGCTCCAAGACGTGAAGGTTCTGGTGGTGGCGGATTTAGAAGCGATAGAAATTCAGCTCCAAGAGAAGGTGGTTTCAGAAGTTCTGCTCCAAGAAAGGAAGGTTTTTCAGATAGAGCTCCAAGAAGAGAAGGATCATCTGACAGAGCTCCAAGACGTTCTGAAAGCTTTGGCGACAGTCCAAGACCAAGAAGACCAAGAAAAGACTAAATTTTTTAGTTAATTTTCTTATAATTATAAACAAACTGCAAAATATCTTCGCCTGTTTTATTACTTTTAGGGTCTTAAAACACGACATGAGATATTTTGCAGTTTTCTTTTTTATATTCTTTTCAACTTCAGTATTTGCTCAAGAAGGAATGAGTGTTATTTCGGGAATAATTAAAGATGACACTTCATCTCAAAACCTTGCAAACGTAAACATCATCAACGTAAACAGCGTAAAAGGTGTTATAACCGACGAAAAAGGTAAATTTGAAATCCTGGCCACGGCCAATGACACTTTGCACATTTCACTTCTAGGTTACAAATCCATCAAGGTAAAAGTCACCAATGACTGGATAAAGAATAAAACTACCACTATTCAGCTTACTGAAAAAGCTTATGCATTAGAAGAAGTGGTTATCAGACCTTATGTATTAACTGGCTATCTCGAAATTGATGCCAAATTAATACCCACAAAAGAAAATTACCGCTACAGTATTTCCGGACTTCCTGAAGGTTACGAGGCTGGGGAATATTCTCCAAATGCGTTTGGAAGAGTTTTAGGTTCTATCTTTAATCCGGCAGATATGCTTTATAATTTCTTCGGTAAAAAACCAAAGGAATTGAAGCGTTTGAAGGAAATGAAGAAAGATGATACGGTTAAGAATCTTCTTGAAACCAAATTTGACCGTGAAACCATTTCTGCCTTATTAGGGGTTACCAAAGACGAAATTGCCGAAATCTTGGCACGTTGCAACTACTCTGAATCTTTTATAAAAACTTCCAATGACTTGCAGATTTTGGATGCAATCAGTGCTTGTTATGAGGAGTATAAAATCCTGAAGAGAAAATAATTTTTGAAATCACAAAAAACAATCTCCAAATAACAAATAAATTTCAATTTTATAAAATTTTCAAAATTAAAAACGGTAGTTTATAATTTAGAGTTTTCAGCAAAATACCTCGCCTCAATTCTTTTAATATCTTTTATCGAGCTTCGAGCCCATTGAATTCTTTTTTCCAACATTTCTTCTTCTGAAAGATGCCAATCAACATCTGAATTACGCAACCTATTCATTAGGTTTTGAAGAATGATGGCTGCTGAAACCGAAATATTCAAACTTTCTGTAAAACCAACCATTGGAATTTTAAGGAAACCATCTGCATTTTTCATTACTTCTTCTGAGAGTCCGTCTCGCTCTGTTCCAAAAAATAAGGCCGAAGGTTTTGATATATCAAAATCATCCATAAGGCAATCATTTTCGTGTGGCGTTGTAGCTATGATTTGATAACCTTTATTTTTCAGGCTTTCAACACAATTGGCTATACTTTCATAACGATTGACATCGACCCATTTTTGGGCTCCCATGGCAATTTCCTTATCGATACTTTTACCGAATTTCTCCTCGATAACATTTAGTTGCTGAACACCGAAAACCTCACAGCTTCGCATCACGGCACTGGTATTGTGCAATTGAAAAACATCTTCGATGGCAACCGTAAAATGATTGGTTCTGTTTTCCAATACTTTCAAGAATTTTGCTTTTCTGTTGTCGGTTAGAAATCCTTCGAGGAAATTCAGGTAATCAATGTCAATCATTCTATTTAATTTTTGCAAAAATACTAAAAACAGAACTCATAAAACTTTGGCTAAGGAAAAACAAACACAGATTCCACAGATTATCACAGATTTTATTTGTGTAAATTTGTGAAATATGTGTTTAAATTCTTGATATGAAAAAGAAACTTGTTGTTTTGTCTGGTGCTGGAATCAGTGCCGAAAGCGGTATCAAAACCTTTCGTGATTCCGACGGACTTTGGGAAGGTCATAATGTGATGGATGTTGCAACTCCCGAAGGTTGGAAAAAAAATCCTGAATTGGTTTTAGATTTTTACAACCAAAGAAGAAAACAATTGCAAACGGTTGAACCCAATTTAGCACACAAAATCCTAGCTGAACTCGAAAATGATTTTGATGTTCATATTATTACACAAAACGTTGATGATTTGCACGAACGTGCCGGAAGCTCGAATGTTTTGCATCTTCACGGAGAATTATTAAAAGTAAGAAGCACGAACAATTATAACTTTTTACTGGATTGGAAAGACGATTTATTTTCGACCGATGTTGATGATGATGGTTTTCAGTTAAGACCTCATATTGTTTGGTTTGGCGAAGATGTACCTGCCTTGGAAGAAGCGGTAAAAATTACTTTGGAAGCTGATTTTTTTGTGGTTGTTGGAACTTCTTTACAAGTTTATCCAGCCGCTGGATTGATTGATTATGTAGATTCAAATGTTACGGTTTTTTATATTGATCCGAAACCAATTTCGATTCCGAATTTGAGAAATCCGTTAGAGGTTTTTGCGAATGTGGCTTCGGAGGGAATGAAGCTTTTAATGGAAAGGCTTGAGATTTTGAACCATTAAGAAATTAAGGTTCATTAAGGTTTTACTTTCTTAATGAACCTTAATTTCTTAATGGTTCATTTTTTTTAGCTGAAAGAATAAAAAATCAAAACAAAGATTATTTCAAAACTACTGATTCCGACAGCGAAGCTAGCCCCGATAGTAGTGGAAATCCTTTTTGTTCCGGGGTTCGGAACAAAAAGATTGGAACGGATAGCGGGATTGGCTCCTTGAAAAAAGAATGTGTCTTTTGAAGAGTATTCCTTTTTAAAATTGCCTGCAAAACCTTATATTTGCGAACTTCAAAACACAACTACAATGACTATTTTAAATGAATTGAATGCCGTATCGCCAATTGATGGAAGGTACAGAAGTAAGACCGTTTCGCTTTCGCAGTATTTTTCGGAAGAAGCGTTGATCAAGTACCGCGTTTTGGTGGAAATTGAGTATTTTATTGCTTTGTGCGAAGTGTCTTTGCCTCAATTGAAAAATGTGAATGCAAATTTGTTTGACAGCTTGCGTGACATTTATAAAAACTTTTCTACGGCTGATGCCCAAGCTATAAAAGATATTGAAAAAACGACCAATCACGATGTTAAGGCGGTTGAATATTTTATCAAAACGGCTTTTGATAATCTGGGATTGTCGGAATATAAAGAGTTCATCCATTTTGGATTGACTTCTCAGGACATCAACAATACGGCGATTCCGCTTTCGACAAAAGAGGCTTTTCAGGAAGTTTATTTGAAATTATTGATTGAATTGGTGGCCAAATTGAAGGAATTA
>Ga0247808_10001204_pt1 | contig 12556 bp, 12 predicted proteins | sample UWRJL089202R1_FD_179914 | JGI IMG/M metagenome (GOLD analysis project Ga0247808, IMG submission 179914) | Plant litter microbial communities from Arlington Agricultural Research Station in Wisconsin, United States - UWRJ-L089-202R-1 | ecosystem: Environmental > Terrestrial > Plant litter >... | reverse complement strand
AAATTAAAACGTTGGGGCGCAATGGCCAAAACGTTTACGAAAATAGGGAAGCAGATCGCTATGGCTGTGAAGTCAGGCGGACCTGATCCGGATAACAACTCTCGTTTGAGAGCGATCATACAAAACTCCAAGGATGCCAACATGCCCAAAGACAATGTCGACAGGGCGATCAAGAAGGCTTCCTCCAAAGACGATGGTGATCTTAAAGAAATGGTCTATGAAGGCTACGGACCTCATGGGATAGCTTTCGTTATTGAATGTGTGACAGACAATCCTACACGTACGGTAGCGAGCGTACGTTCTTACTTCACCCGTGCCGGCGGTACGTTGGGTACTACAGGGTCTAACGCTTTCTTATTTGAACATAAATGTATTTTCCGCGTGCGCAAGCAATCGGATATAGATCCGGAAGAGTTAGAACTCGAATTGATTGATGTGGGTTCAGACGAGATGGGAGTGGATGAAGATGAAATAGTCATCTACGGTCCGTTTGAAGCTTTTGGTTCTATTCAGAAATTCATTGAAGAGAAAAAATGGAGCATCATCAGTGCAGATTTTGAACGCATTCCTGTGGAAACAAAACAATTGACAGAAGAGCAGGAAGCGGAACTGGAAAAACTCATCAGTAAGTTTGAAGAAGACGATGATGTGGTGAATACGTTTCATACCATGAGATAGGGTGAATGGTGAGTAGTGAGCAGTCAGTAGGAAGTATATAAATAAAAAACCTTTACATGTCGTAAAGGTTTTTTATTTATACCTGATATTTGCGCATTGCTTACCCTCCACTCTTCACCATTCACCCTTCACTTTTAACAATTCCTTCGTTCTCACAAAAATCGGATGATGATCCCAGATCAATCCCAACATTACCGCCCATACCGCCGAGCCGAGGTAAATCATACGAGCTACCTCAGTAGAAAGGAGTGCGTGAATGAGAATGACTGGAATGAACCACCCAATGATTTTGTCTGTATGGTTAGTCCAGCTTGTTATGGCTTTTTTCCCACCTGTAAAGCCTGCTGCTAAGAGCAAAGAGAATAAACCGAGTACTGTTGCCAATTCTCCTATACCTCGCACAGATGCTATTCTGATTACGGATACGCCTATGTTATGAATGTGTTCCGCATCCGATGCTACACTGGCGGCTATAGAATTGCCTGCCTGATGATCGATCCAGTAACGTATGCTTAATGCCAATAGTCCACTCAGTGCAAACAATGCCACTTGTTTGATTTTAGACAAAGGCGATAGAAAGAATATAAACGGAGCTACAAACAGAAAGGACTCTTTGGCTAAGGGGCCAACAATGATACAGAGGGCGAGCATCAAAGAGTGGTTTTTTTTCATCGCATAGATCACGGCACATAAAACGAGAAAATACAAACTGTCTGTTAAAGGAAGTGCAGCAAAAAGGTTTCCCCAACGTCCTCCCACCATCACAGCGATGACAGCCAGCAGGCTTCCCGAGTCGGAAATGTTGTAGGCTTTGCAACAATGAAAAATGGTTAACCCGGTTAAGGCCATCAAACTTAAGTTGACCAACAGAAATGACATGCGCAGTGGCCATTCCGAATCTGCGCGATGTGGCCATAATTTGGTGTAGACCTGTTCAAAAGGAAAAGAGACAGCCTTCGCTACAAAAGGAACGATAATCCTGTATCTTCTCACCAGGCTTTGATCCTTGAAGTTCCCATCGGCAATAGAGATATAGGTATTGCAGTCCGGATTGTTTTTGTAATTGTAATCCAGGTAGGTATTGTATGCCGGCCCAACCAGGATAGCCAAACAAAAGAAGAAAAGAAGGAGATTTTTATATAAGCTCATTGTAAGAACCATCAGAAAGATTAAAAATACATTTTATTTTTAAAAAACAGGTAATGATTGACTCACAACGTTTGCGTGAGGGATAGGAGCGTAAAGCCCACAGCGAGCAATAAGACATTTGTAAACATGAAGATCGTTTCGAGCGAGGACTTGCAGCGGATAGCCCGGCCCGCAGGGACACGCCCAAACTTAAGGACACTTAGTACAAACAACGGTTTTAATTCTCTATTTCTTATCAGTAAACCTTTCTTTAAAGAGGAATTGGTTTAAAAATTATTAACTTGATTTCATTAAAACATCTTCTTATGAAATATTTTATTCTTTCTATAATTCTATTGGCGATGATCAATCTCGCTGCATGTAACAGAATAAATACGGTGTCATCAGATACAACTATTGACAAGCCGACGAAAGACTTTGCAGAGCCGCCTCATATCGATTTGATCAATGCGCGCTGGGTGGTTCGTGAAATGAATGGTAAAGCGGTTAAACCTCAAGCAGATGTATACATCCGATTCGTGGATAAGGACAAGGTAGAAGGTTTTTTAGGTTGCAATAAGTTTAGTGGAAATTATGCATCGGATGGTGGTGACATTAAGATTGGGCCTTTGATGTCTACTAAGATGACTTGCGAAGACCATGCTATTGAAAGTCAGTTTTCTCAAGCATTGGAAAGCGCTGCTTCTTATAGCACGGACGATAAATACCTGTATTTGAAAAATGATGATGGGGTGTTGGCGAAGTTGGAGGCGATATACTTATAGTTGTAAGTGATAAGTTGTAAGTGGTAAGCAAATAAAAAAAGCTTTACAACTTACAACTTACAACTTACAACTTACAACTTTTTTTTCACTCCTCGTACAGCCTGCGCGGTCAAAGGATCCTCCGGCCAGGAATGTTTGGGATACCTGCTTTTCAATTCTTTCTTCACTTCGAAATAGGTGTTGTTCCAAAAGCTTCTTAAGTCTGAAGTAATCTGTACCGGTTTATAACCAGGAGAAAGCAAATGCAAGGTAAGGGGATTTTTTCCATCGTTGACCGTTGGTGTATCGAGCATGCCAAACACTTCTTGTAAACGCACAGACAAAACAGGAGACGCACCGTTGCTTGAGTATTCTATTTTGATATCAGAATCACTCGGCACTTTGATGCGTTGCGGAGCCAGTTTGTTTAAGGCACTTTGTTTATCCCAATCGAGACTGTTGTTCAGGATTTCTTTGAGATTTAATTTTTTCAAATCTTCCGGTCTTTTGATGTTGTTAAGGTAGGGGGCGAGCCATTCGTCATTGCTCATCAACAGGCCTTGTAGAGATACATCCGGCCAATTATCCTGTGGTCTCCACTTGCGCAAACTCAGCACACGATTTTGCCATTCCTGTACTTCTTCGTTGAAGTCCAGCAAGCGTTCCCCTTCTTTTTTTATCGCATTGCTGATGGCCTGGATCAAATGACTTTCATCCGGATCAGGAAGAGCTTTGGATTGTAAAATGATGCTGCCGATGCGCAATTCTTTGGTGGCAATGAGTCCGCCTTTGTAAGTATCCCAAATGATCGTCTCTACCGTTTTCACAAGCGGAGCGAGGTCTTTAGGATTTAATGGAGAGGCCATGAATATTTTACCTAAACCATTGCGTGCATCAACATGAGCAATCGCCAGCCAGGCTTCATTGGCCAGGTCATCGCGATGACCAGCTTGTGCGTATTTCCCGTTTGACAATTGAAATTGTGCATTGTTGCCTGGTCGCGCAAAGGCGATGCGTTCAGGATAAGCATGCGCCAATATGATTCCCGTTTCAAACGGATCAAACTTTCCGTTGTTGGGTTCTATTTCAAATAACCTGCGGTAAGAAGAAGCAATCTTTTCTATTTTGCCTAATACGTTACCTTGCCCGTCGTTTCTGCGAAAGCGGCGCAGTGCTTCCACACGCAGGTTGATGTCTATACCGGCTTCTTTAGGCAATGGATCTTTTTCTTCTAGTATAGCAGCCACGTCTGTGGCTAGCTCCAGCATGTCGTTCTCTTCCGCCCATAATAACATGTGTGCGATACGGGGATGGCAGGGTAGGCCATGAATTTTTTTCCCGTGTGCGGTAATCTTTCCATTCTCCAATGCTTCCAATTGATGCAAGGTATCGGAGGCCTGCGCCAATGTGCCTTTGGGCGGCACACTCAGCCAGGTCAACTGAGAGATGTCCATGATGCCCCATTGCGCCATGTCCAGCATCAGCGGAGCGAGATCGGCTTCTAGTATTTCGGGAGAACGATGATCGGATAAACTTTCATGAATGCTTCTTGACCACATGCGGTAACAAGTACCCGGGCTTAATCGCCCTGCACGCCCTGCGCGCTGGTCGGCAGAGTCTTTGGATATTTTTACGGTTTCTAATCTGGATAAACCGGAATTCGGATCAAACTTTGAGGTGCGACCGAAACCTGTATCAATAACGATTTTGATGCCTTCAATGGTTAAGCTCGTTTCCGCAATAGATGTAGCGAGTACGATTTTACGTTTGCCTTGCTTATTGGGCATGATGGCGCTGTGCTGTTGGGCAGGCGTCAATTGTCCGTACAAAGGATGAATGGCAAAATCACGCAATTCTTTTTTGAGGATCTCTTCGCATTTTTTTATTTCACCTTGTCCCGGGAAAAAGGCCAATACATCACCTTCTTTTTCTCTGACGGCTTTGAGTATTGTTCTTGCTGTCATTTCAGGAAGAAGAAATTCATCTGTTTCTCCTGTATAGACTACGTCAACCGGATATTGTTTGCCCTGGCTTTGCACCATAGGCGAGTTTAGCAATTTGGTAAGCTGCGGCATATCCAAAGTGGCGGACATGACCATGATGCGAAGATCTGGTCTTAACACTTGTTGTGCTTCTCTGCACAAAGCCATGGCTACATCTGCGTGAATGCTGCGTTCGTGAAACTCATCAAAGATGACCATGCCTACACCTTCCAGTGAATTGTCGCTATGAATCATTCTTGTCAGGATACCTTCCGTTACGACTTCAATTTGAGTTTGATCGCTGGTGCGGTTTTCAAAACGGATGCGGTAACCTACGGTTTGCGCAATCTGCTCTCCCAATAAATCCGCCATGCGTGTTGCAACAGCTTTGGTAGCCAATCTGCGTGGCTCAAGCATGATGATTTTTTTGCCGCCAAGCCATGGTTCATCCATCAAAGCCAAAGGCAAGAGCGTACTTTTACCTGCTCCTGGAGGTGCATTGACGATTAAGGTGTTTTGCTCGGAAAGGTATTTTTTGACATCCGGAATAACTTCCGTGATGGGCAAATCTATAGAGAATGGATTGAAAGGCATGAGTGAGAATTGTCATCTGTTTGACCCTGCTAAATTACGAAATAATGCTCGTTATACCCAATACGGATAAGTGATAATGGAACTTGAGGTAGCCATTTGCCCAATGATTGTCTTTAGTCTATAAATTAATTATCTTGTTTTAACTAAAACTTTTTACAGCTATGAAAAAAATCAATCTATTTTTAATTGCAGCAGGTCTATTGCTGTTGTCACAAAAGGGATTTGCAGTTACGACACACACCATTTTGGTTGGACAGAGCAACAACTTAACTTTTTCCCCTAATTCTATTACAACGGTAGTTGTAGGCGATATTATTCGTTGGGAACGACTGGGTACATTTAGCCATACGACTACATCAGTTGATGTTCCTTTAGGTGCGGCAACGTGGACAAGTCCGCTTAATTCAACCACAACTTTTTTTGAGTATACCGTGACAACTGCAGGAGAATACCGGTACCAATGCAATCCACACGTAGCAAACGGAATGGTGGGTGGATTTCAGGTTAGTTTAACTACTGATATCCAAAAAGGATTGATCTATAATTCATTGATTATCTCTCCCAATCCGTCGACTGATGAGATTCAGGTGGGCTTTCATTCTGATCAATCATTTCAGGCTACCGTATTGATTTTCGATGCCACAGGGAATTTGAAGAAAGAAGATAAGGTAAGAGTAAAAGCGGGCGACAATGTGATTTCATACAATGTTTCTAGGTTCGTGAAAGGAACTTATATCTTCAATTTATTGGACGGTGAAACTGCACTTGTAGCTAAGAAATTTATAAAGGAGTAAGTGAGTTCTACCACACACATTTTTCAGGTCTTATAGAACGAAGAAATGATAGTAAGACCAAAAAATACAGCATAATTAAATTTGAAAAAAACAGAATGGCAGATCAATACGAAGACATCATCAAGAAGGCATATTCTGCTTTTAACGAAAGAAACATTGATAAGGCATTATCAACCATGCAAACCGATGTGCAGTGGTCAAAGGCCTGGGAAGGTGGCTATATAAGCGGGCACAATGAAATCAAGCAGTACTGGACGAGACAATGGACGGAGATAAACCCTAAGGTAGAACCCATTGGTTTTGTTGAAAGAGAGAATGGAAGTCTAGAGGTTAAAGTTCATCAACATGTAAAAGACTTGGGTGGTAATTTAATGTTTGACGGAACGGTAAAGCATGTTTATACTTTTCAAGACGGATTAATAAAAACAATGGATATTGAATTAGTTGAAAATTAATCATTTGCTTTTAACAGCTTCGTAAACTATCAGTGGTTCATTATTATTCGTTTATTGATTACGAATTTATAATGAACCACTTTTTTAATTAGCATTAGTATACAGCTACCGTATCATCCACTTCCATACTCCAGGCATGAATGCCGCCTTCCAGGTTACTGACTTTATCAAAGCCATTTGACTTTAAAAAATTGACAATCGCTGCACTGCGCATGCCATGGTGACAATAGACGATGATATTTTTATCTTTAGGTAAATCCTGTACGTGTTGAGGAATTGTATTCATGGGAATCAGCAATGATCCCTCTAAACGACACAAATCGTATTCAAACTGTTCTCTTACATCCAGCAATAAGACTTCCGTTTGTTTATCCAGTAATGCTTTTAATTCCTTGACGTTAATGCTTTCATGCAAAGTGGTTTCACAAGAGAAGTCATATTTACCTAATTGTTTTATCCCGTAGTTTTCCGGATTGGCATGAATGTCAAATACATGGGTTTGCATGGTCAGTGCATCTAATGTGAAAAGTTTACCCGATAAGGGATGACCTATTCCTAAAATAAGTTTCAACGCTTCGTTAGCCTGCAAGGTACCCATGATACCAGGCAATACACCCAACACTCCAATCTCGCTGCAGGAAGGCATTTCACCGTCTTCAGGAGGCTCCGGGTACAGGCAGCGGTAAGTTGGACCTCTATGTCCCTTATCATCTGTATAATTGAATACAGCAACTTGTCCGTCAAATTTAAAGATAGATCCGAATACAAGCGGTTTGTTTAAAATAACACAAGCATCGTTGACCAGATAACGGGTAGAAAAATTATCCGATCCATCGACTATAATATCATAGGATTCAATAATCGTTAATGCATTTTCAACAGTGAGTTGTTCTGTGTAGGAATGAAAAGTCACCAATGGATTATTGGCTGATAAGCGAGCAGCGGCAGTTTTTGCTTTAGATTTCCCTATGTCTTCTGTCGTGTAAAGAATCTGACGTTGAAGATTGCTGATGTCAACTTTATCGAAGTCTATGATGCCAATACGCCCTACACCTGCAGCAGCAAGGTATTGCAAAGCCGGGCAACCCAAACCTCCGGCTCCGATGACAAGCACGGATGCCGCCTTGATTTTTTCCTGACCTGCCAATCCTACTTCCTGTAAAGAGATATGACGGCTGTAGCGGGAAAGTTCTTCTTTTGTTAACGAGTTTGTCATGATCATTTATGTTCCGCCGGTAACGACAATGCTGATAGAGATGAGAAATGTGAAATGAGAGATGGTGTATATTTTAATTTCACATTTCTCTTTTCACACTTCTCATTTCTCAATTTCATGGTAGCTCATATCCCAATCTTTCCAAACGACTTCGTAGCCTTTACTTTTCAGCATAGCGGCAATCGCAGCAGGAGAGCGTTCGTCTGAAATTTCAAATTGTTCCAGCGCTTGTTCTTTGGACGCATAACCTCCTGGATCTGTTTTGGAGCCGGCACTCAAAGAGGTGATGCCTAATTTGATGACATTGTCTCTGAATTTCACATCTTCGCGTGTAGACATGGACAATTCCACTTCTTCATCAAACAAACGATAAGCGCAGATCAATTGAACGAGTTCTCTATCGCTCATGTCAACCTTTGGTTCTATATTGCCTGCGTGAGGCCGTAAGCGTGGAAAAGAAATGGAATACTTCGTTTTCCAATAGGTTTTTTCTAGATAATCCAGGTGCAGGGCATTGAAGAAACTGTCTGTTCTCCAGTCTTCCAAGCCAATCAATACACCTAAACCCATTTTATGGATACCGGCTTTCCCCAGTCGATCCGGTGTGTCCAGCCGGTAATTGAAGTTTGACTTCTTGCCTTTGGGATGATGAAATTTGTAATTCTCTTCGTGGTAACTTTCCTGATATACCAATACACTGTGCAAGCCCAGAGGAATCAGTTCTTCGTATTCCTCCTGATCCAAAGGTTGTACTTCCATGGACAGCTGCGCGAAGTGCGGTTGAAGCAAGGGCATTATTTTTTTAAAATAATCCATGCCCACTGTTTTATTTGCTTCGCCCGTTACCAGCAATACGTGATCGTATCCGTATGATTTGATCACTTCTACTTCTTTTAAGATTTGAGCTTCCGTCAAAGTGATCCTGCGCATCGGATTGTCCAGACTGAAACCACAATAGGTACAGATGTTCTGGCATTCGTTGGACAGGTACAAAGGAATGTACATCTGCATCGTATTACCGAAACGTTTCAAGGTCAGTTCATGACTCTTGCGTGCCATCTCTTCCAGAAAGGGCATGGCAGCAGGAGAAATCAAAGCTTTGAAATCTTCCAGTGTACGCTTATTCTTGTCCAGCGCGTGGCGAACATCCTGTGTGGTTTTAGCATAGATGCTTTGCTTCACTTCTTCCCAGGAGTATTGGTCGAAGAGTTGCTGAAAAGAATGTGTAGCAGGAGGGTGTAACGCTGACATGTTCAAATTAAAGTTCATCTAAGAAAGAAGTGAACGGACTGCTCGCTTCTGCATGTTGCAATCTTTTTCCCAGCTTCGCTTCGTAAGCCATGCGTCCTGCTTGTACCGCCAGTTTGAAGGCAATGCCCATGTTCACCGGATGGCTGGATACCGCTATCGCAGTATTCACCAATACTGCAGCGGCACCCATTTCCATGGCTTCTGCAGCATGTGAAGGTGCTCCGATACCTGCATCAATGACAACAGGTATTTTACTTTGTTCAATGATGATGCGAAGCATTTCGCGCGTTTGTAAACCGTTATTTGTTCCAATAGGAGAGCCCAAAGGCATTACCGCCGCCGTTCCAACTTCTTCCAAACGTTTGCATACCACCGGATCTGCACCAATGTATGGTAATACAATGAAACCTAATTTTACTAACTCCTCTGCGGCCTTTAGAGTTTCAATCGGATCCGGTAATAAATATTTTGGATCAGGATGAATTTCCAGCTTCAACCAGTTTGTTTCCAGCGCTTCTCTTGCGAGTTGTGCCGCGAATATTGCTTCTTTCGCTGTGCGTACGCCGGATGTATTGGGCAAGAGATTAAATTGCGGATGATTCAAATGGTTCAGAATATCATCTTCCTGATTTTTAATGTCAATGCGTTTTAGTGCGACCGTTACTAACTCTGAACCGGAAGCCAATAAAGCTTCGTGCATGAGTTCGGAAGAACTGAATTTTCCTGTTCCTGTAAACAGTCTTGACTCAAAGGTTTTACCTGCTATGATTAAAGGTTCCATGGTCTTTAGTTTTAAGGGAAGAATAAAATGATTGTACGGTATCCTGCTTGTTCATGGAATGCGTGATGGAAGAAGAAACGGCTACACCGTATACTCCGGTTTGCATCAAGTCTTCTACATCTTCATTTTGTATACCGCCTATGGCGATAACAGGAATATGAATATTTTTTTGTTTCATGTCTAGCAGAATGTTCACATAACCTTCTGTGCCTAACACCGGACTTAGTTTTTCTTTGGTTTTTGTAAATCGGTAAGGTCCTAGTCCGATATAGTCCACATGGGCTTGAGCCAATTGTTCTATATCTTCCAGGGTATTGGAAGTGCCACCGATGATTTTTTCAGGACCGAGTAAAATTCTGGCGTCGGTTGGCGTAGAATCTTCTTTGCCCAGGTGCACACCGTCAGCATCTACAGCCAGTGCAATGTGTACGTGATCGTTGACGATGAATACGGAATTGTACTCTGTACAAATGGCTTTGATCGTTAAAGCCGTTTGCAATAAAGTAATATCATCCACATTTTTTAAGCGCAGCTGTATCCAGCGTACGCCAGCTTCACACGCCTCTTGGGCTTGTTTTATCTGTTCTTCCGGAGAACCATGCGTGATGTACTGTAAAGGTTGTATCTGATGCTTAGACATGGTGCAAGCCTAATCTTGATGTACTGCTGAGTAAATATTTTTCTATGTATTGTTTGGCTTTGAGTATCGATGATTCCAATGACAAACCCAAGGACAAGTTGGCCAGAATAGCAGAAGACAAGACACAACCTGTTCCTCTTTTTTCTGCCGCTAATCGCTTTCCTTCAAATACTGTTTCTCTGCCTCCCTGGAACAAGTAATCGTTGCTGTGTTCGGTTTCCAGGTGCCCGCCTTTTAACAGTACTGTGCAATGGTTGCTGAGCAGGCTTGCGGCCTCTTCTAAATCGTAATCGGGTAGAAGGCTTTTCAATTCGATCGTATTGGGAGTGATCAAGTCCAATTGATCGGCTATAGAAGCCAATGTTTTTTGATCAGGTGAGGAATGAAATTCAAATCCAGCAGAAGCTTTTAGAATCGGATCCCATAAGATATAAGCTTCCGGTAGAACTTGTCGCAAATAGGAGAGCAGCGTGTGCAGCGTTTCATAACTTTTGATCAATCCGATTTTTACATAACGGATATCCAAACGTTCGGTCAATGCTTCGATCTGTGCGATCACTTCATTTTCCGGTAACCAGGAAAGTCCTTTGAAAGCAATATCGTTTTGATAAGTAATAGACGTACATACTCCTAAGCCCAGCGCTTTATGAGCCTCAATGGTTTTGATGTCGGCCAGGATACCTGCGCCTCCGCAAGGATCAAATCCGGCAATGCTTAAGATGTAGGGTCCGTTTTGCATGCGACTAGTAATTGTTGTATGCGTTCTTTTATCAACTCTCTATCTTGCTGTCCGTTTATATTACTCCAAACAGATCCTAACACTGCGGCGCCATCAAAGCCACGCTGTGAGAGTTCCTTCATATGCCTGGCTTCAATTCCTCCCAATGCATAAACGGTAGTTTGTTTTTGTTCCTGCAATTCTTTTACCCAATCATTAAATTGAGTAGCGGAATAAATGGATGTATATTCCTGTTTAGAAATACTCTCAAACACCGGACTCAGCCAAACATAATCAAAACCTTTCGGCAATCGATCGATTTCATCCTGATGATGCAGGGAAGAACTGATCGTTAAATGTCTTTCTTTGGAGAAATTCATCCAAAGGTTCAATTCTTCACTCGACATTTGTTTGATAATCCCTGCTCCGAAATGCAATCCTTTTAGAGAAAACTCTTCCGACAAAGACCAATGCGAATGGATCACGACCTTCTGTCGTTCGATCTCCGTTAATTGTTCCAGCCAATTTTGCAGTTCTTCTTTCGAATACGAAGGTTTACGAAGATGGAAGGTTTCTAATCCGTAGTGCAACAACTCTTGAACAAGCAGCTGCTCATCAGGAATGGCTTTGTGTACAGAACAGACGGTCAGTTTCATAGGAGAGATCTGAAATCAGAAATTTGAAATTTGTCAGATCTCAGATTTCTGATCTCTATTTTAGGTAAATTTCCGCACCGGCCTGAAGAAACTCTTTCGATTTTTCTTTCATGCCTTCTGCGAATACATCGGTATCATTCAATCCATTTTCTTCCGCATAATCGCGTACGTCCTGACTGATTCTCATCGAACAGAAGTTCGGTCCGCACATCGAACAGAAGTGAGCAGCTTTCGCGCCTTCAGCAGGCAATGTTTCATCGTGGAACTCACGTGCTGTATCCGGATCAAGCGACAGGTTGAATTGGTCTTGCCAACGGAATTCGAAACGCGCTTTGCTTAAGGCATTGTCACGTACTTGAGCGCCGGGATGTCCTTTTGCCAAATCTGCTGCGTGAGCAGATATTTTATACGTGATTACACCGTCTTTAACATCTTTCTTATTAGGAAGGCCTAAGTGTTCTTTTGGCGTTACGTAACACAACATGGCGCAACCGTACCAACCGATCATAGCGGCACCAATCGCAGAAGTGATGTGATCGTATCCCGGAGCGATATCGGTAGTCAATGGACCGAGCGTATAGAAAGGCGCTTCGTCGCATTCTCTCAATTGCTTCTCCATGTTCTCTTTGATCAATTGCATCGGTACGTGACCAGGACCTTCGATCATCACCTGGATATCGTGTTTCCAAGCGATCTTTGTCAATTGACCCAATGTTTCCAATTCTCCAAATTGTGCGGCATCGTTGGCATCGGCAATAGAACCAGGACGCAACCCATCTCCTAAAGAGAACGCTACATCGTAGGCTTTCATGATTTCACAAATCTCTTCGAAGTGTGTGTACAGGAAGTTTTCTTTGTGATGGGCCAGACACCATTTGGCCATGATGGAACCACCGCGT
>Ga0247808_10001202_pt1 | contig 12561 bp, 4 predicted proteins | sample UWRJL089202R1_FD_179914 | JGI IMG/M metagenome (GOLD analysis project Ga0247808, IMG submission 179914) | Plant litter microbial communities from Arlington Agricultural Research Station in Wisconsin, United States - UWRJ-L089-202R-1 | ecosystem: Environmental > Terrestrial > Plant litter >... | reverse complement strand
TAAATAGCTGTTTAAAGCGCTGGTTGCATTGGCATGGTATTTACACTATTACTTATGCAGCGAATCTTTAAACGGAGATCTTGGACAAGTTGGATACCGTAAATTCTATTAATTAATAGAACTTTAAAGATTCTTAAAGGCCTCTTGGTTTCAGGAGGCCTTTTTATTTTAATGCTCTTACAAAAGAGCTAAGATGCCTCTTTTGATGGACACCATAAGGTAGGTTTGATCAACAGTTTTAATTTGCTCCCTTACTTAAGCGTCCTATAGTTATTACAAAAAGAATTCTCCTCAGCGATACGCTCTAGTCACTCCTTTTAGACCTTAGGCATTCAGTTTTTGTTCAATTATCACATATTGACCATGTTTTCTATTTAATAACGTCTATTGCTAACCTACTGTTGGTGAACTTCTTTATGATCTATGTCAAAACCTTCTTTATTTGCTTATTTAGGGAAGATATGAAGATTTTAGGGTGCTAAGCCAGATGTAATAGTATGAAAGTAAATAGATAAGCCTCCCTGTTTATACGCTATAGTAACCCGTCATACGTTTATTTTTTCGGTTAAAATTTCACCTATATTTACTAAAAAGTACATTATTTTTTGTTTAAACTCCTTTAAAATTGAGGGGTTGTTTTGATAATTATGCTATTATTGGTTTTATACCTTATAAAAATAAGCTAGACTATTAATCTTTTATCAGTTTTTTTTAAAAAAAAGGATTAAAAATGGAGGAACAAGGGTTGAAAGTGTCAGATAAACAGCCAGAGAAGCTTATGAATATATTGAGTCTATATAAAAAGGCTGTTTCTAATTTTTTATACATCTGATTATTAGTTAATTGAAAAACAAACTCCTTTTCTTTTTTTGATATTTTAAATTTACAAATAGTCTTTACCGTCACAATCACCGTATTTTATTACATCATCAAATCGCAGAAACTTATAGAAAAAAAATACGCTTTGTTCCTCAATCGTTTTTCAGGATGTTACCCACGTCGCTTTGTTAGGAAAACATCAAAAACTGTAAAACGAATCTTACCCTGGTTATGATCTATTAGATGCTTTGTTTAATCCCTTACAACATCATTTACCCCAATCAGCTTTTTAATTATTAAAATTAAGGAGAACGAACAATGAAAAGAATAATAGAAATTTTGTCTCATTCGCAATACGATGCCAATGAAACAGCTTATGACCAGAAAGACTCAAATTGGCTATTAAAAGCAGCCTTAATGCTGTTTTTGCTTTTTCTTACCATGACTTATGCGCAGGCACAAAGTGGTGGTTGGGATGGTATAGTTACAGTCGGTACAGCAGGAGGTACTGATTACGGCAATGGTGTAATCCGGTTATTGAGCGATGTCAATACCGGTTGTGCCGGAGCGGCGGTATTAGAAACAACACCTGCTTATCAGTATAATCCTACAACAGGCGACTTTAATAAATGTTACCAGGTCTTTTTTGGATGTCCCGGAGCTGACAATATCGGTAATGGTACCGATGTAAATGGCGACGGAATGGCCTTTTCCTTTTGGAAAAGTGGCGTTGCTTTTAACAGCAATGGCCTGGCCTGCGGTGGTGGTTTGGGATACATGGGGGCTGCAGCAGATAATAAAATGATTACCATAGAATTCGATACATACAGCAGTATGGGGAATACAAACTTTGATGCGAATTATGGAGGGGGTACATCTGGTAATCACGATGAATTTTCACTTCACAGAGATGGAGACGCGAGTGATGCCGGGTTAATAGCTTTGTCTTCTGCAGATGCGTATAATTTAGAGGATGGGTTGGAGCATACTGTTTGTATTAATTACAACCACACTACTCACATATTTTCTGTCACCATCTCCAATGTTGCCGGTGCTCCAGGCAATATATCCTCTTATTCATTTGACCTTACTGGTTCTCCGTATGAATTGGGTACTTATTTTGGTAATACAGGATTGAATCAAGCCTGGTCATCAGGTAAAGCAGGCGCAACAAACCCTTCTACAGTCACTCCAAGTGCTGCCATATCTATCGTAGCAAATTTAGGTGGTGTTCCACTTTGTCCTGCAGGTGTTGAAATTACATCGCCTTCTGATGGACAGTCATTCTCAGGATGTCCGGTTGCACCGATCACCATCAATGCGACTCCAACACCTCCGGCAAGTACAACAACTACCAACATTGAATTTTTCATTGATGGAACGAGCATGGTAGTAGATGCTATTGCTCCTTATAGTTATACCTGGCCGGTACCTGCTCCGGGAGGCCACGTCATTACAGCCGTTGCGCATTGGTCAGATGGAAGTACTTCTTCCGCTATACCTGTAGGTTTCATTGCCGGAGATATACAAAAAACATCTACAGCACCGACTATTGATGGTACTAAAGAAGCATTATGGAATAGTTATGGGGGTGTAACAATGACTAAATCAAACGGTGCCACAGGTACAGATCTTTCCAGCAAATGGAGCATGACGTATGATGCGACTAATTTGTATGTATTGGTTGATGTGACGGATGATGCCAAGATCAATGACAGTGGAAATGATTACGAAGATGATGCGGTTGAAATTTATATCGATTTAGGTAATACTAAACCATCGTCTTATGGTGCGAATCAATTCCAATATGTTTTCAGCTGGACAAATAATGCGGCACCAAACACGCCAACCAGTATCGCTGAAACGAAACACGGATCTATTGGAAGTGTCATCTCAAGACAAACGACTTCCGGAACAGGTTATATCATGGAAATACAAATACCCTGGTCAACGATGAATGGCGCAAGTATGCCTGCTCCCGGAACTGCTATGGGTTTTGATGTCAGCATAAATGACGATGACAATGGCGGTACCAGAGATAACCAACTTTCGTGGAATGATGCTACCTATGGAGAATGGGATCATCCCAATTTATTTGGTACAGTAAAATTCACAAGTTGTGATCCTCTTCCGGTAAGCTTGTTAAACTTTAACGGTAAACTGGCAGGCTCAACAGTGGTGCTCAACTGGTCTACCGCTACAGAAATCAACAACAAAAAATTCGTTATTGAACGTACCAGCGATTACTTGAATTGGGAATCTATCGGGGAAGTTGCTGGCGCGGGTAATTCATCTTCTGCTCTTTACTATACATTTAGAGATTATACTCCACTGAATGGAGTGAGTTACTACCGATTGAGACAAGTAGATTTCGATGGCGCATTTTCTTACAGTCGTACTGTGGTAATAGAAACCGGAGAACATCAAATTCCGGTTAGTATCACAATCAGTCCTAATCCTTTTGACGGGGACTTAACGATTACCAGTAACGTGATAGATGAGAACATGGACATTATCATCTACGATGTACTGGGTAGAATTTTGTACCAGGTAAATCACAAAACGGATAACGGTATTGTATTGATCCAGCCGGAATTACCAAGTGGTACTTATATTATCACCGTACAAACTGATTCTCTGATAGAAAAAAGCAAGATTATAAAAAGATAAGCATTCATACCAAGGGACTTTAAACCGGCATGTCTAGAAGAGAGATGGGTGATTTAAGTGAAAGTTCGAAATGGTATAAATAAAAGGACCAATAGCATTATAATGGTATATTTCATCAATATTCTATCATGCTATTGGTCCTTTTTTGTTGCTGATAGTTAGTGGTTTAGATACGATATTGGCGTATATTTTTGATATTTTAAATTGACAAATAGCCTTTATCAGCAAAAGTGGCAATCTTTGAAAAGTGATAAAAAAAAACACTTACGTTCTATTAAAGTGTTTCTAAACAGCTTCTTACAAAAGCTTTAAAAAATACCGCTAATCGATCCCAGCCGGATCTTTTCAACAGTAAAATCATATAAGACATATATGAAATCACGTAACGTTTTATATCTGCTAATGGGCATTTTAAGCATATTAACCCCTGAACTCCAGGCGCAGGTGGGTTATTATGACGCCCCTTATACGAGGTATGAAGCCGATCTTGGAACGTTGACCAATGCTACAATTAGCACGAAATCTTATAACCAGGGCGCGCTGCAAAGTGAGGCTTCAGAACAGGTGTGTGTAGATTTATCTGCTAATGCAGCCGCTGTGCAATGGACAGTGACGGCTGCAGGGGATGGTTTGGTCGTGCGTTATAGTGTTCCTGATGGACAATCCGGAAGTATACAGGTTTATGCCAGCGGTACATTAGTAGGTACAATGAACCTGACTTCGAATTGGTCCTGGCAATATTTAAGTTCAGATCCCAATCCCAACAACTCAGGAGTAGTGAATACCAATCCTAAGATGCGATTTGATGAGGTGAGGATGAAACTTCCTTCTTCCATTCCTATAGGAGGGACCTTGAGGTTAGTCAGACAAAGTGGGAATGTCACCATAGATTTTGCGGAATTAGAACCCGTACCGGCAGCTATCACTGCTCCTGGTGGAAGTGTAACTTTTACAGGCGGTAGTTTGCAAACGTTTATCACGAATAATGGAGGGAAGATAATTTATGTTCCTGCCGGATTATACAATATAGGCAGCGATCTTTTTTTTGGTAATGCCAACACAACGTTGATGGGAGCAGGCATGTGGTATACGCAGTTAAACTTTACAAGCAGCATCGGCAATGATGGCGGCCTATGGGCGCAAGCAGCCAACATTAGTTTTTCTGATCTCTATTTGACTACAGATAGAAACTCCAGGTCTGATTCTTATAAAGCATTGAATGGAGTATATACCAATGGTGCCACCATAACCCGCGTATGGGCAGAGCATTTTGAATGCGGAGGATGGTTTGCCCAGTATGGGGCCGGTCCTGCTAACTCAGACGGATTAGTCATGTCTTATTGTCGTTTCAGAAACAACTATGCGGATGGCACGAACCTTTGTAAAGGTACCGTTAATAGCATCGTCGAGCATTGTAGTTATAGAAACAATGGAGACGATGACATGGCGATCTGGTCAGCAGAGAATAGGGAATGCCGCAATAATACGTTTCGCTACAATACGTCTGAAAACTGTTGGAGAGCCTCGGGTGTTGCGATTTATGGGGGATACAGCAATAAGGCGCATAATATTTTAATTCAGGATAATTTAGAAGTGGGTATAAAAGTAAACAATGCGTTTAAAGGAGCAGGTTTCAATGGAGGCGGGATGCATGAGTTCTACAACATCATTATAAAACGATGTGGCACTTACAACGATTTATTCAATTCTCCAGTCGGCGCCATCGATTTAGGTGTTTACAATTGGGACGCTGGTACCAGTGTACAGAATGTAAAGTTTTCCTGTATCGACATCCTGGATTCTAAAAATGATGCCATCTATTTTCACAAAGTATCCGGAGATGGATTTTACAATTTGGTATTTGAAAATATAAAAATCGATGGTACGGGAAGAGAGTATCCGAATAATGGAGGTGCGGTAGGAGGCAGAGGGTATGGTATTCTGTTTAACGGATATCCTGCGGGTTACGGTACATATTGCGGCATCACTTATGCCAACAGAGGAGGGAGCGCAGGTTCTGATGTCAATACCAGTCAAATCGGTTCATTCAGCTGGAATGCAGTAGGAGGTTGTCCTACCGGCTGTTCGCTGGGAAGCTCTACCCTGATGACTTCCGCTGCCACATTTGGAGTGTGCGATAATCCCATTACTTTAACGGCTACATCTACGGCTCCTTCTGGCAATACCATAAGTTATGTAGAGTTTTTTGTTGATGGAACAAGCATTGGTACCGACAATACGTCTACTTACAGCATGCCATGGAGTAGTCCTACTGCAGGAAGTCATCAGTTCACCGCTACTGCTCATTATACACCATCGGGAACAACAGCTGCTTCTGCTACTCAATTTGTAACCGTGGTACAAGGCATTTATTCAACTTCTACTCCACCTGCCATTGATGGAACAATAGATGCTTCATGGAGCGGTTATCCGGCATCAAGCATTACGAAAGGTTACAATAGTCCTCCTGATCTTGCCGCTAATTTCAAAACAAGATACGATGCCACTTACTTGTATGTACTAGTAGATGTTACAGACGACGTAGTACAAAATGATGCAGGAAATAATTGGGACAATGACGGGGTCGAAATATTTATAGATATAAACAATGATAAATCGGGTGGGTATGGAGCAAATGATTTTCAGTTTGCTTTTGTAACGGGCAACACTACTGTTTTCGAATACCAACACAATACTATAACGGGAGTAAGTTTTGCTCAAGGTACAAAAACCGGTGGTTACATCATGGAAGCCAGAATTCCATGGACAACCTTGGGATTAGCAGCTGCTCCTGGTGCAGGTACCTATGTAGGTTTTGACATCGGTGTCAATGACGATGATAATAACGGTGTACGTGACAATCAATTGAGTTGGAACGATGCAACGTTTGCGGAGTACAACAACACTTCATTGTTTGGAACACTTCAGATTCCGAATTGCAGCAGCCCACTTCCTGTAGAACTGATCAATTTTAGCGCTCAGAAGAAAAATGAAACAGTGGTATTGGAGTGGTTAACGGCTATTGAAATGAATAATGACAAGTTTATTATAGAACGCTCGGAAGACTTTTCAAACTGGGAAGTTATTGGTGAAGAAAAAGGCGCAGGTAATTCTAACGTAATCAGTCAGTATAGTTTTGTTGATTATGCTCCGCTGTCCAATACGGCTTATTACAGATTGCGTCAACAGGATATTGATGGTACCGTTGCGCATAGTCATGCTGTAATTGTACAAACAGAAGGCGCCCAAAACTTAACCATCAGCCCGAACCCTTTTGAGGAAGAATTAAACATTCAAACCGGTTTAGATGGAGACCTGCAAGTTAAAATTTTCGATGTGATGGGACGATTACTGTACGATACCCATTTTCAAAACAGTACAGGTTTGCAACAAATTCATCCGGATTTGCCTTCGGGGACCTACATCATTACGGTGCAAACAAAAGCCTTTATAGAACAGCGTAAGGTCATCAAACGATAAAAGGTTTGTTGTCGAACCGCTCTTGATCTTTTAATCTTAAGGAAAAATGGCATGTAAGATTAAGAGGAAATGGATATGTGTTTTCTAAGAAAATGAAAGCAGTCATTAACAGAAATCACAATCACACGACCGGTATATTTCATCTGTACTTTATAATATACTCCGCTTCTTTTTGTTCTGTCAGTTAGAGACTTAGCATTATTACGAATGACTTTAATTGATATTTTAAATTGACAAATAGCCTTTACGGCTTCAATGCATTTCTTTTGAGTACGAGTTTGAGATCTTAAAAAGAGAATATAAAATCTTCAAATTCTATTCGCTAATCCGTTTTTTCGGGGCGCCTTCCATGTTTGGATGAGCAGCAAAACGGAGAAAAAATAAAATGCTTGAGCATGACAGTCTATTTTCACCGCTATGGTTCTTTATCAACAATTGCACCTTTTAATTATTTCAAAAAATAAGAAAAAGACCAATGAAAGGACTTATTAAAAAACACTACCATTCGGATTTTAATACAAGTAAAAAAATCCAGGAGGATGAAAGCGATAGTTTTCATCCCGTAACAGATGATCTTCTATCTGTTTTATCCAGGAGGATTATTTTTACTGCTATTGTTCTGATCACTGCGGTGAATAGCTATGCGGCTACCATCACATCAACTACTACAGGCGGAGCCTGGAATGTTGCCGGAACGTGGGCAGGCAATGTGGTTCCACTTGCGGCAGACGATGTAGTCATTGCAGCAGGAGCATTGGTTACTCTTCCTTCTTCTCAGACATGCCGTACACTTTTAATCAACGGCAATCTTCAATTGACGGGTACCGGTATCACCCTTACGCTCTCAAACAATTCAGTCATGACATTGGCTGCCGGGAGCAACTTGTTCATTGGATCGAGCAATACGCTTCTTTTTTCCAATACAAGCGGAGGTGCTGGAATCACGAACAACGGAGGTACTATCGCAAGTTCTGGTACGAACGGAGCCGATGGAGGTACTATCCAAACCAGCATTACAGGCGGTGGAGCTTTCACGATTGGAGGATCAGCGGCTACTACTGTTAATCATTTAAAGTTTGTATCCAATGCTAATTTTAATATCAGCGGTCCTGGTTTACTGATTAACGGAACGTTTACAATACCTGAAAATAACTGGGTATGGAATGGTGCGTCTAAATCACCTATCTATGGAGCGGCTTCAACACTGTATATCAATAGAAATAATCAAGGCCTCAATACCGGCAATCCTTTGGATAAAGCCTGGGCTGTGCAAACCGGAACGATTGGTGTAACACCTGGTTATCCTAATAATGTGACTTTGGTTAACATGGGAAACTCCAGTGGGAATGTGAATCCTCCCAACGTCAATGTAGGCTGGGCACCAACGGGAACCATAGGACTTAACGGTACACTTCGAATAGGAGATGGAACACTCAATGGATTGGCGAGTTTAAAAAATGTTACCAATTTTAATTGCGGAGGCATTATAGTAGATAACAATTCCACATTGGTAGGTCCCGATGCAGGTGCTACTTGCATCAACCGCGGTGATTTTATTCTTCAAGGTGCCACTACAGGTTTGTATTATCATTATGCAACCATGAATTTTGCCGGTTCCGGGACTCTTGCAGCGCCGCAGGTTATTAGTACTACCGGCGCAACAGCGATTACATTTCCTAATATTATGGTAAGCAATGGTACTTATGTACGGTTGGATGACGATGTAAATATTCCAGGTACTGGTGTGGTTACATTAGGCACGGGCGGTGGTTATATCGGAACAAGTGCCACGAATTCTCTTACTGTAGCAAATACATCAAATACTGCCGTGACGGGCGGAGCCTCTAATGCCTTTATAGATGGTCCATTGATCTGGTCCCTGGCTGCTGCTGCAACAAACTATACTTTCCCTTTAGGAAGTGGTGTCAATTATCTTCCATTGACATTGAATAAAGTTGCCGGTAGTGCGGTCACTTCAACGGCTCAGGCTTTTGGTACCGGTTCAGGAGGTACAGTTGACGCGACGATGTCTTCTTTAAGCGGTACAGAATATTGGTCATTGACTACTTCTGCCGGTTTGCCGACAGGTTCTGTGGTTTCTTTGGCAAGACCAGCTGCTATTGCCCCATTCGCTTATATAGCAGAAAGTAAAACCACTGCAGGAGGAAGCTATACTTCCATTGGAGGTACCGTAGGGACATTCGGTATCAGCAATTCTAATACGATTGGTGCGGGTTCAACCTTCTTCTTCACTTTGGGTACGCCGCCCATTGTTTCTACATTAGCCGCTACATCCATTACTACTACCGGTGCTACCCTGAACGGAGCGTTCAATACCGGAGGAACTTCACAGGCTACGACCTTCAGTTATGGATTAACAACGGCTTATACTACCACAGTTAATTCCATTCATACACCAATCAACAGTACGAGCAGTGTATTGGATTCACAACTGGTAACAGGTTTAACGGCCAATACCATTTATCATTACAGAGCATCAGACGTTACAGACCAGGGTAGTGACGTAGTGTTTATTACCGCTCCCAATTCCCCCATTGTTGGAGCGCCAAATACACCTACGCCTAATGGCTTCACGGCCACCTGGGCTGCACCGGCTGCTATGGGTTCTGCCACCTTTACTTATACTGTAGAAGTCTCAACAAGTCCAGGCTTTACTACGATTGCTGCCACACAAACAGGAATAGCTTCAGGTACGAACACGTATACATTTACCGGGTTATCTTCTGCTACGCAATATTTTTACAGAGTGAGAGCAGTGAATGCTACTGCTAGTTCTGCTAGTTCTGCAACTAGTGTTTCTGTTTCCACATTGATTGTTCCTACTGTGGCATGTACTACGGGCAACGGTTCTCCGGGTACTACGGGTACGATTTCAAGTGCGGCATCGACGCCTGTTATCGATGGTAACATTGATGCCGTGTGGACTACTGTACCTTCCAACAATATCACACAAAAAATTGGTGTGGCAGATGAGGGAAGTGGTTTGCAAGCTACGCCAAACAATACCTCCACCTGGAAAACCATTTGGGATGCTAACAACTTATACATTTTAGTTGAGGTTACGGATGCTACTCTTGTAAGAGAAAATGGATCAATACCTGTTGCAGGCTCTACTTCAATTACTACTCTAAATCCAACTCCTCCTACAAGTCCAACGCTGGGAAATGCAAATGCATGGGATGTAGATGGAATAGAGTTTTACCTGGATGGTAATAACAATAAAGGCGGAGCTTATGACAATACCAATGATTTTCAATTGAGATTTAATCTCGGATCATCAGTAGTAACGGGTGTTGGTAACGCACCGTTTGCTTCACTTGCTCCTAGAATCACATTTACTATGAAGCCGATTGCAGGCGGATACCTCCTAGAAGCCTCTATACCATGGACCGGAGCAGGAGGAATTAATTCAGGAGCATATCCAGGCATCGCTGTAGGAAATAAAATAGGTATTGATTTTAGTATTAACGACAATGATGGAACAGCTTGGCGTACCGCACAACAAGGCTGGTACGATGGCTTGGTTGGAAGCATTGCACAGTATCAGGATACGCGATTATTTGGTACAGCAACATTGGCTACTTGTCCTCAACCTCCAACGGTCATCTTGCCGACGGTAACCAACATTACAGCCAACGGTGCCACTTTAGGCGCCACAGTTACCTCAAGCGGTGATTCTCCTTTAGCTGCACGAGGAACCGGATACACCAATGCTCCTGTTACGAATGGTTTAAGTAATGCCATACCGGAAGGTGGTACAGGAGTTTCTGTATACTCCGGTCCGGTGCGTACGGATATGGCTCCTCAAACCAAACATTATTATTTAGGTTATGCCACCAATACCAACGGTGGAACGGGTGTAAGTGTCGTGAATAGTTTTTATACTTTATCCGCTTTACCCTCTACACCTCCTGTATTGACTGCCAATGCCTGTACACAGATGATCCTGAATTGGTCCAGTCCTACTTTTCCTCCGGTTGCAGAAGCTACTCAAACAGGATACTTGTTGCTTCGCTCCACTGATCCAGCGGTTCCTTCTACTACAGGAATTGCTACAAGAGTAGCTACGAAGCAAGCAGACTTGGCTGCCGGTACTACTTTAATTGCTACGATAGCCAGCGGTTCTACGCTTACTTATACCGATGTTACTGCGGTTGCGGGAACTACTTATAATTATACGTTGGTCCCTTTTACTTGGGACGGAGTAACGGCTGATTCTACCTATAATTATTATACAGCAGGTGCTGCCAGTATCAATGCAACAATAGGCACATTGTCTGCTCCTACCGCATCTGCAACGAAGCAGCCTACTTGTGCAGATCCAACAGGAACCATTACTATTAATCCTTGGGACAATACCTTAACCTATAGTATCGATGGTACCAACTTTGTAGCAGGTCCTGACTTTACGGGTTTAAGTGCGAATTCATACAATGTAGTAGCGAAAAAAGGAAGCTGTATTTCAGATCCAGCAGTAGTCGTAATCTCTGGCATTCCTGCTTTACCTGCACCTTCTGCTACCGCTTCACAGCCTACCTGCACAGATCCAACGAGTACGATCACCATTAGTCCTTGGGACAATACCTTGACTTATAGTATCGACGGCACCAATTATGTGTCTGGCCCAACCTTTACAGGTTTAGCTCCGAGTACGACGTATAACATCACAGCTAAAAACAGCAATTGTACTTCGTCTTCTGCACAAGTAATAACATCAGGAGTTACAGGGATTTTACCATCTCCTTTAGTATCCGTTTCACAGCCTAACTGTGGTAACTCATCGATCGGAACAATTACTATTAATTCATGGGACAATACATTAACCTATAGCGTTGATGGTGTTAATTTCTTATCAGGTCCAACCTTCAGTGGCCTGGCTGCAGCTACTTATGACGTTGTGGCTAAGAATGCATATTGTACTTCACTATCGACATCCGCAACTATTCTGGTTGTAGCTCCTTGTGTTCCTTTATTCATTCCTAATCTGATTACACCGAACAGTGATGGAAAGAATGACCAGTTTGAAATTTTAGGACTTCCTTCCGGCTCAGAGTTGACCGTGTTTAATCGTTGGGGAAACAGAGTCTACGAGAGTAATGATTACGATAATTTATGGGCAGGAAGTAATATAGGAGATGGTGTGTATTACTACGGCCTGAAACTTCCCGATGGAAAAGAATACAATGGATGGCTTCAGATTGTAAGATAAGCTGTAGTTTCCCTCAGAATGAAAAACAATATCACACATAACAGAACTCAAATGAAAGTAAATTTTGTAATCCCGTTAAGAAAGGAAATGAAACTGATCCCACTGTTTCTGTTTCTAATCATTTTCACAGCGTGTAAGACCAGTTCGGAAGATGGGGCTTCTAAAACTAGTTCTACTATTTCTTCCCCTGGAAGTATTAATACCATTGAGTTTTTCTTAGATGCAACCGGCACTCCTCATTATTTAGTGAAACACAAAGACAAAGTGGTGATTGACAGTTCAAGCATGGGTTTTGAATTCAAAGGACAAAATCCTTTCAAGACTGGATTTGTGATCAAGAAAACTACAGAAAAAAGTTTTAA
>Ga0247808_10001201_pt1 | contig 12568 bp, 8 predicted proteins | sample UWRJL089202R1_FD_179914 | JGI IMG/M metagenome (GOLD analysis project Ga0247808, IMG submission 179914) | Plant litter microbial communities from Arlington Agricultural Research Station in Wisconsin, United States - UWRJ-L089-202R-1 | ecosystem: Environmental > Terrestrial > Plant litter >... | reverse complement strand
CACTTTCAGCAGGTGTTGTGATTGGATAGGTTTTGCCAACGTTAGGTTTGGTGTAGGTCATTACAGGCTCTCCTTTACCGTCACCATCAGTATCGACGCCAATTACCGGCCAGTCTTTTACCCAGCGCATCGGCTGTAAATGCACAACCCTGCCATAGGCGTCCTTATCCTGAAAATGCAGGAACCAGTCTTCGCCCGACGGCGTATCAACCCAGGCACCCTGATGTGGGCCGTTTACTGTAGTTTTCCCCTGATCCATCACCACTTTACGTTCGTAAGGGCCGTAGATATTTTTGGAGCGTAAAACCAACTGCCATCCTGTGCCTACTCCGCCGGCAGGCGCAAATATGTAGTAATAACCGTTACGTTTGTATAATTTTGGGCCTTCAATGGTTGGATCAAGCTCATGACCGTCATAAACCATGGTACCAGAAGTGATTGCTTTTTCGCCCGAAGCATTCAGCTCTTTCATGGCGATGACACTCTTAATACCAGCCCTGCTACCTGCAAAAGCATATGCTAGATATACTTTCCCATCTTCATTCCAAAGCGGACAAGGGTCTATTAGTCCTTTGCCTGGTTCAACAAGAACTGGCTCAGACCATCTGCCTGCAGGATCTTTGGTTTTAACCACATAGATACCGAAATCAGGATCAGGATAATAAATATAAAACTCGCCTTTATGGAATCTGATAGCTGGTGCCCATACGCCATTGCCATGTTGTGTTTTTGAGAAATGCGAAAAGGGCGGCTGGCGCAGCAAAGCGTGGCCCAGGATGGTCCAGTTCACCAGATCTTTAGAATGCAGGATCGGCAGGCCGGGTATCGCATCAAAACTGGATGCTACCATATAAAAATCGCTACCTACACGTACTGCATCAGGGTCTGAATAATCAGCATCGAGGATTGGGTTTTTGTATTTTCCATTGCCAAGGTCGGCGACCCACACTTTGGAGACATTGGTTTGTTGTGCCTTTGCGGCAGGGATAGACAGCGTTAAAAGTAGTGATAGGGTCAGAGAAATTCTGCTTGTTTTAAAGGATTCCATGGACATTTGCCGTTAATAATTGGGTTTAATTGATTGATTCTATTATTTCGATGTTGGCTGCCATCCTTTTAATATTTTATCTAGTGTGTATTCTTTGATTTCAGTTTCTGTAAGCTGGTGTGACCATGCTGACCTTTTCTCAGGTTGAAATCCTGGTCCTGAATTTTTATATTCTGCATAGTAAGCAGTTTTTTCGTTAGTTTCTTTACCCCAGTTGTTCCATCCTTCTGCCCTGATTAATTTAGGCAGGGAACAGTTGATATACACAGCTTTAGCATAAGGTCTCCATGGTCTGCCCAGATAAAATGAATTATCCGGAGCATCACCCGTTACTTTGCAATTTAAGAAAACATAACCATATTTAACGGTATCAGGCGAAGATGAGGCAGTAATATAGCCTCCACCTTTCTTGCAGAAGATCTCGCAGTCATCAAATACTGCTGTAGCTGATCCGAAGATGAAGTCGACTGTTCCTTCAATGTAGCAATTCTTGAAATATTCCCTGCTGTTAGCACCGTAGGTATATAAGGTATCCTGAAAACCAAGCAAGCGACAATTGATGAATGTTGCCTTGTCTCCTGCAACCCATAGCGCTACGGCCTGGCCTACAGGGCCTGATGAATTTTCAATAGTGATATTTTCAGCAGTAAATTCGTCGCCATAAATATAGAAACTGGCAGATCCTGAAGTACCCTTTTCTTCACCAAAACTATTTTTCTTCGCTGCGAAGTCATCATAGGTAAGAATGGTTTTATTCAGATCTTCACCAAGCAAGCGTACCATCCTTTTTGAGGAAGAAAGGTTCAGTTTTTCTTTGTAAATACCTTTTTTAATGAAGATCGTTGTAGTTACTTTTCTGAAATCAGGGACTGCAGTAATGGCTTCCTGAACGGTTTTGAAATCTCCTGAGCCATCCTGGGCAACTACAATTTGTTTATTTTGACTTTTGGCACTTAGAAAAATACAGGCACATAACAGGCTTAAAAGGATCTTCTTCATTATTTTGCTGGTTTAGGTTTATATACAAAGTCTGCTAATTTAATGTGTTGCAATTGCATTTCATGCAGCACAATTTCAGCCATCCTTCTCGCACCGAGTTCATTAAAATGGGTATTATCTTTGTGCCCTTCGGGATAAATGGGATTAACGCCGGGCTCGATCTGCATAAAGAGCATTTTTGTTTGTGCAGGACCAAGTTGTCCAAATAAGGTACGACTTCCCTTGTCCAGATCAATTACAGGCACTTGCAAGTGCTTGCCGGTTTCGTAGACGGCATTGCTGTAATCTTCATGCGTTTCCAGGGCATTACCCGCCTTGTCAAACTTCATCCTGGAAACTGGGGTAATCAATACAGGTTCACCACCTTTGGCGCGTGTTTCCGTAATAAATTTAGTTAGGTTGACGATATAATCAGGCACAGCAGTATACCGGTCCTTATATTTTTCTTCCTTGGCTTCGTCATTATGTCCAAACTGTATCAAAACATAGTCGCCAGCAGCAATGCTGTCTGCAATGGGTCTCCATCGTTCTTCACTGATGAATGTACGGGTACTGCGTCCCCCCTTTGCACGGTTCTCGAATTTGACTTCCTTCGTAAAAAAGCCTGCAAAAGGCATTCCCCAACCGGTTATTGGCGCGCGGGAGGGTTCGTAAGGGCAAATCGTGGAATCACCAATCATCCAGACAGTCACCGGTTTTTTATCTTGTTTAAAGGCCATGGCCAATACAACGAGTATTCCTACACTGAAAGTGGCTGCGATACGGTTCATTACTTTTTAACTACAGGTTTAACAATGTGGTTTACCAGATCCAGATTCAATGTACGAATTTCCTTAAGAACCAACTGTGCCATTTCCCGGGCACCAAGTTCATTGAAATGGGTATCATCTATTTTGCCTTCAGGATAGTTTGGGTGCTCTCCAGGCTGTAACTGATTGAACAACATTTTTGAATCTTCCACGCCGAGCTTCTGTAGTAGCGCGATGCTTTTTTGATCCAGGTCTAACAGGGGCACTTTTTGTTCTGAAGCAACGGTACGTACCATTGCGGCATATTCAATATGTGTATCCAGGGCTTTGCCCAATGCATCAAACTTTCTTCTGGAAACCGGGGTAATCAATACGGGATTCCCACCTTTGCTCCTGGTTTCCGAAACAAACTTGATGAGGTAATTGCGGTAATCATTTATGGGTGTATAACTTGCCTTAGTAGGCACCTCGTCATTATGTCCGAACTGAATAAAAACGTAATCTCCTGTATGCAGGCTATCGACGACAGGCTGCCAGCGATTTTCAGCAACAAAGGTCTTGGTGCTGCGCCCATTCTGTGCGCGGTTTTCTATCTGAACATCCTTATCAAAGAAATTGACAAAGGGCATACCCCAACCCGTTTCGGGATAAGCAGTAGTTTGTTTGATAGCGATTGTAGAATCTCCGATGAGGTATATACGGATCTTCTTTACAGGTTGCCGGAAAGCAAAAAGTATCAACAGCACGAATGCTGCTGATACTTTGATATGTTTTTTACTCATCATTGGAATTGATAGTTAGTAAGCCCATCGTGGGTCACCCAGTGCTGTATTTCCTGTTCCTGCAGTGCGCAGGGCGGATCCTGCAGGTAAAGTAAAGTCTGTGGTGGTTGCCGTCCATGACAATGCTGTAGTAAACGTATTGGTTAACGTTGCAGGAGCAAATGTCAGTGCTGTAGTACCTGTCGAATTCAGGTTAAAATAATCTGTATTAGAGATAGACAGGGTAATTCCAGTTGCTGTTGCACGCAGTGCTGCTGCTGGTACAGATCCGGATTTAGGCGTGTTGGCCAGGATACTGTTGCTGATGGACATATTAACTGGGTTAGCTGCCGCGTCAAGCAATGCGTATTTACTGTTACCACCAAATCCGTTAAATGTACTGTAGCTTACCGTGATTGTCGGAGTCACGTCAGCATTCAGCGTTTTAGAAGCAAGGAAAAGACCCGGACCTGCATTATAGAAAGTCGACTTGGTTATGGCTAGCTTAGAAAATTGCATGTTATCCAGGTGGAAAGTATAATAGGCAGATGTCGCATTTGCACCATTGTCGTAGACGATAGAGTTGTTTACCGTGATGTCTCCGATTTTATGGTCTTTCACATTGGCCCCTCTGTTACCTCTCATAAACGAGGTACTGAAGTTATGCACGATGCAGTTATCTACGCTTACATTGGTGTAGGTAGCTGCTGCAGCATTGTTAGCCTGTGTACCGATATAATTGATAAAATAAGCTGCTGCTCCCGCTGCTCCATCAAATTCAATACCCGATAGGCTGATTCCAGCTCCTGTTCCTTCGATAGTGATTTCCTTTATTTTTAGTAAAGTGTTTTTTGGATCTCCGGAGGTAGATTTCAGTGTAATTGTTTTCTGAGTGATGAAAGTATTGGCCGCACTCAGGTCGTAGGTACCTGGATTTAATCCGATCACAGCACCGTTTGCGGCATTTGCGATGGCAAGTGCCAGGTTATCTGTCGCAGATAAAATCACAGTATAAGCAGTTGGAGAAAGCGTTGTGAAACTCAGCAACCCTTTACTTTTAGTATCTGCAAAAAGCTCTGCATTGTATTTTGTAGCAGCTGTTAATCCTGTAATTACTTTCAGTCCGGCAGCGGCATCAGCAGCGCTAAGTGCAACTGTGACTGCTGTACCTGTTGTAGGTGTCAGCTTGATGGAATTTAATCCCACTGTAGGAGTGAAGCGAAGCGTAACTCCGGTTTCCTTGACTTCATTTTCACGCAGTGCGGCATATAGCTGCGTTCCAGTCAGCGTAAACCCAGCACTCACGATGTTTTTTGAAGCAGGTTGATCTGCAGTAGCGTTGGCACGTACTCTGGCAAAGTATTTTGTACGTACCGCGATATTATCTTCAGTAACCCTGAATATTAGTGAATCTGTAGTTCCTGTATAAGCAATTGCTGAGAATAGGGAATCTTTGGCGAATTCTACTGTATAAGTGAACTTTTTGCCTGTTGATAATAAAGGCTGATTCCACTTCAGTAATGCACTTGTTGCTGCCGAAGCCACACTTAGATCGCCAGGCTTAAAGATCCTTGCCGGATCTGTAGGTACGTCGTCAGACTTTTTACAAGATGCGATAAGCATCGCCATTGCCGCAACAAACAATAAATTGCAGGCAATTGAATTGATATATTTCTTCATGATCATTGTTTTCTATTAATAACCAAAGTTTTGAACCATAGCCGGGTTTTCAATCAGTGCTGATTTAGGATACGGGAATACCTCTTTTTTATTCGCTTCAAAGTAAGACGCAAAGCCAGATAATGGACCTGAAATTGATCCTGTTGAAGGATCATCCGTTACTGCTGCTCTCCAGTTTTTGGTGGTATATCCCGAAGGCGCTGCACTGGTACCCAGCCCCGGCGTATAAAAGACATTATTCACTGTTGTTGAAGTCCCAGGATATAAATCCAGGTTAGCTACTTCAGCTACACTGTTGGTCTGTAGGAATACATTCTCCTTCGCGTAGATGTAATTAGGTACGTTTGCATATGCCCCCTGCCCATTCATGAATAACCTGAGTTTATCACGGGTTTCAATGATCTTACTATTGAGCAGGTTCCATCTGATCAAGTCATATTTACGGATACCCTCTCCGCCAAACTCTAATAATCTTTCTTTAACAATAGCAGTAAAAAAACCTTCCTTAGAAGTAGCCGCCACAGGAATACTAGTTTCGTTGCCAGCATACGCTCTTCTTTGAACTTCGGCAAGTGCTGCCTGAGCAACACCTGAAGGGCCATTATTAATTTCGTTATCTGCTTCTGCATACATTAGCAATACATCAGCAAAACGCAGGATCGGCCAGTTGATGGCAAAGGTCTGTGCAGAAGATGAGTTGTTGAACGCTGTCCATGATTTACGGAATTTACCGTCTGTCAATGCACTTGCTGCATTCAGGATTTTCCTGGAGTTGGCATTGATTTCCCATACACCGATGGTTACATCTCTGCGCACATCTTTACTCTGATCGAACTCATAAAAATAAGTAGGAATAGCATTGATACCACCACCGCCTTGTCCGAAAGATGAAGCAGAATTGTAACGCACTCCATTGTAATAACCCAGTTTACTGTCCGTAGAAGCATTTGAACCATAAGCTGCAACTTCAAACATCAGTTCATGTGCATCATCCAGTCTTGAGATGGTGTGCAACGATTTAAAAACGTTTTCATAAACCGGGTTCAGCGTATGATCTCCCCTGTGGTTCATGATATCCAGACATTCGTCGAATGCGATTTTGTAATAAGTCAGGTAATCAGAATTTCTGGTCATGGTGTGGTTGCTGATTTTCAGCGAGTAACCACCTCTTGCCAAAGCAATTCTGGCTCTTAAACCTTTAACTGCACCTTTGGTAAATCTAAAACTTCCGTAGTCTGCAATCGCAGATCTCCATGGTATCAGGTCTTCAGCAGTTTTAAGATCAGCAATGATGCGTTCGTACGTTTTATCATGATCTGCATTCGGACCATATAAAGTTGCAGCATCTGCAGCTGGTACAAATGAAGCTGGTACGTCACCCCAGTTTCTGATCAGTTCATAAAGAAACTGTGCACGCAGTGCCAGTGCTTCTCCATAATAACGCTGCATCATGGCTTTCTCAGCTGCCGATCCATTGATATACAGATTAGATGCAGGAATATATTTAATACACAGGTTTGCACGTTCTACGCCTGAATACAATTGTACAAAAGGATTGTACAAATCACTGTTATCCGCACTGGCACCATACATACTGATACCACGTCTGTCGGCAGAGCTATAACTACCTGATGTTTTGAAGTCATCAGCGGTTTGCGGGAACAGGGATGAGATCCTATTACCGTAACCGTTATCACCGATCAGTTTATTATATACACCAATAACAGCTGCGTTTGTTGAGGTAGTACTTTCAAATACCGCTTCGGCAGGAGAAGAGGAATCAGATTTAAAATCAAGCACCTTTTTACAGGAAGAAGTTATAGTAATTGCTCCAATGGTCAATACCAGTAAAGCAGTGTTTATGAATTTCGTTTTCATTTTTTTAATAGCTAGAAGGATTAAAAAACTAAGTTTAGACCAGCCAGGATGTACCTGCTACGCGGATATGCAGCATAGTCAACGCCTGGTGTCAACGGGTTAGAGCGTCTGGTATTTGCTTCAGGATCATAACCTGTGTAACCTGTAATGGTTGCCAGATTGTTCACTGTAGCATAAACTCTCAATTTCGAGATGATACCAGTTCTCTTCACCAATTTCTCAGGAAGGGTATAACCTAAGGTTACATTGGCAATCCTCAGGTAAGAACCATTTTCTACAGCGTAAGAAGTAAGCTGGTAGCTACCCAACGACGGCGTCCATAACGTTGTATTTGCATTCATGGCTGTTAATGTAGCCGGATCAGTTACACGCACACCATTCGCATCAAAGTTCTGCCAGCGATTCGCCATTGTTTCCAACAGGTTATTGTCTTTCACGTTGAACTGTGAGGTGAACTCAAGCTTGTTGGCATTGTACACTTTTGCACCTACAGAGAAGTTAACAAATACACTCAGGTCAAAGTTTTTATAGGCAAACTGGTTATTAAAACCACCTGTGAATTTTGGTTGTGAGGTACCAAGAACAGTTTTATCATCTTCGCTGATCATCATGCTGGATGAGCTGCTCAGTTTTTTAACTTTCATATCTCCAGGCTGTGGATTTCTGTTACCCAACAGCAAACTCGCGTTCGGCACATTTGGCTTAAGGGTATACGTGTAGACGCCTGTAGTAGTATTTTGCGTTGTCGTGAAGTCATCTACAGTATATCTTCCGTCAGAAATAAATCCGTAGAATTGACCTACTGGTTTACCAACCTGAATGTAGAAATCGGCAAGGTTATTTACCCATCCTGATTGTGCTGTGTAAGCTTGTACACCATTTTGTAATTCAAGGATCTTGTTTCTGTTGAAGGAAAGGTTAAAACCTGTGTTGTAGGTGAAGTCAGCTGATTTTACTGCTGCCCAGTTTAACTGAATTTCCAAACCTTTGTTCTGTGTACGACCAACATTCTGTTGTTGTGTCAGATAACCATTGATTGGTGGAATGTTTGCATTTAACAACAGGTCTTTGGTTCTGTTGTCATATAAGTCAACGCTCACGTTCAGTCTATTTTTGAATAATTCCAGATCCAAACCTAAGTTTTTCGACGTATTGGTTTCCCAGGTGATGTTTGGATTTGCCAATACACTACCTGCGATTAATCCTGTAGTAATTGAAGCGTCAGACGCGGCGTAACCACCTGCAGTAGAGTTAGCCGTAAAAAGTGTACGGAATAAATCCTGACCAATTCTGTTATTACCTGCAGCACCATAACTGAAACGAACTTTTAAGTTATCGATCCAGCTGATCTCCTGTGCTTTCCAGAAATCTTCTTCAGATAATCTCCAGGCAATCTGTGCAGATGGGAAATTACCCCATTGTTTACCGGGTGCAAATAGTGATGAACCATCTCTCCTGAAATTCACTGTAGCCAGATAACGTGATTTATATGAGTAAGACGCCCGTCCAAAGAAAGACAGCTGTCTTGTACCCGTAACCAGTGAAGTTGGCTTATCCTGTACAGAACCTACAGGTGGTTCAGCTTTCTGGATACTGGCAAAAGCCTCGCTTGGTGTAATGTTGATTGGGAACCATTTAACATTTGTACTGTTTGAAGTGATGTCGTTTTTCACAAGTTCCTGTCCAACCAATAAGTCCAGACTATGATCTGATCCCAGATCTGGTTTGTAATTAATTAAGTTGGTATTGATCAAGGCAGTTAATGATGAATTATCCAGAATAACTCCTGGTAGTCCGCCGTTGTTACGGCCTGCTAAACTGATCGCTCCGTTAAATGTATTTGTCTTGCGATCGGTGTATGTTAAACCTACAGTACTTCTGATAGACAGATTTTTTAAGATCTGGTAATTCAGGTAAGCACTGCTGATCATATCGTTCCTGTAATCGTATTTGAGCTCATTGTTTGCCAGGGCAATTGGATTTGTCAACGCTGTGGTTTGGTAATCCGCATCAAAAAGGTCACCAGAATCACCACCGCCAGAATATGGCTGGAAGCGCACTGCGTTTCTTAACCTGTTAGCACCGCTTGAACCTGTACTTGACGTACCTACCCCATCAATACGCTGACGGCTATAACGTACATTGATACCTGTTCTTAGTTTCTCTGAAATCTTATGATCAAAACGGAAGGAAGCAAATGTTCTTCTGTAACCTGAATTCAGCATGATACCATCTTCTTTGGTATTGTTCAGTGTGAAGTTGAATGTAGTTGCATCACTACCACCAGATAAATTCAGGATTTGTGTATTAGAGAATGCCTGACGGCCGAAGACTCTGTCCTGCCAGTCGATATTCTCTACATTTTTATAGATATCAAGATCTTCGAAAGTTCCGTAACGCTTGGTAAACTGATCTTTAACCTCCTGCGATGTATTGTAATTGTATAGCTCGTACTGGTATTTCACATACTCGTAAGGGTTAAGCGTAGGAAGTGTATTCACAATCTGACGGGCACCAGCATATGACTCCAATGATACGATTGTACGTCCTTTTTTTCCACCCTTGGTGGTAATGATTACTACCCCGTTGGCACCACGACTACCATATATAGAGGTTGAGGCGATATCTTTCAGTACGTCGATTGTCTGAATCTCGTTCGGCGACAATACAGATAATGCATTTTCCACCTGTATACCATCAACGATATACAATGGCGAGTTATCTCCCGTTAATGAACTACCCCCACGTACTTTAATCTGCACTTCAGCACCAGGACTACCTTCGGTCGCTGTAACTGATACACCAGCAAGCTTTCCGGCAAGCGCTTCAGCTGCCGTTCCTACAGGAAAATCTGCCAGGTCTTTCGCACCTACTGATGATACAGACCCGGTAAGCGCTTCTTTACGTACGGTACCGTAACCAATGTTGACCACAACTTCACTAAGCTGTGCAACATCTTCCGCTAAAGAAAGATTGATTTTTGTTTGTGTGCCCACAGTGATTTCCTGTGATACATAGCCTACAAATCTAACAACCAGAACGGTCGATCCCGTACTTGGTATTGCTAATGTGTAAGCCCCTTTTTCATCTGTGCTAACGGCATTCTTTGTGCCTTTAACAATGACGCTTACACCCGGCAAGGGTGCTTTTGTTGCCTTTTCTGTTATCACTCCTGATATTTGTCGCGTCTGTGCATATACGCTGACGGTAAAAGATGTAAACAGTGCAAACAGTAGTAAGATTCTTTTCATACAGTGATTGTTTAAATCACGGGATCACGAAAAAACAACAATAAACTATTCACACACACCCGCTTTAAAGGCTGTAAGTAAATGGCTGTAAGTTTATAATTATTTAGCTTTCGACACCCGTGGTTATTTGGTTAAAGTAGAGAACATAGTTAGTTTTCTACGAACAATTCTACATTGTTTTTTTTAATAATAGAATGCATGCATCAGATATATTTGTGCAATCGTTCCCGACGTCTGTCTCAATTCTGTTAAAAATTATTTTAAGACCCGGAATTACGTTATCTTGCAATATTTAATAATCTGATTTAATCATTTTATTTAAAATTAAGACTACAAGCATGTTTGAGCCCTCTACATTAAAAGATATCGCTAAGGCACTCGGCCTTTCAACTTCCACTGTATCAAGAGCTTTACGCGATACCCACGAGATCAGCAGCCGCACAAAGCAGCTGGTGATGGACTATGCAAAAAAAATCAACTATCGCCCCAACCCAAATGCACTGAGTTTAAAAGAACGCCGCAGCAAGTCAATTGGCGTATTGGTGAGTGAAGTTGCGAATCATTATTTTTCTCAGGCCATCAACGGTATTGAATCCATCGCCTATGATAAGGGCTATCACGTAATTATTACACAAACACACGAGTCGTACGATCGGGAAAAAATCAACACGGAATATTTATCATCCAGGTCTGTAGATGGGCTGCTTATTTCGCTATCGGCAGAAACTGATGATGTATCCCATCTGAAATATTTACATGATAAGGGTTTACCAATGGTGTTTTTTGACCGGGTAGCCGAAGAGATTGATACGCACAAGATTGTAGCCAACAACGAGAAGGGGGCTTTTGAAGCAACATCACAACTCATTGAAACCGGATGCAGAAGAATTGCACACCTCACAAGTTCTGCGCACCTGTCTATTAGTAAAGAGCGGCTCGCAGGTTATGCACGGGCACTTGAACATCATGGCATACCAGTCAATGAAGCTTATATCAAACATTGTCCGCACGGCGGCATGTTCCATGAAGAGGTGGAAACGGCTATCCAGGAATTACTGGATATGAAAGAAAAACCAGATGCCATATTTGTTGCCGGCGATAGGTTGAGTATCGGCTGTCTGATCGTGTTTAAAAAATTAAAGATCAGGGTACCCGAAGACATGGCTATTGCCGGATTCAGTAATTCTGATGTATTGGATCTGATGAATCCATCGCTGACTTCTATCCGCCAACCGGCTTTTGAGATCGGACAGATCGCTACAGAAATGTTAATTAATCTGATAGAAAGCAGGTATCCGGTTACCGAATTCGAGAAAAAGGTCCTTGATACCAGCTTATTTATTCGGAATACCTAATCCAGGTGAAAGGCACGACGTGCAATGATCTTCCAGTCTGATTTCTCCTTTTGAAAAACAAGAACTATACCCAGATGGATATGTGCAGGTACGTTTTTATCATTGGTGTCTGCAATCAGGTCATGTCTAACTACTGCAACTTTACCGATCACTGAAATAGTTTGTTTGCTTAGCTCAATGGCTTTAAAATCTGATTTTTTTGTGGAAATGGCAGTCACAAATGATTCCATGTTTTCCAGTTTACCGCCAGAGTGTCCATAGCTTAGATCTTTTGAAAGCACACTTTCCAGATCTGCCTTGTTGCCACTGATCATCGCAAGTCTGAGTTTTTCAACTGCCGCTGCAACTTCTGTTTCGTCTTTTGTTGGTGTAACCATAGTTTGTGCCTGTGTAAACAGTCCTGTCGTAACAAGCAGGATCATACCGATTAGTTTCTTCATTTGGTTTAAATTATGGAGCCAATATACAGTTTTATACAATATTTTCTTCTTCAATCGGTCGGATGATCATGCGTAACGACTGATCTTTTGCCAGATAAGCAATCATCCAGTTCCAAAAGGTACGTGCGCGGTTACGGTAGGTTACCAGCGACATGAGGTGGATAAATAACCAAATCATCCAGGCGATGAAGCCACTCATATGTAACTTAGGTCTAGGCAGGTCTACTACGGCATTGTGACTCCCTATAATAGCCATCGAACCTTTGTCATGATAGGCAAATGGTTTTAAAGCTTCTCCCTTTTCTCTGCGGCGTAGGTTTTTCGCCAATGCCCTACCCTGCTGTATCGCTACCTGTGCAACCTGAGGATGTCCTTCAGGAAAGGGTGCATCACTGAGCTGCAGCGAG
>Ga0247808_10001200_pt1 | contig 12580 bp, 9 predicted proteins | sample UWRJL089202R1_FD_179914 | JGI IMG/M metagenome (GOLD analysis project Ga0247808, IMG submission 179914) | Plant litter microbial communities from Arlington Agricultural Research Station in Wisconsin, United States - UWRJ-L089-202R-1 | ecosystem: Environmental > Terrestrial > Plant litter >... | reverse complement strand
CTTTTGATGTAATAAGAGAACCAACATCTGTCACTTCATCAAACGGATTTCCAACAATTAATTTATTGGTTGCCATAGAAAACTGTTCCACAAAACGATCACAAATTTTCTGATTTACATAAATTTTCTGAACTGAAACACAAACCTGGCCTGCGTGATAAAAACCTCCTTTTACCAAGTCAGGAATCATTTCACTAAAATCGGCATCATGCTCTACAATTACGGGTGCGGCACCACCATGTTCTAAGGCTGATCTTGTTCCCGCAGCTAATTTGCTTTTTAATGACCAGCCTACTTTTGCCGAACCAATGAAAGAGAAAAAATGAACTCTGGAATCTGTTACTAATACTTCTGCTGTTTCATTGTCACACAGTACTACTTGCAGCCAGCCTTCGGGTAAACCGGCCTCTTTTAAAATATCCGCCAATGCCAAACCTGATAATGGCGTATTACTTGAAGGTTTGAATATAACCGGACAACCCGCAGCAACTGCTGTTGCGATTTGGTGAACTGCAAGGTTTAACGGATGATTGAAGGCACTAACTGCGACAACAACGCCAATAGGTTCTTTTGATGTAAAAGCCATTCTGTTTACAGAAGCCTGAGTAAGTCCCATCGGAATTTGTTCGCCTTTTATCTGTGAGATATGCTCAGCTGCCAGTTTTACTCCTTTAATGGCTCTGAGTATTTCTGCTTTAGAATCTTTATACGGTTTTCCGCCTTCGCTTATGGCAAGATGTATCAATTCCTCACTTCTGTCACTCATAATCGAAGCTGCTTTCTCTAATATTTCAATTCTTTTAAAAGCCGGAATCCAATTCGCTTGATCTTTAAATAAGTTCTGTGCGGTATTCAATATATTTTCAATCTCCATTTTATTGATAAGCGGTAATTCTTTTACCAGACTTTGATCATAGGGGAATATTACTTTTGTGGTCTTTTCCATAAATATTTCTTTTAAAATGTGAACTATAAAATCATGTTATCAATATCTAAAGTCAATTTCTCATGATTTGCTCCTTAAATTTAGTTCAAATTATCGATCATTACAAGCTGTTATTCACATTATGAAAACTAGTAATGTACCGGCGTTGCTAAAATAATATCTCTTTTTTCTAATAAAGGAACTATTTGCCCTAAAACAATCTCTTGAAAATAAACTGCTTCTCTATGTTGTAATACAGCATCATCATTAGTATATCCTTCGAATAATACGAGCGTGTTAGCATCTGAATTACTTTGATGAATGGTATAAAACAGATTTCCTTTTTCTTTGACACTTTCGTCATGTACCGTTTTTAATAAATTTAAAACGTTTTCAATCTGACCTTCTTTAACTTTCCATGTTGCAAAAACATGAACTGGATTTTGATTTTCCATTTTGATTTTTTTACAATTACTTTTAATTTATATCACAATAATTGTATTAACCTTCTTTGCAACTATTGGAGAAGGTCAATACAATAAGAAGCTTACTTTTTAGCTGCTTCCAAAATAACAATCATCTTTTCGGCCACTCCTTTTGCAGAAGCAGGATTTTGTCCTGTAACCAGATTACCATCAGCAATACTATGTGCAGACCAATTTGCAGCGGCATGAAATTTTGCTCCTTGTTTGGTTAATGCTGTTTCCAGTAAGAAAGGTACATCAGCGATAGCGTAACCTCTTTCTTCTTCGTCTGTAAAAGAAGTGATATTTTTACCGTTTACTAAATAGCTTCCGTTGCTTAATTTTACATTTAGTAAGGAGACCGGACCGTGACACACCGCTCCAACAACAGCATTTCGTTCGTAGGTCTCTTTTATGACTTTTTTAAGCAATTCATTTTCCGGCATATCAACCATTGGTGCTAATCCTCCGGGTACAAAAACAGCATCATATTTACTAACATCAACCGTTGAAAGTTTAACAGCTTTTTGCATTGTTTCCCAACCTTTTCCTGTTAGAAATGCAAGGTTAGATGGATCATTTGCTAAACTTAAGGCATCCAAATAGGGTGTGTCTCCGGTTAAGCTGGCAAAGTCTATTTGATAATTTGCTTTTTCGAATTCCGCATAAGGGTGCGCTACTTCTGGTAGAAATGTTCCTGTTCTTCTGTTATTTGGTCCAATTGCATTGGCATTAGATACAATAATTAAAATTTTCTTGTTCATTTTTGTTTCGTTTTTAGGGGTTGTTATTTGTTGTACTATTTTGCTTTCTTTTTGATTTTGTGCATAAGAAGAGAAAAAGGCAAGCATGGCTGTTAGAATCATCAATTTTTTCATTACTATAAATTTTAAGTGGTTATGAATTATTTATAGGGCAAATTTATGCCAGCTCTACTTCTCAATACGAGGAGCAAAGTCACAAAAAAAGTGTGACGGGAATCACACTTTGAGAATTAAACAGGTTTGTTATTTATTGCCGGAGTAAAGCCTGCTAAGGGTTTCGCGGCTAACTCCGAGATATTCTGCTATATATTTCTTTGGAATTTTCTGCATGAGATTTGGATACAAAGCTGCAAATTCTTGATAGCGCTGTTGCGGATTATTAGAAAGTAATGAAATTACTCTTTGCTGAAGTGCCATATAACCTTTGGTTAATTTTACTCTAAAAAAGTGTTCCATTTTATGAAGTGTAACCGAGAGTTGTTCTCTGCCTTCAAGTGTAAGACATAATACTTCTCCGGGTTCCATACAAACTACATACATATTTGCCGGCTTTTGATTGAAGTAGGAAATATAATCCGACATCCACCAATTTTCTGTAGCAAATTGCACGATATGTTCCTTTCCTTCTTCATTGAGGTAAAAAACTCTGAAAATCCCACTCATTATGATATACTCATATTTAGCCTCATCTCCCTGCTGAATAAGATATTGATTTTTTAATACTCTTCTAATCGTGAAAAAGGGCTTAATCGATTCAAACTCTTCATCAGTAATTGGAGTAATTTCTTCAATATGTTTTCTCAGTTTTTCCATAGTTTGTTTTTAACATTTCAAAGATAGAAGATTTTAATATGCAACCCAAAATGGGAGTAAAAGTTACAGGACGAAAGGAAAAATCTACTATATAATGGTGACGAATCTCGTAAAGGTGAAATATAAAACTGATTTTGGAAAGTTAGAATTAAATATAAGTTGTTTTTTACACCATACTTAGACATTTTTTTGAGATAGGGAAAAATATACAATGGACTCCTCCAAATGTCCATTTCGACGCCTTTCTGTTTTACGCATCTTTGTACTGTAAATAATTCAAAACAATATTAACTAATTAATACTAAACAAAATGAAAACACTTATTTCAACATTAAGCCTTTTATGTATCTTTACTTTTAGCCAACCATTATTTGCTCAGTCAAAAAGAGCTGCTGCATCTGCCGGAAGATTAGAATTTATTGAAGTAGAACCAAATGTAAAACTTCATGTAACTGACCTTGGAGAAGGACAACCAATTGTTTTAATACATGGATGGCCATTAAATGATGCAATGTATGAATATCAATATCAATACTTTGTTGAGAAAGGTTTTAGAGTGATAGGAATATCACTAAGAGGATTTGGAAAATCTGACAGGCCTTACGGTAAATATAATTTCGATGTTTTCTCAGATGACATAAAGGTAGTCTTAGATAAACTTAAAATAAACAATGCAGTTCTGGGTGGTTTTTCTATGGGTGGTGCAGTTGTGCTACATTACATGGCTAAATACAATGGTGCACATGTAAGCAAACTTGCACTTTTTGCTGCAGCCGCACCTTCCTGGAAACAACGTAAAGATTATCCTTATGGTGCTTCTGATGAAGCAGCTGCCGGTTTAATACAAACAACAAGAACGAACAGACAACAGTTGATTGAAGATTTTGGGAAAGCTTTTGCTGCATCTGAAAACTCATTATCAGCTGGTATGTCTCAATGGTTAGCGAATATCAATGCAGATGCGTCTCCTTATGCAACAACTCAATCTATAATTGCATTACGAGATCTTGATCTTCGCCCTGAATTATCAAAAATTAATGTGCCTGTAGCTATATTTCATGGAACGAAAGATAAACTGTGTGATTTTGTATTCGCAGAACAATTACAAAAAGGGCTTAAAAACTCTTATATTGTAAAATTTGAAAAAAGCGGACATGCCTTATTTGTTGAAGAAATGGAGAAGTTCAACACTGAACTTGAAAAGTTTGCAAAAAAATAATTTGTCTTAAAAGTTGATGAATTTGAACATCTGAGACACTGCCCGAACGTTAATATTTTCAATAACATTGCCGGTCTTCATACAGACCGGCTTTAATACAGGAATAGGTAATGAAACAATATGTTTTTGATGAAAGTCTGAAAAAAATAGGTCTGTTAAAGGTCGATAATGATAGCTTGAACAGCATCAATTCTGAAGCTTACAAAGAATATATAAAAGTGCTTTATCTTCCGGCAGACTGTAAGATTAAAGTAGATTTTGAAGTATACAGCACTACTTCCTATTCTCTTTTTTTTATAAGTCCCAATCAGGTTCTGAGTATTGAAGAAATAAGTGATCAAGGAGGTTTCTTTATCTTTTACAACAGTGATTTTTACTGTATTCAAATTCATGATCAAGAGGTAGCCTGTGACGGATTACTATTCAACAATATCCATAATATGCCTATGACGGCTGTGCCACAAAAAGAGGCGGCATTTATTGCTTATTTATTTACTCAGATGGAGGATGAATTTGTTTCGAAGGATTCGTCTCAAGAGGAAATGATCCGTACTTATCTCAAACAAATCTTTATTAAGTCTACGAGGTTGTGGAAACTGCAGCATCTTGATGGCATATTGGCTCAGCAGAATAATGATCTTGAATTTTTCAGGCGTTTCACCCAATTGGTTGAAGCAAATTACAAACAAAAACATAGTGTGGCAGATTATGCTGATATATTGATTATCGCACCTAAAACATTAACTCATAAATTTAAGCGAATGAATCTGCCGCAACCCAACGAAATAATCAAAAACCGTATTATTCTCGAGGCGAAAAGGCTTTTAGTTCATACTTCTAAAAGTGCTAAGGAGATTGCTTATGATCTCGGGTATGAGGATCCCGCTTACTTTAGCCGGCTTTTTTATATAAAAACCAATGAAACTCCATTTGGCTTTAAAAATAAATATCTCAGCCTTCAGAGTAATTAATATTGATCTCAATTAAAAAAACAGAAAACAATTTAAAATATGATTTGCAAATATTTTGTATCCATAACGCTCTATTTCTTCATAACAATAAGTTATGCCCAACAAACATCTAACTCGGAAATTACCGCATTGACAGAACGAACTCAAATTTCTCCTGAAAGCATTTTCAAAAAGTTCCGTGATGCAGGCATGAATCCTACTAATCATGAACTTACAGCAATTGAAAAGGAAAAATTAGACAAGGCATTTTCTGTACTTCCTCCACTACATCAAAAAATTCTAAAAAAACATCTGCACAGTATTAGTTTTATGGACAATATGCCTAATACAGCACTTACATCTCATGTTCAATCTTCTGATTCAGTAAAAATGTATAATATAACTTTTCGTGCTGAAATTCTTCACCAAACTATTTCTGACTGGACAACCTGGAAAGAAAATACCTATTATGTAAAATCAGCAAATAACGAATACCAGATTAGCATCGACGCCGGTAGTTTAGATGCCATTGTTTATATCTTACTTCACGAAGCTACTCATGTTGTTGATGGTGTTTTAAATCTTACACCTCATCTGGATGAAAAAGACGTTTGGATTGGATCAAAAGCCTTCACCCAAAATGTATGGGACAATTATAATAAACCTTCTGAAAACGTCATCAATCCATTATTGGAAACTACATTTTTTAGAAGTGGTAAACCTTTAGCTATTTCGAATGCACCAGACGTTTATAAAGCACTTCAAAAAACAGCTTATGTTTCGCTGTACGGTACAGCTTCGTGGTTTGAGGATTTGGCGGAAACCTTAACTATTTACCATTTGACAACAAAAATGAATCAGCCGTATAAAGTACTGGTTACGAAAAATGGAGTTCCGGTTTCAAGCTATGAACCTGCCAAAAATAGGAATGTAAAGAAAAGACAAAATTATCTGGATATATTTTATAAATAAAAGGGGGATGAGTACAGTACTCATCCCCTTTTTGTATTGCTAAAAATATTGCCTTTCTGCGAACAAAATTTTTTATTTCGATTTTAGCGTGTCTAATTTTTTTGAATTTACTGGCGCCATATCCAATGTATCGCGACGTCTTGACCTGCGGGGTTCTGCTTTTAAATTATTGAGTTCGCTTTCTTCTGCAAAAGTGGTGTCTTCTTTAAATTTCCCTGTAGAAATTTCAAAATCTTCTGCGGTACCGGTAATTTTCATCGGAACATTAATTAATCCCATTGGCGGTAATCCTAAGCGAAATCCAATATTCAATTTACCATCCATTGTAACCTGACCTTCGAGTTTTCCTCTAAAACCAGCCATTTTCATTGTTGTTGGCGTAATGGTCATTACATTATTTTTGATGGTTGAGTGAATTGCAATTTTATTAAATGACGCTTTTTCTAAGTCAGCTGCATCCGCTTTTTTGGCTACATGATTTAAAAGTTTAAAGTTCTTAAATTTAATATCTTCCAGCGTTAGTATTCCTTCTCCTTCTATCGATTTAAAATCAATATCCATATTCTCGTCAATACTTCCTGCAAATTGATAATCTACAGATACTAAACCGTAGGCATCTTTAGCCATACTTACCATGTCTGCAAAAATAGGAATCTCTGCATAGGCACGCTGAATATCAAAATTATTAGCTTTAAAATGAGCATTGTATTTGGCTAATCGGCGATGTTGGGCTTTATAGTCTCCTGTCATCTCTACATTGGTCCCAGCCATATTAAAAGCTGCTTTGGTTATTTGAACTTTACGGTTGTTCACATCCAGCGTACCTATGAAATCATTGATTTTATAGGTGTCAAACTGAAGGTTATTCACTTTTGCTGTAATTTTTAAATCGGCTGTATTTGGTATTCTGATTACGTAATTTTTATTTTTTGCAGGAGCATTTTTAGCAGGAGTTTCTATAGCTGTAGAATCTGTTTTTTGTTCTGCTTTTAGTGCTATTTCTTCTTCGGCTTTTTTATCTGTGTATTTGGCAATCATATCAAAAAACTCATTTGCATTGATGTGATTACTAAAAACATCGATCTCTGCTTTAAGCTTTTCATTGGATTGATGTAGGACTTTTCGATTAAACAGGTATCGCAAAACGTTATGAATGTAACCGTTCAATACAATATCTGATTTACCGTATGTGGCATTAAAGTCCTCAAAACGCATCTTATCCTTAAAAAATTTAAATGTTCCTTTAGAAATTTGAAATGTCTCCGGAAATAATGTACTCTTGATTACTAGGTTTTTAGCTTCAAGTTTTCCTCCATTTTTAATATTGTCATAATTTTTGGCATCTAAATCTTTTTTAGAACCTTTAGCAATAAGATTGGTCTGAATTATTCCTGAAATACTAACGTCTTTAATTGGGAAAATTTGAGTTAATTTACCAATATCCAAAGTTCCCTGCGTTTTGATATTGTACACCAAATCATAAAGGTTAGTAACTTCTCCTTGTACTTTAAATGGGGATCCTGCTAATACAAATTCAGCGGGTTGCAATTTTACATTTAAATCCTGTCCTGTACCTTTTTCACTGGTTACAGCCGCACTCAGGTTTATATTTTCTATTGGAATATTAGGGAATTTAAGTGATTTTAAATATCCATTTTTAATATTTATAATTGTTTTAGAGGATGGATATTTTTTCTGCTTACGGTTTAAAACTCCGTGCATACTCACTTTCAAATTTAAATCTCCCCTAACTTCTAAACTGTCTAATGGATAAAATTTGTGTACTTCAGCAAGGTTAATTTTAGATTCTAATTCCGTATCTACAGTAAAAGGATATAGTTTGTGAAGCTCAAATTGACCACGAACATAATTATCAAGCGCTTCTACATTTAAATTGGTTACTTTACCGGTAACATTGCGCAAAATACTGTCTTTGGCTGTTAAGTTTAAATTTAGGCTAACATTTTTGATAGCATCATTTTTCTTTACATTTTTTAAGTATCCGTTTTTTAAACTAACGCTTAACTGAAATTTAGGTATACTTTTTATAATGGTATCTATTTTATTCAAACGCTGACTAAAACCTAAATCACGTAAAAATGTACCATCAGCTTTTAAGTCTAAAGCAATATCTCCACGAATGTCATGCTGGTTTAAATTTAAGGCTTCTTTGAATTTTGCTAAATCTAAGTTGGCTTTTATAGCGGTTTTTATTTTTAACTTTTTAAAACCTTCTGAATGAAAATTAAGTACTGTTTTCCTTTTGTCCAGACTAAAGGATAGGTTTTCTAAATCAAACTTTATTTTATTAATATCTAAATCTTTAACCAAAGCTTTGGCTGTAATATCAATATCTTTTACGGGTTCCTTAATTTTCTTATAGGCAATGGTACCACTATTGATTTGCAAATCTGCTGAAACAACCGGTTTTTCTGACTGATCCTGCATGTATTTTCCCTTTGCAAAAATCCTAAAATCTATATTTCCTGTTATGGTCATTTGTTCACGCCATTTATCGTAAGCAGGAGGAACAAGTGATAACATTTCTTCTAATGTAGAATTTTTAGACTGCATACGCAGATCAAAATCATATCCTCCTTTTATGAAAGCAAAATAACCATTAAAAGAAAAAGGAAAGTTTTTAATTCGAATAGTATTTCGCTCAAATTTAAACTTAAGTGCTTTGGTATCTATATAAGTAATAATTTCAGCATTTATTGGTTTACTGCGTACGTAATCAACGCCCTCTACGCTAAAATCAAAAGACTTTATTTTTACACTGGAATTAAGATCAAAATAATCAGCACTTAAATCGCCTTCCCCTTTGTAGTTAAGCTCCTGAACTTTAAATTTTAAAAGCGCACTTTTATCATTGTAGTTTATATTGGTTTTATTGACAACGACACGTTTAATTTTAAACTCCGTTTCAGTAGTATCTGCAGAAGGTTTTGAGGGTTTTACAATATCAAAATTGGCGTGTCCGACAGAATCGATTTCAAAATTTAAATTGGCGTCATCCAAATAAACAGCATCTAAAACAATTTTACCTTTTATTAAACTATAAAAATTAAGTCCGACCGCAGCTGTTTTGGCTTTTACAACATTTTTTGAAGCAAATTGAACTTTGTTATTATCGATACTAACGTTTTTAACATAGACAATTAATGCCGGAAAATGTTTAAATACAGATAGTCCAATTTCATCAAAGCGTACTTTTGCATCTAAATTTTCGTTTGCAATACTTTCTATTTTATCTGTTATCTGATCTTTAAAAACATAAGGAATAATGGTTAGGACGATCACCAAAAATGCAATTAGGGACACTATAGAAATTGCAGTGATTTTTAAAATCTTTTTAATCATTTTTTTTTTCAACGTATTTATAATAAGGGATTAAAAACAGCGCTTTAATCAATCGAACATCTGTGTAGCGGCTTTAGTGCAATCTTTTAAAAAAGTTTTGCGTCATTAGCGCAAATCTATTGAATTAATTTTACTCTTGTAATAAAAAACAGTTAAGGTCTTTTTAAATCAATTATTATAAACTAACGAATAATGATGAAAAGTATTTCACAATGGATTGAATACTGTAAAACGTAAAGAAGCCCCTTTCATTAAAAATTTAAGGGACTTCATTGTATTTATTCTAATACTTAACGCCAGCCAAGTGCCGGAGCAATATGTTCTAGTATAGACGACAATATGTGTACATTGTAATCAACGCCCAAAGTATTCGGTATGGTAAGCAATACTGTATCTGCTTCCTGAATGGCTTCATCTTGTGATAGCTCAGCAATAAGTTTATCCGGTTCAGCAGCATAACTTTTTCCAAAGATTGCACGTTTATCACGTTCTATATTACCAAAACTATCAGAACCTTTGCCTTGATCGCCAAAGTAATATTTATCCTGATCATTGACCAGTGCAAAAATCGAACGGCTTACAGAAACTCGTGGTTCATGTTTATGGCCTGCCTTTTTCCAGGCTTTCTTATATAATCTGATTTGTTCTGCCTGCTGAATATGGAATGGTTTCCCATTTTCGTCATACTTTAAGGTAGAACTTTGCAAATGCATTCCATTTTCGGCTGCCCATATAGCAGTGGCATTCGATGCGGCTCCCCACCAGATACGCTCACGCAATCCTTCAGAATATGGTTCCAAACGCAATAAACCCGGAGGGTTTGGAAACATCGGAAATGGGTTTGGTTCCGCAAATCCTTCACCGCTAAGCTTATCTAAAAATTCTAACGCTTTTTTGCGTCCCATATCAGCATCCGCTTCGCCTTGTTCCGGTTCATAACCAAAAGAGCGCCAGCCATCAATGACCTGCTCCGGTGATCCTCTGCTAATTCCTAATTGCAAACGCCCTCCTGAAATCAAGTCTGCAGCACCGGCATCCTCAACCATATATAGCGGGTTTTCATACCGCATATCGATCACTCCGGTTCCAATCTCTATTTTGCTCGTTTTCGCACCAATAGCCGAAAGCAAAGGAAAAGGTGATGCTAACTGTCGTGCAAAATGATGCACTCTGAAATAAGCACCATCTATACCAATCTCTTCTGCGGCAACTGCCAAATCAATAGATTGAAGAAGTGTATCAGCTGCTGTACGAGCTTGATAGGACGGATGATTGGCCCAATGCCCAAACGATAAAAATCCTATTTTCTTCATAGATAGATTATTATTAATAAAATCAGGGAATTTACAAAAAAAGCAAACAGCGTTGACTGTACTATTTTTTAAATTTTTGTTAATAAAAAAAGGCTGTTTCACATTGGTGAAACAGCCTTCTAATATTGTGTAAAGAGTTCTCTAATTCATTTTTTTAGTATAAATAGTTAAGAGCGATAACATCATTAGAGTTGAAATTTCCTGTTTCAGATGAACTGAAACATGCTCTCATGTAAGATGTTGAATCATATCCTGTAGGTGTTCCAGGAATGTGGATTGCCCCAACTCCTGCTTGACCTTCGTTTGAATTTTGTCCACAGCTTTGACGGCTAAACCAGTCTGTATGACGTAAACCAATACAGTGACCAATTTCGTGTGCCGCTACGTGTGCGTTTACATTTACTGAGTAAGAATCTAATCCAGAGTACAATGTAACTGAGTTATATGGATTTCCTCCTGTAGGGAAACCAGCTACTCCACCGGCAGATCCGGTTTGTCTTCTTACAACAATATTTGCACCACTTGTACTTGAACTAAAAGTTAGATTAAATCTAATAGTCAATCCTAAGTTATTGTATCTATTGATTGCAGCTGTCAATCCGTTACGCATATTTGTAGTTAAAGCTGTTGTACCAGTACCTGATAATCCAACAACGTTAATTGTTCTTGGAGCAGATACTAAATTTGTAGTACGGTATTGTTCTGTTGTGATACCTCCGTGAATATCAGAGTTTTTTAATTGCTCTTCTGTAATCACGATATCTCCTTCTACTAAGAAAGCATCTTCGGTAGTACCATCCAGATTAGTGTGTTTGATCACTTGAACATCAGAATTATTTAGTGAAAGTGCACTAATTTTATCTAATACTTCTTGTGTCACTTTAAGAGATTGTTCAGTAGGTTGACTTGCTTGGTTTGTTTGTGTAGCATCATCTTCTTTGTTACAAGACACAAATACTAGTGCAATAAACGATAAGGCTACAATTAAATTAATTTTTTTCATAATGGTTTAGTTTGGGTGTTAAAAATAACTTTACAAATAGAGATCTTTACACAATATTAATAATGTTAGTTTTCAAATTTAGATAATTTTCATATTAAAATACTTATAAAAATAATATTTAACAATTTTAACATTTTTTGTTATATTATTCAATATCAAATTTTTACAAAAACATTTATCTGAATATTCTTTCAGTACCAGTAAAATCAATAGCTGCACAGCATTTTATTTGTAAGTTTTACTACCATTATTTAAATGTTATATTTTGCTTAATCTGTTATACAAAAAACTTAAAAAATCATTTTTTTATAACATTTCGAGTGAAAAATGAGATACAAAAAGAGCACATTACGTCGTAAAACCTTCAAGATTCTTACGAAAATAAAAAATCATAAATTTTTTACAAATATTTTAATAACTTTGATTGACATGCAACAGAATTGCCCTAACTTATATAATAAATGAAGAAACTTATAACTTTTCTCTTTTTTATGATTTCGACAATGAGTTTCTCACAAAGTGCTGAAAAATGGAAACAGTACTTAAAAAAAGAAAACGAAACAAAATTGGAGAAATACTATTTAACCTCTTTAGAAATTGCAAACCTCAACGCATATAAGATTGTAAAAAAGCTTGACAACACTTTTTGCATTATCGAAAATAAAAATTTAACCGCTAAGCGATCTTCAAAAGAAATTATCCCTGTTAATAATTTATGGAAATTACCTTCTAATTTTTCAAATCACAAACAAGACAAATACTATACAATAGCAACGGATTCTATCAAAGCTTTA
>Ga0247808_10001199_pt1 | contig 12581 bp, 13 predicted proteins | sample UWRJL089202R1_FD_179914 | JGI IMG/M metagenome (GOLD analysis project Ga0247808, IMG submission 179914) | Plant litter microbial communities from Arlington Agricultural Research Station in Wisconsin, United States - UWRJ-L089-202R-1 | ecosystem: Environmental > Terrestrial > Plant litter >... | reverse complement strand
ACTCGAAGAGGCTCGGATCGGGGCTGTCGAAGCTGATCTTGCTGAAGCGCACCGAGAATGCGGGGTCGGACTCGCCCTTCGCGGTGACGCTCACGGCGAGCGGCAGGCCGGTCTCGGCGTCGACGCTCAGCACGACCGAGCCGACCAGGGTGTCGGCGTCGCCCGGGGTGAGCCGCAGCTCGTAGGCGGCGCGACCGGCGACCCTCGCGGTGTCGACGACCTCGACGCCGGTGGAGGGCTCGATCGCGTCGAGCAGCTTCTGCGCCGCTTCGGCGGGCGTGACCGTGGCCGTGGGAGCGGCGCCGGTCGGGGCCGATGCCGTCACGTGCACGGCTTCTCTCTGCTTAGAGTCGTAGAGCCAGACGCTGTCGCCGTTGCGGATCGCGTCACGCTCGGCGAAACCGTCGAGCACCTGAACACGCTGGGCGGTCGGGCCGCCGACGAAGACGTGGGCCGTGTGGGATCCGGTGATGAGCTCGATGGCGGATGACGCGGCGTCGCCGCCCGGCGCCGAACCCAGAGCCGAGACATCCGGAAGCCCTAGATCAGACGACTGCTCGACCGTGCCCGAGTAGGCGGTGCCGGTGCTGTCGGCGATCAGTTCGAGCAGCTGCTGCGGGCTCTTCTCGGGCAGCGTCGGGTCGGCGTTGGCAGCGGCCGGCACGGCGATCGCCGCGGTGACGATGACCACGGGAACGACCGCGGCGGGGATCCAGCGCTTGGTGTTTCTGTTCACGGCGAGCGACCTTTCGAACACGTCACTGCGACGCTACGCCCGATTGCTCAATGTGCGCTGGGGGTTTACACCAGGCCGTAGAGGCGGTCTCCCGCGTCGCCGAGCCCGGGAACGATGTAGCCGAGCTCGTTGAGCTTCTCGTCGACGGCGCCGAGGACGATGGTGACGTCGCCACGCCCGGCCATGGCGGCCTCGACGGCGGCGAGGCCCTCGGGCGCGGCGATGAGGCACACGGCCGTGACGTCTTCGGCGCCGCGGGCGAACAGGAAGTCGATCGCCGCGATGAGCGAGCCGCCGGTGGCGAGCATGGGGTCGAGCACGAAGCACTGGCGGCCGGAGAGGTCGTCGGGCAGTCGTTCGGCGTAGGTCGTGGGCTGCAGGGTCTCTTCGTCGCGCACCATGCCGAGAAATCCGACCTCGGCGGTGGGCACGAGCTTGACCATTCCCTCGAGCATTCCGAGGCCGGCGCGCAGAATCGGCACAACGAGCGGACGAGGGGTGCTGATCGCGAGACCCTGCGTCTCGGCGACGGGGGTCTGGATCGTGACGACCTCGGTGCGCACGTTGCGGGTGGCCTCGTAGGCGAGCAGGGTCATCAGCTCTTCGGCGAGTGCACGGAACGTCGGCGACGGGGTGGTCTTGTCGCGCAACACCGTGAGCTTGTGCGTGATGAGCGGATGGTCGGCAACGTGAACTCGCATGTGCCCAATCTACTTCAGTGCACGGCTTAGGCTCGCTGCATGGGCCAGTACGACGAGTGGATGCACGAGGCGATTGCGGATGCGCGCCTCGCGTTCGACACGGGCGACGTTCCGGTGGCGGCGTTCATCCTCGACGCCGACGGCAAACGCATCGGCTCGGGCCGCAACGAACGCGAACTGCACAAGGACCCGACGGCCCACGCCGAGGTGCTGGCGATCCGCGAGGCGGCCGCCGCGCTCGGCGACTGGCACCTGCTCGACACGACGCTCGTCGTCACGCTCGAGCCGTGCATCATGTGCGCGGGGGCGATTCTCAACTCGCGCATCCCGCGCGTGGTCTTCGGCGCGTGGGACGAGAAGGCCGGTGCCGTGGGCAGCGTCTACGACCTGCTGCGCGACCGGCGGCTCAACCACCGTGTCGAGGTCGTCGCGGGCGTCGAGGCGGAGGCCTGCGCCGACCTGCTGCTCGACTTCTTCACGCAGCGCCGCTAGCCGCGCCGCGCCCCGCGCCGCGCCGCTAACGCCGCGTCCCGCGCCGCCCCGCGCCGCTAACGCCGCGTCGCGCGCCGCCCCGCCCCGCCCGGCGAGAGTGCAGTTGTGCCCCGAATCCTTCGCGAAAAGGGGCAACAAGTGCACTTCGGCGGCAGGCGTGGCGGGTGCGGCGGCGCGGCGGGCACAGGGCGGCAGGCGCGGCGGGCGGCGGGCACAGCGCTCGCGCTGCGGGACCGACGAGCTAGTCGGCGGCCTTGATCACGAACGAGTCGGTGGCCGGGTTGGCCTCGTTCGGCGGCACGTATACGTCGGGCTCGATGTAGATGATGCGTGCGACCGGAACCGCGGCGCGGATGCTCACCTCGAGCTCGTTGATGTCGTTCGCGACATCCGCGAGCTTGCGCGACCGCGCGAACGCGACCTTCGCGCCGACGAGCAGCTCGTCGGGGCCGAGGTACAGCGTCTTCATGTGGATGAGCGCCTCGACCTGGGGCTGGGCGTTGATCGCGGTGCGGATCGCCTCGGTGTCGGCCGCGCTCGCGCCCTCTCCGACGAGGAGGCTCTTCGTCTCGATGCCGAGCACGATCGCGACGAGCACGAGAAGGATGCCGATGGCGAGCGTGCCGAGCGCGTCGAAGATCGAGTTGCCGGTGATCACGGTGAGGCCCACGCCGAGCAGCGCGAGCACGAGGCCGATGAGCGCGGCGAAGTCTTCGAGCAGCACGACCGGCAGCTCGGGCGACTTCGAGCGGCGGATGAACTCGACCCAGCCCTGCTTGCCCCGCACGTGGTTCGACTCGCGGATCGCGGTGCGGAACGAGAAGCTCTCGAGCCCGATGGCGATGACCAGCACCAGGATCGGCAGCCAGGCGTTGGTGAGCTCGTGCGGGTGCTGGATCTTCTCGATGCCCTCGTAGATGGAGAAGACTCCACCGATGGAGAACAGGATGATCGAGACGACGAACGCGTAGACGTAGCGTTCACGCCCGAAGCCGAACGGATGCTCCGCGTTGGCTTTCTTCTTCGCCTTGCGTCCGCCGAGCAGCAGCAGCCCCTGGTTGCCGGTGTCGGCGAGAGAGTGCACACCCTCGGCGAGCATCGAGCTCGATCCGGAGAAGGCGAACGCGATGAACTTCGTGACCGCGATCCCCAGGTTTGCGAGGAGTGCCGCGACTATTGCCTTGTTCCCACCGGATGCGCTCATGGGGCAATCCTAGAATGCTCCTATGACCGTCACTCTCCCCAGCATCGCCATTCTCGGAACCGGTTCGATGGGGGGCGCCATACTCAGCGGCCTGCTCAACCCCGAGGTCGAGGTCACCGGCGGAATCCGTGTCACGAACCGCACGGTCGAGAAGGCGGAGGCCCTCGCCGCCGACGGCGTCACCTCCCTCGCGACATCCGCGAACCCCGACGCCAACCGTGTCGCCGTCACCGGCGCGCGCATCGTTCTCATCGGGGTCAAGCCGGGGATGGTCCCCGACCTGCTGCGCGAGGTCGCCGACAGCCTCGAGCCCGACGCGATCGTCGTGAGCGTCGCCGCCGGCGTGACGATCGCGACCATGGAGGCGCTCGTTCCCGGCGCGGTGCTGCGTTCGATGCCGAACACCCCGTCGGTCGTGGGGCTCGGAGTCACGGGTCTCGCCGCCGGGACCCGGTCGACCGCCGACGACCTGGCCATCGTGAAGGAGCTGTTCGAGACCGTGGGCGACGTGCTCGTGATCCCGGAATCGCAGATCAACGCGCTCAGCACCATCTCCGGCTCGGGCCCCGCCTACGTCTACTTTCTGATCGAGCAGCTCACCCGCACCGCCGAGGGCCTCGGGTTCACGCCGGAGCAGGCGCGCACCATGGTCGACGGCACGTTCATCGGGGCGACGCAGCTGCTGGCCGCATCCGGATCGACGCCCACCGAGCTGCGCATCCAGGTCACTAGCCCCAAGGGCACCACCGAGCGGGCCGTCGCCGAGCTCGAGGCCGCCGACCTCTCCGCCGTGTTCGACCGCGCGACCGCGGCGGCGCTCGCCCGGGCCGAGGAGCTCGCCGCCGGCAACTGAGCTCACAGCGGTCCCGCGCCGCAGCCATACGATTCGCATAGCGTCGCGGTCGATCCTGTGCTCATGACTACGACAACGCACGCGACCCCGGAACCCGACGACGCCGCCACGACGGAGGTCGTGCGGGCAGAGGGCGCCGCTCCGCCGCCGGCAACCCCGACTCCGCCTACCGCCCCGCCCGTCGCGACGGAGAGACGCACTCTCGGTACCGGTGCGATCGTCGGCATCGCCCTCGGCGGCGTCGCGCTCTGCGTCCTGCTCTTCGGCGGCGGCGTCGCGGTGGGCATCGCCCTCCCCGTCGGCGGCGCCGGCGGATACAGCCAGACCGGGCTGCCCGGCGGCGAGAACCGCGGCCCGGGCGATCAGGGCACCCGCCCCGACGCGCCGCGCGGCGACACCAATCGCTCGGCGCCCACCGCTCCGAACACCGACGAGACGGAGACGCCGGATGACTCCGACGCGGGGTAGTCGCGCCTAGCTCCTCGCCCCCTCGCTGGCAAGCCCTCGCCCGTTTCGAGGTGTAGCAGTGTGCGGTCAGCCTCTCCGTTCATAATGATCAAGGCCAATCGGAACGGAAGTATGACAGTGGGAATTCAGACCTCTCTAGACGAACTTCGTCAGACGGCTCACATCGTGGATGCGATGCGGGTCGCCGACGAACTGGCCTTCGTCGCGAGCCGCAACGGGGGCGTGCGCACCGTGCGTGTGCTCGCGTCCACGCTCGACGGAGACGACCAGCTCACGGCCATTGCGTCGATCCACGCGCTCGCCCAGGTGTTCGACGACGCTGCAGACGACGTGCTCGCGGGCCTGCTCTCGAGCGAGCGCGGCTACCTGCGCGAACACGCCGCGTGGGCCTTCGCCGCACGCCTTCCCCGCTACGACACGATCGCCCGGCTCATCGGCCTCGTCGTCGACGGGGGCTTCAGTGGAATGCTCGCCCAGCGCACCCTCCAGCAGTGGGCCTCGTCGGCGCCCGACCAGGTCGCGATCGGGCTCGAGAGCGCCCTGCTCGGCGTGGTCGACGCCAAGCCGCGCACCCGCCTCGTCGAGACGCTCGGCGTCGCCCGCGGGCAGATCGCGACCGCGGCGCTCCTGCGCGTCGCCGCGACCGAGACCGAACCCGTCTCGGTGCGGGTCGCCGCCGTCGCCGGTCTCGGAGACCGTGCGGGCGACAGCCGCAGCGTCGACCTCGTCTCACTTCTCGCCGAGGGAGACGACTTCGTCGCCGACGCGGCGCGCCTCGCCCTCGTCGACCTCACCGTGAGCCCCACCGTGCGCGCCCCCTGGCAGGACGGCCTCACCGTCGCCCAGCTCTTCCTCCACGCCGACATCGACCCGCAGCTCACGCGCGCCGGCAGCGGCGACAACGGCGGCATCGCGACCCTGCTCGTGCGCCTCGGCAACGCGCTCGCCGCGACCCCGGCGTCGCTCGAGACCGGTGCATCGCCCGACGCCGCAGTCGTGCAGCGGGTCGTCACCCTCTCCCGCGGCAGCGCGACCGACGCCCTCGACAGCCTGCCGAACGCCGCCTCCACCGTGCGCGGCCACGCCTACGCCTCGGTGCCGCTGCTGAGCGAGCCCGTCGCATCGTCAGACGCCTGGCAGCTGCGCGTGGCTGCGGAACGCGGCATCCGCCGGGTGCTTCGCGCCATCGGCTCGGTCGACGTTCTCCACCTGCGCATGGCCGACGTCGGCAGCCTCGCCGCGGCCAACGTGGCACGCGACCTCGGCATCCCCGTGGTGTTCACGGTCGCGCCCGACCCGCACGCCGTCATCCGCACCCTCGACCAGTCGGGCGACCTCACCCGCGCGAACTTCGGCGACGTCGACGAGCGCGAGCACTTCTGGTTCCGCGCCCGGCTCGTGCAGCGGCTCGCCGCAGACGCCGCGCACACCGTGCTCTTCCCCCGGCCCAACCTCGAGACAGACATGCGCGAGCTCGTCGGCATCGACATCACCGCCCACCCGGAGCGGCACTCGATCGTGCCGGAGGGCATCGACCTCGAGGTGGTCGACCGCGCCGTCGGCGAGGCGGCCGACCACGCCACCGGAGCGCCCGCCACCCCGCCGCTCGAGAGCCTGCGCGCCCTGCTCGACGGCCTCCCCGAGGAGCGCCGCGGCCTGCCGCTGCTCATCTCGGTCGGCCGCTTCCACCGCATCAAGGGCATGGCGACGGTCGCCGCCGCCTGGGCCAACGGCCCGCTCCGCGAACGCGCGAACCTGCTGCTCGTCGGCGGCGACCTCGAGAACCCGTCCGACGACGAACGCGAACAGCTCGACCGCATCGACCGCACGATCCCCAGGCGGGAGGCCGTGGCATCCGGTCTGCTGCTTGCCGGCCACCGGCCCAACGACACCGTGGCGCGCTGGGTCGCCGCCGTGCGCTTCGGCGTGCCCGGTCTCGCGGCGCCCGGCGGCGTCTACGTGTGCGGCAGCCTCAAGGAGGAGTTCGGCATCGCGATCCTCGAGGCCATGGCCGCGGGTCTGCTCGTTGTCGCTCCCGCCGGCGGCGGCCCGGCGACCTACGTCGAAGAGGGCGTCACCGGATTTCTCACCCGCACCTCCGACCCCGCACTGCTCGCCGCGTCGATGAGCGACGCGCTCGACACGGTCGCGCTCGAGACGGCCGAGACGGCGACGACCGACGCGCGCCCGCACCGCTCCCGCGACACGGTCGTGCAGAACTTCACCATTCAGGCGATGGCCCGTTCGCTGGCCGTGGTCTACTCCGGCGTGAGCGACACCGTTCACGACGCGCACGCCGACAGCGTGGTCATCCGGTGACGCTGCTCATCATCAGCCCCGACTACGCCTCACACCTTCTCCCGCTCGCGACGCTCGGCACCGCCTGGCAGGCCGCCGGCGAACGGGTCGTCGTCGCCACCGGCAGCGCGACGGCGTCGATCGTCGAGTCGTTCGGCTTCGAACGCGTGCACCTGCAGCTGGGCCGCGGCTCGAACCCCGGCATCATCAAGGCCGAAGACCAGCCCAAGGGCGAAGACGACGCCCTGCGCGGATTCTTCGCGGCGACCCGGGTCGGCATGGTCGAGACGCTCGCGTTCCAGGCCTCCGCGCGCAAGAACGACCTGCTGTGGGATCCCGTGAACACCGCCCGCGCGGTGCAACGCGTCGTCGACGAGGTGCGGCCCGACCGGGTGATCGTCGACCATCTGGCCTTCAGTGCCCGGCTCGCGCTCGTCGCCCACGGCACGCCCTACGCCGACGTGGTGCTGGGGCACCCGTCGGCGCTGCCGGTCGGCGACGAGGTCTACGGATTCCCTCCGTCGTGGCCGTCGGCGTTCGAACCGGATGCCGCGTCCCTCGCGTCACTCAAGGTTCTCTGCGACGACGTGAGCGACTCGTTCACCGCCGAGTGGAACGCCGCCCTCGACGGGCTCGACGCCTCGCACCTGCGCACCGACAGCGCGTTCGCCGAGCACGGCGAGCTGCTGCTCTTCAACTACCCGCGCGAGCTGCACGAGCCCGCGCGCACGGCGCTGCTGCCCGCCCACGAGTTCATCGGGTCGGCGGTGCGCTCCGAGCCCGCCGACGCCGACGTGGATGCGTGGATCGCGTCGAGCGACGAGCCGTTCGTCTATGTGAGCTTCGGCAGCTTTCTGTCGGTGCGAGGGGATGTTCTCGCGAGGGTGTTGGCGGCGCTCGCGTCGCTGCGCATCCGCGTCGCCGTCGCAATCGGCTCTGCCGACCGTGCGGAGCTCGGCGACCTGCCCTCCGACTGGCTCGTGCGCGAGTTTCTGCCGCAGGTCACGCTGCTCGCGCACGCCGCCGCGGCGGTGAACCACGGGGGCAACAACAGCGTCACCGAGTCGATGACCTACGGCCTGCCGCTGCTCGTGCTGCCGTTCTCGACCGACCAGTTCGCGGGGGCGGCGGCCATCGAGCGCGAGGGCTTCGGCGAGTCGCTCGCGCCGAACACCGCGACCGTCGACGAGCTGCGGGCCGTGCTCGAGCGCGTGCTCGCCCTGCGCTCGCCGCGCCTGGCCGCGTTGGGCGAGTCGCTGCGCGCGACGACGGGGCGCGAGCGGGCGCACTCGGCGCTGGCGTAGCGGCGGCGGGCGGCGACGCTCGGGAGGCGCCCCCACGCCTGTTGCCACGCCACCCGACATGACCATAGATTGAGCGGATGCCGCCGACACCGACGGTGCCCGAGGGAGTGACGTGCAGCCGACGAAGACCGACTTCAAGAAGACACTCGACGCCTACCGGGCGAAGCACCACGAGTTCAGGGTCGTCGACGTGCCGCCGCTGCAGTACCTGATGCTCGACGGTCACGGCGACCCGAACAGTGCCGCCGGCCACGGCGACCCGAAGGGCACGTCGGAGTTCGGCGATGCACTCGCGGTGCTCTACCCCGTGGCCTACAAGCTCAAGTTCGCCAGCAAGCAGGGCCTCGGCCGCGACTACGTGGTGATGCCGCTCGAGGGGCAGTGGTGGTCGGCCGACATGAACGCGTTCACAACCGCGCGCGACAAGTCGCAGTGGGACTGGACGCTGATGATGATGGTTCCCGACTGGATCACACCCGGGATGTTCGATGCAGCGGTCGCAGCCGTGTGGGCTGCCGGGCCGGCCGCGAGTCTCGACCGCGTGCGCCTCGAGACTCTGGCCGAGGGGCGCTGCGTGCAGACGCTGCACATCGGCTCGTACGACGACGAGGCGGAGATCCTCGACCGGATGCACCACGAGTTCATCCCCGGCGCCGGGCTCACGATGCGCGGCAGGCACCACGAGATCTATCTCAGCGACGCGCGCAAGGTCGAGCGGGCCAGGCTGCGCACGATCCTGCGACAGCCGGTCGAGTAGCCGGTCGAGTAGCCGCTCGACCGCGGCGACTACGCCCCGAAGACCAAAGCGCGCATCGCCTCGGGCGACGGTTCCGCGTCGCGGTAGCGCTCGCGCAGTGCCGCGTTCGCGTCGTACTGCTCGCCCTCGCGCAGCTGCGTCTCGTGGTGCAGCGCGTAGACGTCGCCGTCGTGGCGCTGCGGCTGCGAGCCGAGCAGCGTCGTGTGCGCCGCGAACCAGGCCGAGTCTTCGAAGCCCCAGCCGCGGAAGCGCTCGTCTTGCCCGCCGTGCGACGCCCAGGTGCGCGGCGTGGTCACGTAGACGCCCGAGCAGGCGCCGACGACGAGGGTCGCCTCGACCGACTCCAGCGGCGCCCCGCCGAAGTAGGCGGCCGTGCCGACGGCTCCGAGCCACTGGTAGCGGGTGTACGGCAGGTGCACGAGCCCCGAGGTGCGCGCGGCGACGACGGCCTCGAGCAGCGGCTCGATGCTCGGGATCGTGTCGGCGTCGCCGATGATGACGACCTCGTCGGGGTCGGTCACGGCGGCCATGCCGACGTTGCGGCAGCGCGCCAGATTGAACGGCACCTCGCCGGAGTCGACCGTGCGGATCTCGACGCCGGGCAGATTAGCCTCGTACCACGCCGACGTCGCTTCGAAGGCGGCGAGCCGCGAGGGCTGGGGGCGCCAGGGGATGATGACAGTTACCACTCAGAGAGTGTAAACGTCAGCTCGAGATGCTCGCGAACCGTTCGATATCGGCGGAGTTTCCGCTCACGATGATGAGGTCGTGGTTGGAGATCACGGTCTCGGGCGTCGCGTAGGTGAAGTCCTTGCCGGGCGCCTTCACCCCGACCACCGTGATGCCGAACTTGCGACGCACCTGCGACTCCGACAACGGGATGCCGCGGATCGGCTTGGGCGGGTACATCTTGACGAGTGCGAAGTCGTCGTCGAACTCGATGAAGTCGATCATGCGGCCGGAGACAAGGTGCGCGACGCGCTCGCCGGCCTCCGCCTCGGGGTAGATGACGTGGTTCGCGCCGATGCGCGAGAGGATCTTGCCGTGCGACTGGCTGATGGCCTTGGCCCAGATCTGCGGGATCTTGAGGTCGACGAGGTTCGCCGTGATCAGCACGCTCGCCTCGATCGACGAACCGACGGCGACGACGGCGATCGAGAACTCCTGCGCGCCGATCTGGCGGAGCGCATCGATGCTGCGCGCATCCGCCTGAACAGCGTGTGTGACGCGCTCCGACCACTTCTGAACGAGGCCCTCGTCGGCATCGACCGCGAGCACCTCGCGGTCGAGGCGGTCGAGCTGGCCGGCCGTCGCCGCTCCGAAGCGGCCGAGGCCGATCACGAGCACGGGCGCGTTGTGCGCAATCCTGTCAACCAACGATGGGCCTCTCTTCAGCGCGCTTGAACAATTGGCGGCTCGTGCTGGCCGCGAGTGCGGCCGCCAGAGTCACCGTACCCACTCGACCGAGGAACATGGTCGCGGCGAGCACGTAAACGCCGGAATCGGGCAGTGACGCCGTGAGTCCGGTGCTGAGTCCCGACGTCGCGAAGGCCGAGATCACCTCGAAGAGCACGAAGTCGAGCGAGGCGCCCGAGATCTGCAGAAGAAGAATGGATGCCGTCGCCACGGTCGTGGCTCCCCACAGCACGACGCTGACACTCAGCCGGAGGACGTCGCCCGGGATGCGGCGGTCGAAGGCCTCCATCCCCTCCTTGCCGCGCGCCTCGGCGAACGCCGCGAGAAACAGGATCGCCAGGGTGGTGACCTTGATGCCGCCGGCGGTCGACGCGGAGCCGCCGCCGATGAACATCAGCATGTCGGCGACGAGCAGGCTCGAGCCGTGCAGTTCGGCGATGTCGATCGTGTTGAACCCGCCGGAGCGCGTCATCATCGAGAGGAAGAACGGCTGGAAGATCCGTTGCCCGAGATCCATGTTCGCGAAGGTCTTGGCGTTGCCGAGCTCGAGCACGAAGAACGCGAGCCCGCCGAGCACGAACAGCAGGATCGTGGTGGTCAGGGTGAGCTTGACGTGCAGCGACCACTTCTTGGGCCGTCTGATGTTGCGCATAAGAACGTAGATCACGGGAAAGCCGACCGCGCCGAGGAAGACGCCGATCATCAGAACGCTGAGAAACCAGTAGTCGGTGGCGAACGGCACCAGGCCGTCGCTCGTGGGTTGGAAGCCGGTGTTGGTGAAGGCCATCGCCGAGTAGTAGAACGCCTCCCAGGCGGCCTCCAGCGGCGCCACCCCGGCGATGAGCAGCCGGGGAAAGAGCAGTGCCGCAATCGCGAACTCGATGACGAGCACGCTCAGCGCGACGGTGACGAGCAGGGAGCCCACCTCGCCGAGCCGCACCGCCTGGCCCTCGGCGATGGACCCCTTGCGCATACGCAGCGGGTTGCTGTCTCCCGCCGCGAGCAGCCGCTGGCGCAGCCCGAGCTTGCGCGAGATCACGAGGCCGAGGATGGAGGCGAGCGTCAGCACGCCGATTCCGCCGATCTGAACGCCCACGAGAATCACGACGTGGCCGAAGGGCGACCAGTAGGAGGCCATGTCGACGGTCGAGAGTCCCGTCACGCAGATCACCGACACGGCGGTGAACAGAGCGTCGGCGAACCGGGGCACCTCGCCCGTGGTCGTCGAGACGGGGAGGGAGAAGAGCAGGGTGAACACGAGAACGAGGGCCGCGAAGATCACGATCGCGAACCGCGCCGGGGTTGCTGCGGCGAAGTGCTCGAGGAAGTCGCGCATTCGCCCGAGGGTGGAGCCGTGCTGCACGGGCTTCGTGCGCATGACTACCTCTTTCTCGCTGCTCGGTTGCAAACGCTCCTGTCGGAACAGGTTGTCATGGTACTACCCGCCCGGCTTCGCTAGCCTTTCCCAATGGCCGACAACTTCGACGCAATTGCCGACTCCACCCGCCGCGACATCCTGCACGTGTTGCTGATCAGGGGCGGCACGGGCGAGATCTCCGCGGCCGAGCTCGCCGAGCAGGTGGGCGTGACAACGCCGACCGTGACCAGGCACCTCGGTGTGCTGCGCGAGCTGGGGTTCGTCTCCGCTCGCGACGAGGGGCGCTCGAAGTTCTTCCGACTCGAGCTCGCGCCCTTCGACGAGCTGCAGGACTGGCTGGCGCCGTTCGTCGGGGAGGCGTTCGACACCGGCACCGGGGCATCCGACGACGACACCGCGGTCTTCTCCGCTTGGGCCGGCGCCGACGTGGGATCGACCATCGGACGCGCGATCGCCGACCGGTCGCACCAGGCGCGCACGGCGTTTCAGGGGGCGTCGGAGAAGGTCGCGAACGCGCTGCCCGACGCGGTGACCAAACGCTTCTCGGGCAAGCCGTAGACAGCGAGTCACGCCAACCCCTAGTGTTACGTTTCAGCACTCCAGTAACACCCGTAACGAGTGCTCCACAATCGCAAGGGGCACAGACATGTCAGGGGATCTCTCCGATGTGCGTTTTCTCACCGTCGCCGAAGTGGCTGACATGATGCGTGTCTCCAACATGACCGTGTACCGCATGGTCCATGCCGGCGAGATGCCCGCGATCCGCTTCGGACGCTCGTTCCGAATCCCCGAATCGGCCGTGGTCGCGCTCATCCAGACGCCGATCTCGCACACCGGTTAGCGCTCGCAGCGCTTTGCGCTAGACTTACGCAGTACATTTTTCCGCGGTTCCGAATCGGACCGGGTCGGTCTAATTCAGTAACCAGTGAGGTACCCATGGGTTCAGTCATCAAGAAGCGCCGCAAGCGTATGGC
>Ga0247808_10001197_pt1 | contig 12606 bp, 13 predicted proteins | sample UWRJL089202R1_FD_179914 | JGI IMG/M metagenome (GOLD analysis project Ga0247808, IMG submission 179914) | Plant litter microbial communities from Arlington Agricultural Research Station in Wisconsin, United States - UWRJ-L089-202R-1 | ecosystem: Environmental > Terrestrial > Plant litter >... | reverse complement strand
CAGATGGGCGACGAGCCTCAGGCCGGCGTCCCATCGCCGTTGTTGCGCGTGACCCCCGTGTATCTGGTGAGTTCCTGTCGGCCGTTGTGTCGGCAGGGCTCGCCAGCTCCGGAGTGGACGTGTACGACGCAGGAGTGATTCCGACCCCCGCCGCAGCGTTCCTCGTTGGCGACTTCGGTGCGGACCTCGGTGTGATGATCTCTGCATCACATAACGCCGCCCCCGACAACGGCATCAAGTTCTTTGCCGTCGGTGGCACCAAACTTCCCGATGAGGTCGAAGACCGCATCGAAGCAGCCATGGCTGCCCCCAAACTCGCGCCCACCGGCGGGGACGTTGGACGCATCCGCCGGTTCGCCGACGCGGAAGACCGCTACATCGTCCACCTGCTGTCGACGCTGCCGAACCGCCTCGACGGCGTGCACGTTGTTCTCGACTGTGCCCACGGCGCAGCGGCCGGTGTGTCACCCCAGGTCTTTACGGACGCCGGCGCCACCGTCACCGTGATCGGTGCCGATCCCGACGGTATGAACATCAACGACGGCGTTGGTTCAACCCACCTCGACAACCTGGCTCGCGCTGTGCTGGAGCATGGTGCCGACCTCGGCATCGCCCACGACGGCGACGCGGACCGCTGCCTCGCTGTAGACCGTGAGGGCAACATCGTCGACGGCGACCAGATCATGGCAATCCTCGCTGTGGCCATGGCCGACCGCGGTGCACTCGTTGACCGCACCCTCGTCGCCACGGTGATGAGTAACCTCGGTCTGCGTCGTGCGATGGCCGACCACAACATCAAGGTTCTTGAAACCCGTGTGGGTGACCGCTACGTTCTCGAAGAACTCAACGAGCAGAAGCTGTCCCTCGGTGGAGAGCAGTCCGGCCACGTCATCATGACGAAGTTCGCGACAACGGGTGACGGAATCCTCACCGGACTCCACATCGTTGCCGAGATGGCACGCACCGGTAAGACACTCGCGGAACTCGCGTCGATCATGACGGTGTACCCGCAGACGCTCGTCAACGTGCGTGGAGTGAACCACCACGGTCTCGCCGACGACACCGTCATCGCGCAGGCCGTGGCTGACGCCACTGCGACCCTGGGGGACTCCGGACGGGTGCTTCTGCGTCCGTCGGGAACGGAACCGATGGTGCGTGTGATGGTTGAAGCGGAAGACCAGGCCACCGCGGACTCCATCGCAGCGCAGCTCGCTGACGTGGTGCGCGCTCAGCTCGCTCTGTAGTTCACTCGTTGGGCTCGGCCGCGCAGTCGGCATCGCCAGTTGCTTGTACTGGGAGAGGCCTGCGGCGCGCCCGGCCCTAGATCTTGCGCAGCAGAACGCTGCTCACCGCGTGGTTCGACGCCTTCCGCAACACGAGGTCCGCGCGCGCACGGGTCGGCAGGATGTTCTCGAGCAGGTTCGGTTCGTTGATGCTTTTCCACACGTTGTGCGCCCGCGCGATGGCGGCCTCCTCGCTGAGGGTGGAGAAACGGTGGAAGTACGACTGCGGGTTGGTGAAGGCACCACGCTGCAGCTTGAGGAAACGCTCGACGTACCACTTCTCGATGTCACTGGTTCGGGCGTCCACGTAGATGGTGAAGTCAAACAGGTCGCTTACGGCGAGGCGCGCACCCTGGGCCGGCGCCTGCAGAACGTTCAGGCCCTCGACGATCAGTACGTCGGGGCGGCGCACCACCACCTCAGCGTTGGGGACGATGTCGTAGCTCAGGTGCGAGTAGAACGGCGCCCGCACCTCGGCGGCACCACTTTTCACCTTGCTCACAAAACGCAGCAGCGCGCGACGGTCGTAGCTCTCCGGGAATCCTTTGCGCTCCATCAGCCCGCGGCGCTCGAGCTCTGCGTTGGGCAGGAGGAAGCCGTCGGTCGGCACAAGCTCGACTCGAGGCGTGTCATCCCACCGCGCCAGCATCTCCCGAAGAAGGCGGGCCACCGTCGACTTGCCGACCGCAACCGACCCGGCGACACCGATCACAAACGGTGTCGCGGGGGTGCGGTCGCCAAGAAACGAACTCGTTTTGCGGTGCAGATCTTTCGCGCCGGTGACGTAGAGGTTGAGCAGACGACTGAGCGGCAGGTAGACATCGCTGACCTCGCGCAGGTCGAGCAGGTCGCCGAGACCCCGCAGCTGGACAAGCTCAGTTTCGCTGAGGGGAAGCTGCGTGGTGGGGGCCAGTTCAGCCCAGTCATCGCGGTCGATCTCGACGAACGGGGAGACGTGACTGGAAGAAGTGCCGGATTCAGACATTGCACACCACGCTAGTGCCCCGCCGCACCCCGTGGTGCGCGCCCGCCGCTCAGCAAATGCGAGAAGGCAGTCAACTAGAATCAGCCTCATGTGTGGAATTGTTGGCTACGTCGGTCCGAATAGCAGTCTTGACGTTTTGCTCGCTGGCCTGAGCAGACTCGAATATCGCGGATACGACTCCGCAGGCGTCGCGGTGATCGACGGTGACGGAAAGATCGGCACCCGCAAGCGGGCCGGCAAGCTCAAGGTGCTGCTCGGTGACCTCGAGTCCACCCCGCTGCGCGACGGCCAGACCGGTATCGGTCACACCCGGTGGGCGACCCACGGTGGACCGAACGACAGCAACGCTCACCCCCACCTGGGCGATGACGGCAAACTCGCCCTCATCCACAACGGAATTATCGAAAACTTCTCCACGCTGAAGCAGGAGCTGCTCGACTCGGGCGCCACCTTCGACAGCGAGACCGACACCGAGGTCGCCGCGATTCTCGTGGGCCGCGAGTACCGTGCCACCGGTGACCTTACCGAGAGCATGCGTCGTGTTGTCGCCCGCCTCGAGGGTGCGTTTACGCTCCTCGTGGTGCACGAAGACAGCCCTGGCGTTGTTGTGGGTGCACGCCGTAACTCCCCGCTGGTCATCGGCCTCGGTGACGGCGAGAACTTCCTCGGCTCCGACGTCGCCGCGTTTGTGGGATTCACCCGCCGCGCGATGGAGATCGGCCAGGACCAGATCGTCACGATCCGCCCCGAGTCCGTTCTCGTCACCGACTTCGACGGCAACTCCGTCGAGAACACCGAGTACGAGGTCGCCTGGGATTCCTCGGCCGCCGAAAAGGGCGGATGGTCGTCCTTTATGGCCAAGGAAATCAGCGAGGGACCGGACGCCGTGGCGAACACCCTTCGCGGACGCATCGTCGACGACGTTGTCACCATCCCCGAACTCAACACCCTCAACGAAGAAGTTCTCGCCGGCATCGACCGCATCATCATCGTGGCGTGTGGAACAGCGGCCAACGCCGCCGAGGTGGGCAAGTACGCCATCGAGAACTGGGCCCGCATCCCCGTCAACGTCGAACTCGCCCACGAGTTCCGCTACCGCAACCCGGTGATCAACGAGAAGACCCTGGTCATCTCGATCAGCCAGTCCGGCGAGACGATGGACACCCTGATGGCCGTCAAGTACGCCGTCGCTGCCGGTGCCCGGGTGCTCTCCATCTGTAACACCCAGGGCGCAACGATCCCGCGCGAATCCCACGCTGTGATCTACACGCACGCGGGACCCGAGGTCGCTGTGGCCTCCACCAAGGCGTTTGTTGCGCAGATCACCGCGCTGTACCTGCTCGGGCTGCACCTTGCCCGCGTTCGGGGAACCCAGACGCCCGAGTTCATCACGGGCCAGCTCGACGAGCTGCGCGCGATCCCGGCGAAGATCTCCGAGACGCTCGAGAACGCTACGGTCATCGGGCAGCTCGCGCACTTTATGACCGAGACCACGTCGGTGCTGTTCCTCGGCCGTCACGTTGGATTCCCCATCGCCATGGAGGGCGCGCTCAAGCTCAAGGAGCTCGCCTACATCCACGCCGAGGGATTCGCGGCCGGTGAGCTCAAGCACGGCCCGATCGCGCTCATCGAAGCCGGCCAGGTTGTGTTTGTTGTTGTCCCGAGCCCTCGCGCCGCAGACTCCCTGCACAAAAAGGTTGTCTCGAACATCCAGGAGATCCGCGCCCGCGGTGCCCGGGTGATTGCGATCGCCGAGAAGGGTGACGCGGCGGTTCTGCCGTTCGCCGACCAAGTCATCCCGATTCCGCTCGCCAGTACATTCTTCGAGCCGCTGCTCGCCGTGGTGCCCCTGCACATCTTCAGCATGGAGCTCGCGATGGCCAAGGGACTCGACGTTGACCAGCCGCGTAACCTCGCCAAGTCCGTCACCGTCGAATAGCGTCGCACCGCAGACGGTTCCGGCCAGACGGCACAGAGCGCGCAGAAGGCGATCACGATGATTGTGGGTATCGGGGTGGATGTGGTCGACCTCGCTCGTTTTGAGCGGGCCGTCGACCGCACCCCCGCCCTGCGCACCCGGCTGTTCGCCCCGGCGGAACGTACCCTTCCGCTGCGCTCGCTCGCGGGACGGTTCGCCGCGAAAGAGGCACTCATCAAGGCCCTCGGCGATTCCACCGGGGTGACCTGGCACGACATGGAGGTCGTCTCTGACGGCCACGGCAACCCCTCGTTCGCCTTGCACGGGTCGGTCGCCGCCATTGCTGCGTCGAAAGGAATCACCACCGTGCATCTCTCGATGTCCCATGACGCTGGCGTTGCCATCGCGTATGTCATTGCCGAGGCAGCAGGATGACGCGGCCGATGCGCGAGGCGAGGGTTGACCTGTCCGCCATTCGCGCCAATGTCGCCGCGCTTCGTGCGGCGGTCGCCCCCGCGGCACTGCTGGCCGTGGTCAAGGCCGGCGGTTACGGACACGGATCTGTCGCCGTCGCCCAGGCCGCCGTCGAGGGTGGGGCCGACTGGCTCGGTGTTGTCGACGTCGACGAAGCGCTTGCGCTGCGCGCCGGGGGAGTGACCGCTCCTCTGCTGGCCTGGCTGCACGGCACCGAAACGGACTACGCGCCCGCTATCGCTGCGGGAGTCGACCTGGGGGTGAGTTCACTCGCCCAGCTGGATCGTGTGGCCGCGTCATCCACCGCATCGATAACCGCGTCATCGAGCACCGCCGGCACCCCACCCATCTTTGTGCACCTCAAAGTCGACACCGGCCTCGGCCGCAACGGCATCGAAGAGTCGGAGTGCGCCGCCGTCTTCGCGCGCGCGGCCGAACACGAGCGGGCCGGACGCCTCACCGTGCGCGGGATCTTCAGCCATCTGTCGAACACGGGTCCCGCCGAGGACGCCGAACAGGTCCTGCGCTTCACCGCGCTCACCGAGGCAGCCACCGCGGCGGGCCTCACCATCGAGCTGCGCCACCTTGCCGCCACCGCCGCGGCGCTGCGGATGCCGGACGCGCGTTTCGACATGGTGCGCGTTGGCCTCGGCGTCTACGGGCTCTCGCCGTTTGAGGGCGAAGCGTCCGCCGCCCTTGGCCTGCGTCCAGCGATGGAACTCAGCGCCGAGATCATTTCCGTCAAGCGTGTGCCCGCGGGCACCGGGGTCTCCTACGGATACCTCCACCGCACCGCCGCCGAGTCAACCCTCGCGCTGGTGCCATTGGGGTACGCCGACGGAGTGCCCCGCCACGCGTCATCCCGTGGTCCCGTGCAGATCAACGGACGCACCTACGCTGTTGCCGGGCGCATCGCCATGGACCAATTTGTGGTCGACGTTGGGGACGACCCCGTGGCCGTCGGCGATCGCGCGATCCTGTTCGGCGACCCCACGACCGGGGTGCCGTCCGCGGACGACTGGGCGAACGCCGCCGACACCATCAACTACGAGATTGTCACCCGGCTTGGTGCGCGTGTGACACGAACCTACCTTCTGTGACGGAGATGCCTGCCGTGCCCGATTCCACCGACCCGACCGTCACTCTCACCATCGGCACTCCCGACGACATGGCGGAGCTCGGCGCCCTGCTCGCGCAGCAGCTTCGCGCCGGCGACCTGGTGACCCTCAATGGCGAACTCGGCGCGGGCAAAACGACCCTCACCCGCGGACTCGGCGAGGCCCTCGGAGTGCGCGGCGCCGTCACCAGCCCCACCTTTGTGCTCGCCCGCACCCATCCGCGCGAGTCCGGCGTAGGCGCTCCGCTGGTGCATGTCGACGCGTATCGCCTGTCGTCCGCCGCCGAGCTCGACGACCTCGACATCGACTTCGCCCGTTCCATCGTGGTGGTCGAGTGGGGTGCCGGGCTGCTCGACGGCATCACCGACGAGTGGCTGTCTCTCGACATCGTGCGTCCGACGGGTGCATTGGTGGTGGATGACGCGGCGCCAACTGATGATGACGCCGACGACACCAGCGCCGACGACACCAGCGCCGACGACATCGATGCCAACGACGTCGTCGAACCCCGCACCATCACGGTCACCGCGCACGGCGAACGCTGGAAGGACTTAGGGTGGATCGGTGCTGCTAGCAATTGATACCTCCGCGGGAACCAGCGTTGCCGTCGTCGACCGCGACCTCGGTGTTCTCGCCGAATTCTCCGAAGACGACACCCGCCGCCACGCCGAGGTCATCGGTGACCTGATCGCTGCGGCGCTGCGCGAATCCGGTGTCGCGATCGCGGACCTCAGTGGTGTCGCCGTGGGGATGGGTCCCGGACCGTTCACCGGCCTGCGCGTCGGCATCGCCGCCGCACGCGCCTTTGCGTTCGGTGCCGGCAAACCCGTGGTGCGGGTGGTCAGCCACGACGCCATCGCGTTTGGCACCACCGAACCACTCCTCGTGGTGACGGACGCCCGCCGCCGCGAGGTCTACTGGTCCGCCTACTCCGGGTCCGACGCCGAGGGCTTGCCCGTGCGTGTGGCCGGCCCCGGCCTGACCCGCCCCGACGAGCTGGCCGACGAACTCGCTGGCGCGGTTGCGGACTTCGAGGGCTATCGGCGCCTCGACGCCGTGACGGTGTCCGCGTCATCCATCGGAATGCTTGCCGAAGGCCTCTACCTGCACAAACGGTCCTTCGCCGGACCCGATGCGATCTACCTGCGCGCTCCCGACATCACGATGTCGTCCGGCCCCAAGCGGGTCAGCTGATGGCCTGGCAGCTGCGCGTCGCCGACGTCACCGATCTCGACGCGATTATGGCGATCGAAACCCCCACGTTCGGCACGGACGCCTGGTCGAGTTCCGCGATGCGCGCCGACCTGGCGAACCGGCACTGCTACTACCTTGTCGCCCACCGCGTGGAGACCCCCGATTTGATCGAGGGGTATGCGGGACTTCTCGCACCGGCCGGCAGTGGTGAGGCTGATATTCAGACGATCGCGGTTGCTCCGTCTGCACGACGGACGGGACTGGGTCGGATGATGATGCAGGCCCTCATCTCGGAGGCGCGCGAGCGAAGCGCCCGCCAGATCTTTCTCGAGGTGCGCGCCGACAACCCCGGTGCCGAGAACCTCTACGACACACTCGGATTCGAGCGGATTGCGGTGCGTCCGAAGTATTACCAGCCCGACGGGATCGATGCCCACATCATGCGGCTGACCGTCACCGGCGTGCGTCTGAGTCCCGCGGTGGGGTCGGAAGCGTTATGACTATTTCTTCCAACAACCCCGGTGATACAACCATGACCAGAACCGCCGCAGACACCGTCGCCGCGTCATCCACCCCGATCCCCACCTCGCACGAGCGACTGGTGTTGGGCATCGAGACCAGCTGCGATGAGACCGGTGTCGGAATTGTGCGTGGGACGACCCTTCTCGCGAATGTGATCTCGTCGTCGATGGACGAGCACGCCCGCTATGGCGGAGTGGTGCCCGAGGTCGCGGCGCGTGCCCACCTCGAGGCGCTCGAGCCGACGCTGCAGGCCGCGCTCGCCGAGGCCGGTGTGACGCTTGATGAACTCGACGCCATTGCGGTTACGAGCGGTCCGGGTCTGTCCGGCGCGCTGATGGTCGGGGTGGGGGCAGCCAAAGCGCTGGCCGTGGCGCTCGATAAACCGATCTACGCCGTCAATCACCTCGTCGGTCACGTGGGTGCGGACGTGTTGCGCACCGACGGCACCGACATCGAGCTGCCGACGATTGCGCTTCTGGTGTCCGGCGGGCACACCTCGCTGCTGCTCGTGCGCGACCTGGTCTCGGACGTTGAGCTGCTCGGCGAAACGATTGACGACGCGGCGGGAGAGGCCTTCGACAAGGTTGCGCGCCTGCTCGGCCTGCCGTACCCGGGTGGTCCGGAGATCGACCGGGCGGCGGTGGGCGGAGACCCGAAGGCAATCCGGTTCCCGCGCGGGCTGAGCCAGGCCAAGGACATGGCGAAGCACCGGTATGACTTCTCCTTTTCCGGTCTCAAAACTGCGGTCGCTCGCTGGGTGGAAGCACGCCAGGACGCCGGCGAGGTTGTGCCGAGTGCGGATGTCGCCGCGAGCTTCCGTGAAGCGGTCTGCGACATCCTCCTGACGAAGGCGCTTGCTGCGTGTAAGGAAAAGGGCGTGCCGCGTCTCCTGCTCGGAGGCGGTGTGGTCGCAAACGCTCGTCTACGCGAACTCGCCACCGAGCGCTGTGCTGCCGCGGGGATTGAACTGCGCATCCCGCCACTGGACCTCTGCACCGACAACGGCGCGATGATCGCCGCTCTCGGCGCGCAGCTGATGCAGGCCGGGCACGCCCCGTCGACGCTTGCGTTTGGGGCTGACTCGACCCTGCCGGTCACGTCGATCCAGGCGTAGCGCGTGGGGCGCGGGTTTTCGTCGGTAGACAGATCTGGCTGGTAAGTTTCGGTACCACGGCGGTTCGCCTCGCTGAGCTCTGCGCGGGTGAATCTCCGAGCGTTCAGCTCTGCGTTTGCCATCGAATTTGAGTCCGGAGAACATCAGATGTCCAGCAGCAACGACAACGAACAGGACGGTGTGGGCCTGCCCATCCCGTCCGGTCCTCCGGAGTGGTTAACGAAGGCGCAGGAGTCCGAGACACCCGCGCGTGTGATGTTCCCGCGGTCACGGATTGGACTTCCTCCCGAGGAGGAGGTGGCCCCGCCGGTGGCGCCAGTGGCGCCGACGGCTGCCTCCGGGACAGCGCCTGCGCCGGCACCCACTTCGTCACCCTCGGCTGCACGTTACGCTGCGCCGGCGGCCACGCCCGTCGAGTCCGTTGAACCAGCACCCGCCGCGCCGTTGTCATCCGCATTTCCGTCCCGATCCGTCGCACCCGATACCTACCCGCCAGCGCCATCGTGGACGTCGACCGCGTCATCCCGATCCGATGAACCGGGCGTAAGCGTCACCTCGTTCAGCACCTCCACCACTTACCCGGTTGGGCAGCCTGGTGCCTCCGTCGTCGCCGCACCATCGAAGAAGCTCAGCATCTGGTCTATGGCGCTGGGACTGTCTGCAGTGGTGCTCTCGATCATCTTTCTCGGCTTTCTGCCGGCTCTCGCCGCGGTGATCGTGGGCCACCTGGCTCAACGTCGGGAGCCCGCTGCTCGACCACTGTGGCTGTCGGGACTTGTCACCGGGTACCTCAGCCTGGTCGTTTCCTCGTTCTTTCTGGTGGTTGTGATCATCGCTTTTGTGGAGGCGTTCGCCGCGGTCAACGCCGTTCCCTGACGGCCGCGCTCACGGCGCCACGCGTGCGGAGTGGGCGCGTAGCGCAACGGAAGAGATTCCCTCGACAATTGACAGTTTCTTGGGGTGCTGCCACCATTGGCTCGCTTAGATTTTGTCCAGCAAACACCAAGGAGCGACCATCATGACCGATCCCACCACCCCCGAATCAAACCCGTACGCTGCACCCGCTTACGGCTCATCAACCGGTGGGACACCCGCCAAGTCGCCCGTCCTGAGCATCATCTCGCTCATCACCGGAATCCTCGGCGTCGTCAGCGGCTTCTTCGGTTGGGGACTCCTGTTCTCGATCGCCGCCGTCGTTCTCGGTCACCTCGGAAAGAAGAAGGAGCCCGCAGCCCGTGGCTTCTGGCTGACCGGACTCATCACCGGCTACGTCGGAATCGCGATCAACGCGATCGTGCTGATTCTCGGAATCATCGCGGCAGCGGCGATCCTGTCGGACCCCAATATCCTCAACCAGTAGTAGTACCGCGCTGTACCGCGTCCTTCGCTCCAGCATCGCGGTACACCAGGCGCGCTAAACGCTGTAATCAGCGTCATCCAGAGTCCCGTGTTGTGGGTCGTACTTTCGGCTCACACCACGGGGCTTGCCGTTTTTTCCGTTGCCACCCGACGGCTGCCGTGAGGGAGTTGCTGTTGGTAGCGTTGATCTCGACTGCACGTTCACCGATCAGCAGAGGTATGAAACTCATGTCCACGAACGCAGATGGTGTTCCTCCCATCCCCGTCCCGCCCGCTGGAACGCACTCCAACCCTGCGACCCCGGACGAGACCATCGACTCGGCTTCCGCCACCGCTTCCGAAACGGCGTCCGCAAGTCCGTACGCTCCTGCCGCGTCCACTGATTCCAGTGAGGCCGCCGACACCAGCACTGATACCAACACCGCGGCGGCCAACGCCGACACCGAGGTGTTCGGCGACTCGGGCGTTGGCGCGCCCGCAGGGTCGTTCGCGCCGGTCGAACCGGAGTCGCTCGCAGCGACCGCGAGTTACCCCAGCCCCGCGTCATCCACCCCCGCCCCACCCGCTCCACCCGCACCAGTGGGCGACGCGGGAACGACGCCGCCCAACCCCTACGGCGCACCCGCGCCGTCTGGCCCGCCGACCCAGAACCCCTACGCCGGGCAGGTTCCGCCCACGGGCCAGAACCCCTACGCGGGGCAGAACCCGTACGCCGGCCAGGTGCCGCCTGCTGGAGCCAATACGTACGCGAGCAATCCGTATGCGCACAACCCGTACGCGGCCCCGGGCCAGAATCCCTACGGAATGACGTATGCGCCGACCGAGCCGCAGGGCCTGAGCATCGCGTCGATGATCGCCGGAATTGTGGGTATTTTCGCGTCGCTCGCGTTTATCGGATTCCTGCCGGCGCTCGCCGCAGTCATCCTCGGGCACATCGCGCAGCGTCGCCAGCCCAACGCCAAGGCGTTCTGGCTGACGGGAATCATCACCGGTTACGTCGGGGTCGCGATCTCAATCCTGATCCTGTTGGCGTTTATCATCCCGTTCCTGATCCTGATGGGCGGCGCCGGCTACATGGGCAACGGGGGTTACCCGAGCTAGTATTTCGACACCGCGGGGTCAGCGTGCCCGGCCGCCATGCGCGCGCCGGCCACGCGGGCCCCGCGGGCTTGTTTAACTGCAGGTGTGTGATGGCGCGCGGCCAGGACCCAGTGCTACGCCGAGGTGACGCGCTCGCAGAGCAGCGCAGTATGACGACCCGCCACCCGCGTGAGGATCACGGTTGCCGACGCCTTGCCCTTGAGCGACAGCTTCTTGCGCAGCTGCGCCGGGTCGACGTCGATGCCGCGCTTTTTGATCTCCAGGGTTCCGACGCCGCGGGTAGCGAGCTCCTTTTTCAGGCGCTTCTCGTCGTAGGGGAACGAATCGAGCACACGAAAGCACGTCGCGAACGGCGTCGCGATTGCCGTGTCGGCCGTCAGGTAGGCGATCGAGTCGCTGAGCATACGGGCGTCGAGCTGTCGGGCGAGGTCTCCAATGAGTCGGGCCCGGATGACGCTGCCGTCGGGTTCGTAGATGTACTCGCCAAGCTCCCCGACCTCCGCGTCGTCGCTGTCGTCGCTCGCGGTAAGTTCTGCGGCACCGGCGGCCGTAATAACGAGGGCCGCGCGACGGATACCGGGGCGCGCGAGGGCGCCAAACCACAGGCCGAGCTCAACGACGTCGTGGTCGACGGAGACCCACTGAGCCTCAGCGTCGTCAGGAATGAGATCGCGGTCGATCCCCGGGCCCAGCTTGATGCCCGTGGGGTAGCGGCCGGCCAGATCGAAAGCGAAGTCGAGTGAGGGCGTCCAGTCGGAGGGGTTGTTGAGCCGGCGCGCACCATCGCGGCGGGCGGGGTCGAGGTACACACCGTCAACACCGGTGAGGTTGACCTCGGTCGCGTCAGCATGCTCAACGCGCGCGTTTGACCACGGTGCGAGGTTGAATGCGGCGAGGGCGGCGGTCACTTCGTCTTTCTCGACGGCCAGCACCCCAATGTCAAGGGCGGCAATCGCGAGCGCGTCGGCGCCGATGCCGCATCCGAGGTCTGCGATTGAGGTCAGCCCCGCACTCTGGAAGCGCCCGGCGTGAAGCGCGGCAACCTTCAGGCGGGTGGCCTGCTCAAGCCCGGCCTCGGTGAAGAGCATCCTCTCCGCAAAGGGGCCGAACTTCGCGGCGGCACGCGACCGCAGTCGTGACTGGCTCAGTACGGCGGCGACACGGGCGGGGGAGTGTCCGGCCTTGCGCAGCCCCGCCACGGACTTGAGCGCATCGTTCGACGATTCGTAGCGCGGAAGCGAGTCGAGTAAACGCAGCCCCTCGGGTGACAGCAGTTCTACAAGCTCGGAGATTTCCATTCCCCCATCCTTCCGCACTGCGCTGGGTGGCGAGTTCGGTGGCTGTCTTCGCCGGTGGCGAGGTTGGATATGTCGGTGGATGACGCGGAGATTGGCACTCGGATTGATGGAGTGCCAACCAAACCTCTATGATTGATCTGGCACTCTCATAGGGAGTGTGCCAACCCCCAGTTCTACAAAGGAAGAGGTCAACCGTGTCGGTCTCCATTAAGCCGCTCGAAGATCGCATCGTCATCAAGC
>Ga0247808_10001196_pt1 | contig 12607 bp, 9 predicted proteins | sample UWRJL089202R1_FD_179914 | JGI IMG/M metagenome (GOLD analysis project Ga0247808, IMG submission 179914) | Plant litter microbial communities from Arlington Agricultural Research Station in Wisconsin, United States - UWRJ-L089-202R-1 | ecosystem: Environmental > Terrestrial > Plant litter >... | reverse complement strand
CGCGATAGCCAAGATCGGACAGCAGCGCGACAACGGTTTCGCGAACCGCGTCGTCGTCTTCCACCACCAGGACAGTCTCCGTCCCACCCGTGATCGGACCTGCATGGACGGAAACCTCGACATCTTCCGACTGCAGCGCGCGTGGCAGGTAGAGCTTGATCGTCGTCCCATGCCCGACTTCCGAATAGATCTTGACGTGTCCGCCAGATTGCTTGACGAATCCGTAGACCATCGACAATCCGAGGCCCGATCCTTTGCCCTCGGCCTTTGTCGAGAAGAACGGCTCAAACACCTTGTCGACGATCTCCGGCGACATGCCGGAGCCACTATCACTCACCGCAAGCATCACATATTGTCCAGGCGTGACTTCGTCATGGACTTGGGCGTAGGCATCATCGAGATGCGCATTGGCAAGTTCGATCGTCAGCTTTCCGCGGCCATCCATCGCATCGCGCGCATTGATCGCGAGGTTGAGCAGTGCGTTTTCGACCTGCGCGGGATCGATGAACGTGTTCCACAGCCCGCCTGTCACCACCGTTTCCACTTCGATCGCTTCGCCAATGGCTCTGCGCAGCATGTCGTCCATGTCCCGCACAAACCGGCTGGCATTGACGACTTTCGGCTCCAGCGCCTGGCGACGCCCGAAGGCCAGCAACTGGCTCGCCAGCTTTGCTCCCCGAGAAACGCCGGCCATGGCATTACTGACGCGTTTTTCTGCGCGCGGATTCCCGGCAATATCCTTGGCAAGAAGCTGAAGATTGCCGGAGACGACCTGCAGCAGGTTGTTGAAGTCATGGGCGACGCCGCCGGTCAGCTTGCCGACCGTCTCCATCTTCTGCGATTGGGTCAGCTTGGCCTCGGCCAGGCGTCGCTCGCCGATCTCGGCAATAACGCGGGCTTCGAGATTTTCGTTGACCTGGCGCAACTGATCTTCGGCGCGCTCGCGGTGGCGCACCTGGCGCGCGAGATCTTCGGCCTGGTCACGCAATGCCGCTTCTGCAGCGCGCTGATGGGTGATGTCGGTGTGGACACCGACCCATTCTATGATCTCGCCTTTAGCATCAAGGATGGGCAGAGCCCGGATGGCGTATTGTCGCCATGCACCATCATGCCGGCGCACACGGTGCTCGTGAACGAAAATGCTTTTAGCGTCGACCGCGCCCTGCCATGCCACGACAGTGCCTGCGACGTCGTCGGGATGAACCGCACTTGACCATCCGTAGCCTTGATACTCCTCCTGCGCCTGTCCTGTCAGACTGGCCCAGCCATGCTGCTCCCCCAACATCCGCCCATCGGCGCTGTTGGTCCACAGCACGCCATGCACCGCGTCCATCGCGCTGCGGAAGCGGCTGTTGCTGACCGCAAGTGCGGCTTCGCGCTGTGCCCGCTCCTCAACCTCGACACCGAGGATGTGCACGCCGGGGACCGAGCCATCGGGCTCGATATGGGGGACATAACGGATCTCTGTCCGCCTGACCCCGCCAGCAATGTGAGGAAGATCGGATTCGGACATGAAAGTCTCGCCGGCCAGGCCACGATCGATAGATTCTCGACGATCGGCATAGGCGGCCTCGCCGATGACATCGCGCACATGGCGCCCGATCATTGTCTCCGGTTCCATGCCGAACCAGTCGCGGTAGGTAGCATTGGCGAAGCGATAGACGTGAGCACGATCGACATATGCAATCAGCATTGGCACAGCATCGGTTACCCGCCGTAGCTCCGCTTCCCGGGCTGCAAGCCGCGTTTCGGCCGAAACGCGGGCACTGTTGTCGACGATGGTGCACATAACGCCGCCGACATGCCCACCGGCGCCATAGACTGGAGTGTAGAACAGATCGAGGAAAAGGGTTGTCGGCCCGTGAACGCGGTTGAAAACGATCGGCTGATCCCGGTGCGAAACGACATTGCCAAGCATCGCGGTTTCGAGGATCGGACGGTTCCACTCCCAGACCTCCGGAAAGGCTGCGGCCACCGGGGTTCCCAGCGCCATCGGATGGCGATCGCCGGCGATGTCGCGATAGGCATCATTGTAGATCATGATGTGGTGGGGTCCCCACATCAGCACCTTGGCAACCGGTGAATTGACGATATTGGTAATCGTCGCCCGCATTGCGGGGCTCCAGCCCTGGATCGGGCCGAGCATATTGCTGCTCCAATCCTTGGCCCGGATGAGTTCGCCGCACTCTCCGCCGCCTTTCGGCCACTCTTTTTCAACCGGCAATGGTGCAGTCCCGCCTCCGTCACGCAAGCGGCAAAGCGCTGCACGCACCACCTCGCTGGCATTGGCATAGTCGCCGGTTGCCAGACTATCATTGATGAAACCCTCGAGTTCGGGGGTCAGTGAGACATTGCGCGATTGACGGTGAGCCATGGCTTTTCCTGCCAGCTGGAAAAACCTGTGTCAACAGATGTCAGGGCGCGCGGTCGGTCGAAGCCAAATGGCTTCAGCGCTACTCGAACTGCCGTTCTACCATCCGACGTTTGAAAAAGGGCTGAAGTCGGCGCTTCGCGATGTCTGCAAAAAGGTTTGTTGGCGATTTCTTTGATCCGACAAGCGGCCATTTTGCCGGGCTTGTCGGATCGAAGCCATGAGGCTATCGACTACACTGTGGGAGACCTTGAGGAAGCCACAGCCCCCCGCAAAGATTGTGTTGAAATAAAGTTTTTCCGGTTATCCGCCCGTCTTAGAAGTGGAGCCTGCCTCTGACGGTGGCCTCAGGCGTGGATGCGGGCCTCAATAACAGCGGCAACGAATGCGTCGCGGGCTCGCTCGGGTGATCCGCTCTGTTCTATGGCCGCCGCGCACGCGAATTTCGCATGCGCATGACATCGACTACGCTCCGCCGGCCACCTGGTGGAAAGATACAAAAGTGCCCGATGGGGACCTTCAACAGGCTCTCTCATCCCTCGACCAATTCTGACATAAACTGGCGTCCTCCATTTGAGCGGATCTGTCGCGGTGTCTGTGTTTGCCTTCATTTTTTCTCCTCAGGAAATGCGAGCCGCCGGGTCGTGTTCGGCTTGAAAAACGCGACGCAGTCGCCAGACGATGCCTCCCACGCGATGACTGGCGACTGCAGATGAACCGGGAAAGGTCATTCCCGACGGCTCGGCAACTGCGGCTAGATGTTAGCTGGTGGCGAGAGTCTGCCAAGGCTTAGTACGTTCTGTGACGATTCATCAGATTCTCCTGACCAGAAGTTCGACGATCGGCCCGCCATCAGGCTGGAGGCGATCTGTTTCAGCCTGCATCATCTCCTACCTGCTAACCGCATTGGATAACCGACCCGAGCATGCATGATAGCCTCGTGTTGCCTTCTCCTGTAAACTGAGGGTGCTTACGCTCTGCGGGAGAACCAAGCATGGAGCGCCATCTTGCAGCAATCCTGATCGCCGACGTCGTCGGCTATAGCCGTCTGAGCCAGATCGACGAAGAGGGAACGCGTCGCCGTTTTCAGCTTGATATGCAAACCGTACTGGAACCCTGCATATTGCAGCACAAGGGACGGCTGGTGAAAACCATGGGGGACGGCCTTCTGGTGGAATTCCACAGTGTGGTGGACGCCGTTCGCTGCGCGGTGGAGATACAGCGCAACAAGGCAAACCAGCAAGCGACAGTGTTATCCGAGGAACGTCTGGACTTTCGTATTGGTATCAATCTCGGAGATGTGATTGTTGAAGGCGACGATATCCACGGCGACAGCGTCAACATAGCCGCGCGTATCCAGGCATTGGCCGAACCCGGCAGCGTCGTCATCTCGGGCACCGCCTACGATCAGATGAAATCGAAACTCGATATTGCCTACATTCCGATGGGGGCCAGAAAGGTCAAGAACATCGCCGAACCCGTCCGCATCTATCGTGTTGTGCTGGATCCAGGATTGGCGGGGAAGCAGGCCAGGATCCAAGGCAGGCGTAGGGTTGTGAGGCTTCTCACAGCCTCAGCTGTTGTAGGCGCGGTCACTGGTGCATCTGTCTGGCTGCAGCCATGGACGTACCTCCTGCCTCCCGCGCGCATCGCGCGGTTTGCCTATCCCCTGCCCGACAAACCGTCGGTGGCAGTCTTGCCGTTCATCAATGTCAGCGGCGACAGCGAACATGATCATCTGGCTGAGGGGCTGACTGACGATCTCATCACGGAACTGTCGAAAGTCTCCGGACTTTTCGTCATTGCCCGCCATTCGGTATTCGCGATTGCAAACGCTTCAGACAAGGTTCAGGACGTCGCAGCCGAACTCGGCGTGCACTACGTGCTGGAGGGTACGCTGCAACAAGCAGGCGTCAGGCTGCGGATCAATGTCAAGCTGATCGACGCCGTCACCGGCCTGTCTCTGTGGGCCGAGCGGTATGACCGTCAATATGCTGATCTGTTTGCCGTTCAGGACGATGTCATCGGCAAGATCATTTCGGCTCTTTCCGTCAAGCTCAGCGACGGCGAGCGCAATCAGTTGGCAAAGATCCCCACGGATAGTCTTGAGGCCTATGACTATTATCTCAGGGCCGAGCAAAAAGGCGTGACCTCCGGCGATGTCGGGACCTATCGCGAGGCCCTGTCGTTCTATCAAAAGGCAATTGACCTCGATCCGAATTTCGCCAATGCCCATGCGGGCATTGCCCGGGTCGCCGTGGATGTCTGGCGCAATGACTACACGTTTCTGTGGTCGGCAGCGGTCGCCCGCAAAATAGCCTATGATGCCGCGGGGCAGGCCCTAAAGCTAGATCCCAGGAATGCGCGGGCATTGGCTGTTTTGGCACTCTTGCAACTGGTGGATGGTCGAAGCGCCGAAGCAACGGCGTCTGCCAACAGGGCGGTGACCGCACAGCCCGGCGACGCTGAAGCCTATTCCAACCTGGCATTGGTCCTGGCACATACCGGCAAGCATCGTGAGGCGATTGATCAAATTGAAACGGCCCTCAGGCTGAATCCAACGCCACCGCCAAGTGCCCAATTGCTGGCAGGCATCGTCTATTATACGGCGCGCGACACCGAGCGCGCGATCCCGTTGATGGAGGCCGCCAGCACGGCCCTGCCGCAGGCCGAGCCACTGCATGAATACTTGGCGGCCGCCTACGCCTCCGCAGGCGAGCGACAGCGGGGATTGGAACAGGGAGCGCAACTGCTACGCCTGTTTCCCGAGGTTAACCTCACCTATTACGGCTACCTCTACGACTACTGGCCCAATGACGACCTGCAGTATCACTTGGCCGGATTAAGGGCCGCAGGCATTCCCAACTGGCCGTTCGGGTTTCAAGCACGAGAGGTTGACAGGCTGACCGAAGTCGAATTGCTGGCGCTCACCAACGACAAGACCTGGGTCGGCAAGCACAAAAACGGCACCGACTTTCTGCAACACTTTGACCAGTCTGGAAATACCGCCTATCGCAGTGCCAATACCAGTTTGACGGGTGTCGCAACCAACCGAGGAAACCAGCTGTGTGAAACATTTCACGGCTTCTTTCAGGATCGCCAGGTGTGCGGTTTTGTCTACCACAACACAGGCAGGCCTGACGAACCGGCGCACTACATTCACGTGACGCCACAGGCCCTGAAGTATTTCACGATAGATCCACGATAGGCCGATAGCTTTGAAAGCGGATCAGTTGGACCGATTTGCCTGCCAGTCGGTGTGCATCTTTTCCGAAACAAGCGTGTGTTGCACGTCAGACCAGTGTTTCTGCGAATCGACCACCTTTGATGGATTCTTTTCAAAGCCCTCGGCGGCACCTGGATCATAGCTGATGTAGAGTTTGCCATCGATAATCCGCCATGCCTTCGGATCGATATTTGTCGTGACAGTTCCCAGCGACACACCGTCAGCGCAGTAGCCGCCATATTGCGGCGCGTATTTGACCGGTTGTTTGATAAAGAGGTCGCGGTTCTCTGCGCTGGCGAAATACCACGTCGCACCCAGCCAGTGGTGAGAATAGGCCGGCGACCCTTCCACCGCTTCATTCCGGGTGAAATAGGCAACGGGATCATAGCCCTTGATTGCGACGTCGCCGAAATACCCGGTGTTCACCATGTCTTCGGCGCCGGCCGGCTCTGCACACACCATCAATGCAGCCGCGGTTGCCCCAGCCGCGCAAATTTTTTTCAAACGGTATAAAAGCATGCTCTCCTCCGTCTTTGCATCATTGCTTCGCGGTAACAGGCGCCGCAGATTTTCGTCTGGTACATTCTCCAAACAGCCAGGGGCCAACGAGTGCTTCCTCCTGGCAGACTGCGCCCGCCCTGAGCAAAGAATCTGCCGCAGCCCAGTGTTGCCGCCATCCCGCCTGGGTCAACGGCGTGATCCCGTTTCTCTCCTTGGCCTCGACGTTGGCCTTGCTGGCCACCAAAAAGGTGATGACATCGCTGTGCCCCTCTTCGGCAGCGGCGTGCAGCGGAGTCATCTGATAGAAATTCCTGGCATCGTCGACCGAAGCGCCCCTTGCCACAAGAAGTTTGACGACATCCAGGCGACCGCCATAGGCGGCCGCATGCAGGGAGGTCAGTCCACCTTTGTTGCGAGCCTCGACATCGGCACCGCGATCCAGAAAAAGGGAGACAAGATCAACATGTCCTGCAAGCGCCGCCAGCAACAAGGGCGGTTCCCCGGCGGAATCGGGCTTGGAGAGATCAATACCCTGATCCAGCAATCGAATGGCACTTCGCACATCACCCGTGCGAGACGCATCATGGAGCGGTCCGGCCAAGGCAGAGGTCGCCCCCAAACCGATGCAAGCAATCAGTACAAGCAAATTTCTCATTTTGCCCCTCACCTATCCGGATGTGAAACCGACAGCGAAATGGCCAATCCTCGACGTCCAAGCGCCGATCCTTCGAAGCCAAGGGCAGTCGCCGGCTTGAATCTGCAGACCATGTCAGCGACTGCGACGGTGCAGACGGTTTCGCACCATCACGGCCGGGGAGCCGCGGCTATATTGTATGGCAACCAAATCTGATTCAAAGGATTAGTCTGAAAGCGTACAATCGTGCCGGACCACCCGACGCAAGGAGTGGTCAAGGCCGCCAATCGCCTTCAGGGAAGATACCCTCTTGGAATTGATGCCACCGGCCTTTCCAGCAAGAGCGAGGGCGCAAAGTGTCGGTGAGCAAAGAAGGTGGTTGGCCGGGGGCACCCATGTCTGCAAGCTTCCTCGCCTTGACGGATCCTAGCCGGCGCCCCGTGAATGTAGAAACAGTCCAGCGCGCTGAAATCACGGATATGCACGTTAATGGATAGACATCGAAATGCTGAATCGCTCGCGCAAGACTGTCTTGAGGGTCTGAGGACCTAACCTAGCGCCCCTGGGAAGAGCGATAGGGCGAGTCATCGCCGCCACTAAGAGGTCCACACGGGCTTGGAAAAACTTTGCGCCATCGAGGCGCAAAGTTGGGCTTTGTTGGAATCAGACAGACTGAGCGACGCGTTCACTCCTATCGGTCAGACCATGAAAATTCCCTATCAGATCGGCCGCCCGCACTCCGATGACAACGCAAGGTGCCATCGTGTTGCCGGTGGTGATCCGCGGCATGATCGAGGAGTCTGCAATGCGAAGTCCCTCGATGCCGTAGACCTTAAGCTCGTTGTCCACCACCGACATGGTGTCGCGTCCCATTTTGGCGGTGCAGGATTGATGCCAGTAGGTGACAGCCGAACGCCGGATGAAATCGATCATGCCTGATCTGTCGCGCGGACCAGGTGCGGTTTCGCCCGTCACCAAAGGTCTGAAGCCATCGCTGTTTCCGAGTTCGCGGCATAACTCGACTGCAGCCAAGGCTGCGGCCATGTCTTCCGGCTCACTGAGTGAGTTTGGTTCGATCAGGATAGCGTCGTTTACATCGGGGCCGGAAAGCCTCAAACGGCCACGGCTTTTTGGCTGTGCGAGACCATTGAACATTGTCCACCCGTGCTCCGGTGTCTCGAGAGCGGCCTCAGGCGGCGATGGAACGGCAAACTCCAACTGGCACTGGAGGATGTCAGGCTGGGACAGACGTGCGTCGCTTTTCCAGTAAAGGTTTGCCTCGCAGCCACTACCGCCGATTGCTTCCGGTTTTCGATAGGCCCAGGTGCAGCCGAAGGCGAGATGATCCTGATGATTGCGACCAACGCCCGGCAAGTGTTGCACGACAGGAATGCCGTGGGACTGCAGTTCGTCTTCCGGGCCGATACCGGACTGCATCAAAACCTTTGGCGTGTTGATCGCCCCGAGTGACAGCACGATTTCGCAATGCGCCATGAACTGGCGTCGCCGACCATCGATCAGAGCTTCGACACCTCTCACCCGATTACCATCGAAGATGAGACGCGTCACCAGCGCCTCTGTTATCACCGTCAAATTCGGGCGCGGCAGCAGCGGACGAACGTAGGATTCAAACACGGTTTCCCGCTTGCCATCTCGAATACGCAGTTCAGCGATCGATGCGCCGCCAGCGGCCTCCATCATTTCGCCGTTCGTTGAATCGAACACCGGAATCCCCATCGCTGACGCGGCGCTCAAAAGAGCTTCCGCCACTGGCTGCGGCGACTGAGGCTGCGACACATGGACGGGCCCGCCGATTCCGCGACGCGAGAGGTCCGGCACGCCTTGCCAATCTTCGATCCGGCGATAGTAGCCAAGGATCGACTGATAGCCCCAGGCGTCATCCCCGGCCTCGGCCGCAAAGTGGTTCCAATCCTCCCTATGTCCCCTGGCCCATACCATGACGTTGATGCTCGAACCGCCGCCAAGCCCTTTGCCCATGCTGAGAGGAAGTCGTCGGCCATTTAGACCAGGTGTCGGTTGTCCAACGAAACCCCAGTCCCGGCTAGAGCCAAGGTTCAACGGCCACTGCCCAGGGTCCGATACGGTTTCCGATTGATCATCTCCGCCTGCTTCCAGCAGTAGAACGCTCGCGTTTCCATCCTCTGCCAGTCGTGCTGCGACAACCGACCCGCTGGACCCGGCGCCGCAAACGATGAAGTCAAAGACATCACTGAGCGCCTTCTGCGGTAAAGGCGTGTTTGCCGGGATGTTTTCGTCATGGGTATACAGTTTCACGTACGTTCCTCCGTGAATTAATTCTGATAAATTTTCTGAAATCGTGGTCGCGAGAGATGTGGAAGTGCTCATGGATACTGGAAGAATCCAATTCCCTACCGGTATCTCGCTCGGGCCTGCAGGTTGTTTAACGGATGTGTTTCAGCGTCATCGGGAGGGTCTCGACCTTGCCGATGACGCCTAGTCGATCATTGTTTTTTCTCCGATGCGGTCTTGGCAGCCATATCAATCGTATCGGCGATGACCGCCGGCTGCGTCATGAACAGCGCGTGGCTTGCCGACACCTTGGTGATCTTGGCATTAATGCGCTCAGCCATGTGGATCAGCATCGCCTGGTCGAAGGCCTTGTCTTCGGTGGCAATAACGGCCCAGCTGGCCTTGGTGCGCCAAGCGGCATTTTCGAGCTTGGTGCCGAAGGCCGACATGTTGATCGGAACCTGCGCGTCCCTCATGAAGACAACATCGGCGTCGCTGACGTCATGCGCGAACCCCGCCTTGAACTTTTCCGGGCTGACATACCCAAAACCATCCTTTGTGGTCTCGATGACGAACTCAGACGCGGGCGCAAAACCTTCGTACTGCTGAGCCGTCGTCTCGCCGGCATCGGGGGAGAGAGCGGAGACATAGACGAGGCCTGCAACCTTCTCATCGATGCCAGCCTCTGTGATGACAGTTCCGCCCCAGGAATGTCCCACGAGAATGACTGGGCCATCCTGCCGCTCAAGCGCACGTTTGGTAGCCGCGACATCGTCGGCAAGAGAAGTCAGTGGGTTCTGCACGATGGTGACGCGATAGCCGCGTTTGGTCAGTTTGTCGTAGACACCCTTCCAGCCGGAGCCATCCGCAAACGCGCCGTGAACCAGAACGACGTTTCTTACGGATTGCTCTTCAGGAATGAAGTCGGAGGCATTCGCCGCCGGTAGCCCAAACGATAGTGAGGCTGCGGCTACGATTGCCGGAATGGTGGTAACAGACTTGCGTGTCATGGCTTTCTCCCTTGCCAATTGCGATAACTATTATCGCGATATCTATTAGATTTCACATCTCGACCTACGCGTCAACATAATTCTTATCGCGATATTGGTTTTCGTGATAAGTTCGATTATATGGATGTCTACAGGAGTTCAAATGACCCAACGCCATAACGCCCCCCCACCTCTGCACGACCAGCTGTGCTATGCGATTTACACCGCCGGCATCGCCGTTCAGCGCGCTTACAAGCCCCTTCTCGACGACCTTGGGCTGACCTATCCGCAGTATCTCGTCCTCAACGTTCTCTGGGCGGAAGACGAGCAAACCGTGGTTTCCATCGCCGACCGACTGGCTCTCGAATCCAGTACGCTCACCCCGCTCTTGAAGCGTCTTGAAACAGCTGGACACTTACGTCGAACGCGCAATCTGAACAACGAACGACAGGTACTGGTTGGGCTGACAGACCAAGGTCGTGCGTTGCAGCACAGGGCTGGCTGCCTCAGCGACACCCTGCTTGCAGCCTCGACCCAGACACCACCGGAACTCGCTGCCTTGAACCGCGACGTTCGACGTCTGCGTGATGCGATCTATTCCCAGATCGGCGGGTGGGACGCACCCGCCTGACCCTGCAGCGGTGTTAGATGGCCTAAATGCTCAAGCGGTCGGAACAGTCCCGCCGTCGATCACATGCTCGGTGCCGGTAATAGATGATGCCCGATCCGAGGCAAGGAATGCGATCAGGTCTGCCACCTCTTCCGGCGCGGCTGGTCGTCCCAGCGGTATGCCGCCGAGCGAGTTCATGATCACCTTTACCGCCTCGTCGTAGCCGATACCGGCTTGCTCGGCTATGCGCAGGGCCAGACCATTGGAACCCGGACTGGCGATCCAGCCGGGAGAAACCCGCACCACCCGTACGCCCTTCGGAGAAAGCTCTTTGGAGATGCTTTTGCTGTAGGTGTTGAGAGCCGCCTTGGCCGAGGCGTACCCTGTGGTCGCCTCCGGTAGCGGGAGGTTTCTCTGGATCGAGGTGACGTGGATGACGACACCACTGCCCTGAGCGACCATGCCAGGGATCAGAGCACGATCCAGCCTGACCGCCGGGAAGAAGTTGAGGTTGAACTCCTTGTCCCACTCCTCGTCTGTGAGCGCAGCAAAGCCGCCTGAAGGTGCCGAAGAGCCGCCCAGCACGTTCACAAGAATATCGAGGCCGCCGAGCTCCCGATGCACCGCGTCAACGGCGGTCTGAACCCCCGTCGGGGTCGTCAGATCGGCTTCGACGAATGCCGCACCGAAGGAATCTGCCGGCTTGGTGCGAGCGCTGGTGAGCACTCGGGCGCCAAGCTCCATGAACAGCGCTACAGTTGTAGCGCCGGCGCCCGAAGTGCCGCCGGTAATCAGGGCGCGACGGCCCTGCAAGGTCAGGAACTGCGTCATACCGTGATCTCCAGCTCGGCGACCTTGTCGCCCACGAGGACGAAGAAGAAACGCAGGTCGATGGGGCTTCCGGGGAAGTCACCGACGGCGTGGGCCGTCACTTGAGTCTTGCCGTCTTCACTGGTGATCAGGAAGGGCTCGACCGTGTAGCTGTATTGCTGGCTTTCGTCAGCCATCCACGCGCGAATGGCATCCCGGCCCCTATGGGTTTTGCCCTTGTCCTTCACGATGCCCTCTTCGGTAAAAGCGGCAGCGACAGTTTCGGGTCCTCCATCTCGGTCGGCATCGAAATAGGATTCGATACCCTTTGGTAGCTTGATCGTCATTTGTATCCTCCAATCATTTTATCCAGCCTTTTCCGGCGGCGACCTCGACCCGCTTCCGGCCGACAAGGTCAACCTAAGGCCGGACGATTGACATGATAACTGGGACAAAGCAGGATGAGGAATTGCGAAAAGAGGGACAATGGCGCGATCTGTTCTCACCGACCTCGATGCCGTTCTGAGCATAGCCCGCCTGGGCTCGTTTCGAGCGGCCGCGCTCGAGCTCGGCATATCCACGACCGCGCTGAGCAACGCCATCGCGAAGCTTGAGCAGCGCCTGGGCATTCGTCTGTTCAACCGCACGACGCGCAGCGTCTCGCTCACCGATGGGGGAACGACTTTTGTCGAGCGAATTGGACCGGCAATGACCGACATCCATGATGCCATGCTCGCGGCCCAATCGCTTCAGGATACTCCGACAGGCACATTGCGTATCAATGCGTTTGCGTCGGCAAGTCGGGAGGTGATGGAACCACTCATCCTGTCGTTTATGCGGCGTTACCCCCAGGTGCATATTGATCTGGTCACGGAGGGTAAACTCGTTGACATCGTCGCGGCCGGCTTCGACCTGGGCCTGAGGACGGTTGATCTCGTTCCGAACGACATGATCGCTCTGCCACTCGGTCTCGATCGCAGCAATGCCGTCGTCGCGTCCCCGGATTTCCTGCGCACTCATGGCACGCCAGCCGTTCCGGCCGACTTATATCGGTTTCGGTGCATCCGCGCCCGTCTTCCCAACAATGCATTATTTCGTTGGCGGTTCGAGAAGCACGGCAACACCGTGCAGATCGATGTCCAAGGCTCGATCACGCTGGACGAGCCAAGTCTTGTCAGGATAGCGGCTCAGAATG
>Ga0247808_10001195_pt1 | contig 12618 bp, 16 predicted proteins | sample UWRJL089202R1_FD_179914 | JGI IMG/M metagenome (GOLD analysis project Ga0247808, IMG submission 179914) | Plant litter microbial communities from Arlington Agricultural Research Station in Wisconsin, United States - UWRJ-L089-202R-1 | ecosystem: Environmental > Terrestrial > Plant litter >... | reverse complement strand
GGTCAGTGGGGCAACACTGTTGACCACATCATGCCGCAGTCGCGTGGTGGTAAGTACACATGGATGAACACCATCACCGCTTGTCGTAAGTGCAACAACGTGAAGGCTGACCGCACACCAGAAGAGGCAGGAATGCCGCTTCTGTTCGAGCCGAAGCCCGTCTACAGGACGGATACGCTGTTGCTCCAGATGGCAGCTACCGGCGCTAACATCACCGAGTTGGGCTTCCAAGCACCGGCTCCGAGGATGGTCGAAGCGTAACAAAGCATAAGGAAAGGGGTTGGATTATTCCAACCCCTTTCTCTTTGTCTGGGCATGTGCCTATACTAGTTAGATAGGGTTTGAAGAATCGAAAGGTACCCAATGTCAACTGTTGTATCCACGCCAATTGTAGATAAGAACGGCAAGCAAACAACTGTCAAGAAGAAGGTTGGAGAATATCCAAAGCCAGCACCACGTCCAATTCCCGTTCCGCTGGCACGGCAGCAGACGGTAGACCCCGAGCAGAGATCGAAGGATGCGGTTAGGGATCTACTTACTCGCCTCAACCTCGGTGGCTCGGGTGATGTTGCCGGTTCCGACATCAAGGAAGTTTCAAAGAATGTCTACGCCGTCTCCAAGGGAGATGCAAAAGTCGTCGCCTTCGATGAGGTACAGGTCGGCGCAGAAGTTGTATCGGGTGTTGTCACCATGAGTGAGGGTAAGGTAGGTGGAAACCTTCACCTCGGCAACGGAACAAGCAACCAGACGGACTCACGAGGATACGCCATCCTTTCGTCGGAAGCCGCCGTGGAGACTCAGATGGATGCGGTAAAGATTGCCCTGCCTTATCTCTAACGAGATTTGACTTCTAGCGAGAGCCGGAGTTCCTTCAATACAGCGAAGAGAATTTCGGCTCTTGCTTCTTTTCTGCCTTCTTCAATTTCGGTCAATCGGATAATCGGGAATTTGAGTTTCGCAGCCACCTGCTTACGAGTGAGATTGCGTGACTCCCTTTGGCGTTGGATAACCGAACCCATCTGTTCGAAGCTTGTAACTCCCCGGTGGAGGCTAGTTTCTACGGCAGCTATAGGTGCATTGTGACCCACATGGAGATTGTGGCAGTAGTCGCAGCGGTATACATTTGTTGCCGGGTCGTCACGCAATCGCTGAGGCACTTCGGCTTCATACTTATATCTTGTCTTGAATCCCCATTTGCCGTCTATCTGCCTTTTGCATCCGCGCGGGGCATCATCCACCTTGGTTGAAGGCGTTGGGAGTTTAGCGCAACGGTAAGAACAGAAAAGTCCGTCAACAACAGGCGTGTTATTCAGCCCCTTGGAGCAGTTTTTGCAGCGAGTACGGTTGGGGTAGAGTCTTTCAGCCATAAGACGTATCCTAGCATCTGCATGTCGCTCGCATTCGGTATGATGAATACCAAAGGAGCAGACAATGACTATCAGCAACACGCACCCCGAGTCTATCGTTGACAAGAATGGTAAGGCTACGACCGTCCACAAGAAGAACGACTTGGCGGCTTCTGCAAAGCGTGTCGGCTCGGCTCCTGCCCCGTCTCTCGCCGCTCACGGTATCAATCCTCTTGCTGACTACACCCCAGCAGAGGTGGATATCCCACTAGCAGAGATTTATGGACGCATTAGCGGCGAGAAGAGAAAGATTGCTGGTGCCGAGAGCTACATTCAGAGCTATCAGAACACTATCGAGAGCGACCAGAAGCGGTTTGGTGAACGTGAAGGCTATGTCAATAGATATGCCGAGCAGTATGCTCCGAAGATCGAGCAACTTAACAAGGATATTGAGAAGTATGAAGCAAACATCGAGGAACTAAGAGAAGAGGCGCAGCCCTATCAGCAGGAGTTCCGCGATAGAGGTGGTTGGAGCCGTTTCTATCAGGTCACTAACTCAAACGGTCACGTACACACGAGTACAAGCTGCTCTACTTGCTACCCCACCACCGAGTTCTACTGGCACGCTGATCGCTCTGGTTCCACCGAAGAGCAGATTATTGATGAGTCCGGTTCAGATGCCTGCACCGTCTGCTTCCCGAATGCACCCGTAGAGACACTGAACCGTCCCGGCACCTTGGAAACACCTGACCGCACCGCGCAGCGCGAGGCGCGTGAAGAACGTGAGCGTGTTAAGAACGAGAAAGCTCGTGTAGCCGCTGAGAAGGCTATCTTCATGCCTTCAGGCGACCCGGTTCTTGACGAGTACAACCACCCGTTCAAGACAGACCTCGCTGCTGAGCGCGCGGCAAGCTCGGCTCGTTCCAATATGTTCTGGTACGGATCTTCCCATCCCAGCGCTGACAAGTGGCAGGAAATTATCTCCAACGTAACCGTGGCGCTTGCTCACAAGCGCGGTACTACTGTTGAAGAAATGGAAGAAGTCCAGTACAACAAGGCTGTCGCCAAGCTCAAGAAGGATGGCTATACCCCTGAGAGTATCCAGAAGATACGCAATGATAACGGTCGCCCATAGCATTTAAGCACCACGTATGACAAAAGCATAAGTCGTACTCGGTCAATGATAGATTACGTAAGCAATACAATGAGTTATGGAGACAATGGGTATGGATAGCATCGGATTTTTCGGATTCGAGATTGACGGTGACGTGAAGCTGGCTAATATAGAAGCTAGCTATGAAGCATTTGCTCCGCATTATCTCGATTGGGTAAGAGAATCGAATCGAGACGAGTTACTTCGTATGGTGAGCACCTTACAGACGATACCCAGCGACTCCAATGACGATGACATTGCACAAGCATTCGGTTATGGTGATGCTGAAGATTTTGCGGAGAAGGTTGGGGCATTCCCCGATGGCGTTCTGGATGAGGCACTGAACAGCCCAAAGGACATGCTCTATAACGGTGTCGTGTATGGCACAACCAGACCATCTGATTTCCAGTCAGCCGAATATGGCTATGTCGTGAACCTTTCACAGGGAACTTTGGATTGCTATATAGGTAATCAGCTAGCGAAGCATGAAGAGGGTCTTTTCTTCATGGTGGAGCCTATTGAGGACGGTGGAACTGTAGCTCATCATCACGGTATGGATTCGGTGAAGGTCTTTGCGCCCCGTCTGTATGCGAGCTATGACTGGGACAAGCTACCGTCCAAGGCTGACTTCCTCGCCAACCATTACCGCGCGCTGATGCTCCAAGAAGAGATGAACAAGGCATCTATCTCCGCGAACAAGAAGGAAAAGAAGAGGCAGTCGCCGCTCAATGCCTTCCGCCGCAAGCGTTCAGTGATAGAGGATTCTGTGTGTGGCGCAAGCGTCAAGTCCAATGGTCAGCCGTGTGTTCTCCGTTCGGGTCACGGCGGTCATCATCGTTCTCGGATCTAGGCTGCTGCTAGTTCCTCTGATGGTTTGGCAAGGCTGATACCAAGCTTTGCTGCTGCGGCAGCAAGGGCTTCGTTGACTGCTTCTTCGACATTATCTGTGGATGTCACACTGAGCGCAGCGGCATTAAGTGCCGTGATTACCTCATCAATACCCTTGCCTGACCCTACCCAAGATTGCAGGTCGTAGGGGATGGTGATGGTAATTTTCGAGGTGTCAATAGGGGCGAGCAAAGCCTCTGCCGCTACTTCGTTGACCTCTTGCCAGAATATTTCGTTCGGCTCTTCAGTGTCAACGGCAGTCACCGTGACCATATTTCTTCTCTTATTGGAAGTTTCATAATCGAGCCAGTGACGGATTATCTTCGGCAGCTTTGTTAGCTCTGTAATCGTTCCGTCTTTGTCAACAATTCCGAATTCAAGACCGCCGAGGCGAATAATCTCTTCGCCTTTCTTCAACGTGATGAAGAATTTAGCGAACTTAGGGTCGCGGCTGATAATCCTCAGAATGTCATGGGGGTTTCTTACCTGACCGTTCCGAGCCTCGTCTAGTTCTCCGTTCTCCTTGAACCAGCCGTTATTGAACGCAGAGCGAGGGAATCCGTGCTTGTAAGATTTGGTAAGGTAACCCGATACGGCGGCTGCATTGTATATTTCCTGCCCGACAATTCCATTCTTTCTGGTCGGGCGAGGCATACCCTCTTTTTCATGGGTGCTGATCCATAGCTGAGCGAATGCTTCTTCAACATCCTTCATAGCCTTTTCGCTGACATCCTCGCTATACAGAACCAAGATGTTGCTATGTGGGTTGATGCCTGCTTCTGTGTAGCTAATCTCCGGCATGTATATGATTCCGGCGATACCGCGCTTTGTTTTCTCCGCGCGGCTCATCTTGGCTAGAAACTTGGCGTAAGCCTTACTCTGGACGTTGATTAGCTCTTCATGGTCTAGCTGAGCAGCACGGCGGCTTGTAGCGACGATAAGCTGTGCCTTGCCGCCTTTATCCTGAGTGGCTTTGATGAGAGCGTCAATCTTTCGCTCTACCTTCATGGCGAGCATTGCGCCACAGTTGGGACAGGTAGCTCGACCACAAATTGCTTGCTTAGCGAATCTGGACTCGACTACTGCACCGTCCTTGTAAACCACTGTCTGATCTGATGTTCCTCCATTGGAATATCTCTGGCAGTTTCTAATTCGGTTAGAGCTACTGATGCTTCGGAGCATCTTGCGAGCGGCGGTTATTTCACGTCTATATGTGTGTAGATCCTTGGTATTGAGCGAAAGGGGAATGCCCTCATCTTTGGAATTGGCATCATTTGTTTCGTGGTAAGATGACATAGGTGTTAGAGCACCTCCTTCGTGTTCTCTGTGGTTGGAGTTATGCGGGAAAGTGAGTGGCTTAGTTGACTTTGCCGAGTTGAATAAGCCACTCACTTGCGCTTTCCCTAAAGGTATCACTCACCCGCGACTTACGCTAGTGAAATTCGCATCCGTTTTATTACTTTGTGGATGAGCTTGTGCTATGCGAAACCGATACCGGAGAGACGGGTTGCGAAAGCCTTCATTTGATCCAAATCTTCGGCTTCTTCGAACTCTTTGTGCATAGCCTCTCGCTGGTCTTCTGGAAGCTGTCTGATAGCATCATAAGCCACTTCGCTCACCTTCCATTGAGGTGCCTTGCCCAGATGTTCCACACCGCTAACTGCTGGTCTTTGGATGACAGTCTGGTTGTCGCCCGTGTAGGAGTCAACCTTGTGCTCCTTTACCGTGAAGGCAGAAAGCTCTACCGTTCCGCCTTCCCAGACATCAGGGGGTGAGCCTGACTGTGACTTCCAGAGCAGGATATGATTCTGGTCATCTCGAAGAACATAGCCATCAACAGTACCGTAATCATTCTCGTAGCTGAATCGGCGATCAACAGTGAATTTTGTTGGGGTCTTGATTCTTTCCTTGGGCTGACCGATATACTCTGGGTTGGCTGGTATACGATCTGGCTTGCGGCGGTCGGGCTTGTGCGAGTCACGGTACCAAGCGGATACAGCCGACGCTGCAATACCGAGATGCCGCTGCTTGACGAACACACCGTTCTCACCATCCTCAGAGCCGAAGATAGCTTTGAGATTGTCCATGTAGTCGCTACCATCAGAGGGCGAAGAACGGATGAAATCAATAACGCTGCTTACTGATGCTTCATCAAACGGCTGGCGCTCGCCCGACATAGCTAGACTTACGACCTCGGCGGTAGCTGGGTTGGACTTGGTTCCTGCAATTCGTGAGACGTAGTTAGCGCCCCCGTCTGTCTGCTGTAGGGCTATTCCGATGATGTCTCGAATCGGATATGTAAGTCCAGACGTACCGCCAAGCGAGGCGGATTCCAAATCGGATAGCTCGTCTTCAATCTTGGTGTCATTGAGCGACCATAGACCCTCTGGACGCATACCCATAAACAGTTCTAGACAGTTAGAGCCAATCTGCTTAGTCTCACCCTGTTCGTTGGAAACCGTGTAGACCCTTTCGCGGCGGCGATTCTTTCCGCACTGGTCACAGTGTGAATCCGAAGGCGATTCGAAGTCACCTGATTCTGACCAGTAGCTAATTACATCACCAGCGGGAGTGAACTCGTGTGTTGCGGTGAATGTCCAGTCGCCGTTACTGATGACTGGCTTATTGAGAATGGCGTTAATCACTTCTCTGTGACTACCATCTTCATTCTTCTTTACCTCAGAGGTGAACTCGTAGGTGAATCTTTCTTCAACGCCACCGCGTGCCAATCGGTTGTTCGCCTTCTCGATGACATGCTCAAACTTCGCAACATTTTCGCGTGTGATCGTGTATTCCTGAACAGGAAGACTAACGCGGTCGATGTCTTCAGTTGGCTCTGGGGCGGGTGAAGTAATTACGGGCGCAGTCGGAACGTTCTTGATGCGATTCTTGATATCTTGCATCGGGTTCTTGTGAACGGTCGTCTGCTTGCCATTCTTATCGACAATGGGTGTGGGTACCTTGTTTGCGATGGACATAGTATGCCCTCCTTACACCACTAGGATACTAGCTAGTGGGGACATCAGAATGTGTTCGAAACGATGTCCTGAAGCTCCATACGCAGCTTTAGAGCCATGTCCCGTGGAGCTATGCCATTGACAGTCGCGGAGGCGCATATGAGCGCGGAGGACAGAGTTGCCATAATCGCAGCATACTCATATTCGGTGGCATCGAGAAACTCAGGATTGACAACATTAGTGATGTCCTCACCAACGAGGAATGTGAGCATACTTTCATTGACGAAAGACTGGATATTGTCTCCCAAAGATTGCTGGTCAATGTCAAGAACTCTTGCCACGGAGGGAGTGTTGTTCACGATCAGCCGTTTCGACTCATTCCAGACATTGAGGCGGAAGTCATCCCTATTCCCCAAGAAACCGATAAGACGATTGCACAGCTTGATGCACGATGCTGCAAGCACACCCCACGGCATAACACTGACAATCAGCCTGACATTATCTCTGATTGAATCTAGATCCGCGATTACGCCGAACTCTATCTCGCCCTTGTTGTCCACGCATGGGAAAAGAATCTCGGCAAGGCTGACGGCTGTTCCGTATGTAAGCTCGCTGACGGGTATCCCGTCAGGTTTTGCTGATGGGGTTCCGATGCCGGTAACCTTGTGCATATACGGAGGCTACACGACACCAATGACGAAGTTTACGAAAACGCAAAATCGCCCGGTGCTAGGAGATAGCGCACCGGGCGATTTGGTTTTTGCGATGTGTTACGCGGCTCGTGCCGGACGACCAACGCTTCCACGTCGCCAGTGAGGTAGAGCCTTGTCAAGCTTCGCCACCTTGTCAGTGGAGAGCTTGCCGTCCTTCAGATACTTGCGGTTGCGAGTAATCCAGAAACCCATACGACGGACATCGGGGTCTTCTGAGGTTGTTGCCGGGAAGCTTTTGTTCTGCTCGAAGTAGTCAGCAGCAGCAGCAAGAGTCTCTTCCCAAGTCGAAACATTGGTCGGAGCCTTGATGTCTTCCCAGTTGGGAAGAAGCGCCTCGAACTCAGCAGAACGCTCGCCAAGCTCGCCAGCAGCAGCCTTGCGCTTCTGCTCGAAGAACCAACGAGCAAGCCTACGCTCATCCGCCTCGGTAGCGTTCGCTGACGGAGCGTGTCCGGTCTTCTCGAAGAAGGACTTTACCTCAGTAAGGTTTCGGCTCCACTTGCCATCGTTGCGCGAAAGGTCATTCCATGTCGGGACGGCGGTGTTGAGCGCAGCAATGCGGTCTGCTGCCATCTGCCCCTTGCGGAACATACGACGCTGGTTGTTGAGCCACGCTGCGAGGCGGCGCTCTTCCTTGCTGTCGCACTCGAAGACCGGCTTCACACCAGTCTCGTCAAGGAACTCAACCAGAAGGTCGAGGTTCTCGTCCCAAGTAGGGTAGTTGTCCGCGCGTGACTGCTTCTGTCGCTGCCATTCGTTCCAGCCCGGAATCTTCTCATCCAGAAGGGCGATGGAGTCGAGCGAAGCGTCGCCGCGTCGAGCCTGAGCCTTCTGGTTGGACATCCAGATTGCGAGCTTGCGCTCTTCGTCATCCTCGGAAGACGAGACGGGGGTGCGATCATTCGCTTCGATGAAGGCGAGGTACTCAGCGAGATTGGTGCTGAACCGGTCGGTTCGGCTGCTGGTTTCGCGCCAGTGAGGAAGCTTCTCGTCCAGCAAAGCGGCGCGGTCTGCTCGCATATTGCCCGAACGAAGACGAACGCGCTGCATGGTGAACCATGATGCGAGGGTCTGTTCCTCGGTGACTGTGGAGGACGGGTTACGCCCATTTTTGTTGTAGAAATCGCTTACCTCGGCAAGTCGATCCTGCCAGAGACTCTCGCGCTCTTCGTTGTTCATGTTTTCTCTCCTATATTTGTGTTGCTTGCAGGTCAGCCTACACTAAAAGTGTACGATGCGCAAGTTATCAGAAAGTAGTCGTTGATGACAAACTTCTGACGTAGGAGTTACGATACAAGAAGAACGTGGGTATTGTCAAGTCCCCTATTTATGGGGACAGGAATTACTTGGTACGACAGTTGCCGTTGTGGTTGGTCTTCAGGATGCAGTTCGCGCCAGCGCTTTCTACATAAAGACCACATGTTCCGGTAGCCGTTTCGGAATTGCGATTGCCGAGAATAGGCAAAACACTCTTGACCTCAGTTTTGAGGAAGTCAGGAAGCTCCATAGCCGCTTGCAGGCTGTCGAACTGCTCAGCACCGAAGTCGCCAGCAGAGTCGATTCGTCCCGCTTGGTATCGAGCCAAGAATTCAGTGGGGTGTGATGTCACGACCACATTGTAGTCACCGCCGCCAGCATAAGGTAGTGCGACTATCTGGTCATCAACGACATCTGCCGTCTCATATAGATACCTCGTTAGGGCAGCACGGCGATTTGCAGGGCACGTGATACGGAGGTAGTGTGCTGTGTCTTCAAGGGTTGCGGTGGACATTTTGCGCTTCCTTCCCGAAAGGGTTTGGACAAGTTACGATAACAGGATAACACTATAAACCTACATGAGTTTGTACATTCGGCAATTTACTGGTAGGGTGATTATGAAACGGAGGTGGATGTGAGTACCCACTACAGCACGCTTGGCGTTAGTGAATCAGCATCGGCAGCGGAGATAACTGCTGCCTATCGCAAGCTGATGCGCAGATATCACCCTGACCTTAATGCGGGAACAGATGAGATTGCATCGCGTGTGACGCTTGCTTACTCCACACTATCGGATGGACAGAAACGCGCTGAGTACGACCGAACATTAGCTCCCGTCTTTCAGCAGTACAATCCCGAGCCGGTCATCAAGGTTTCCGAACCCATTCTTTTTGAGAAAGCCGAGCCGCTACCTCGTGGCATGAACAAGCGCCGCCGATCTGTATTTCGGAAAGCGTGGGCTACCGTGGGCGGTCGAGTGCTCATCTCTCTTACCGCAGCGAGCCTAATTGCTTGGGTTGCGTCAATCGTACTCGGCGTAAACTCGCTGGGAGGTACACCTCTGGGTCTTTCGAGCTTCGTTATCGGACTCTTCATATTGACTCTGCTTGTATTGGTACTGAACCCCATCAAGCACCCTTGGATCACCATCACGCTGTTGCTATTGATGTTTGCTGTACCCATCGACTACATCAACGGCGATAATCTTCTCCCAAATCTTCTTGACGGACTTACTCCGGTCGCCACTGTATGCATCATTGTCGCTTATGTCGGCGCGGTGGGAGCGAAGGTGTTCTGGGTCAGAACGAGACAAATCCCCTAACTCAATCCTCTCGCATCTACAATAAGAATGCGAGAACGGAAGAGTGGATGTCTCGATTCGAGAAGACGAGGGCGACGAGAATACTACGCGCTGTCTACTATTCATGTGCCCTGCTCTTGACCGCTGTGTCGTTAGGTCTTTTCACTGCTGCTGTTGTCGTCCCTAAGCTTATACTCCACGCGGACACCTACATCGTTGACTCCGGCTCCATGCAGCCTTATCTCAATCCGGGCGACTTGGTTATAGCTAATCCACGATATGACGCTGCACTACTGAAAGAAGGCGATGTGGTCACATACCTCACTTCAAACATCAACGATCCTTACGGCTATACAACAATAGTTCATCGAGTCGTAGCTGCGAAACATAATGCAGAAGGAACTGAGAGTGAGTTTGTCACAAAAGGAGACTCGAATCTTACCGCCGATGAGCCGATACGCGGAATAGACATCACCGGTCAGGTAATGTATCGTATACCGCTTATCGGTAATCTGATGAGTCCTCGCTACTCGGAACCAATCATCGTCACTCTTGGTGTTCTTATGGGTCTAGTCGGGATTCATTATGTCCAACAGAGAAGGAGATTCAAGCATGATTATGGGCGACCGTAAAAGAAGGATACTCATTGGAGTTGTCGCTGGCGTGGCAATCCTCGGTGTTGTCGCGGGAACATTCGTAAGTTTTGTTGTCTAAGGTTGTCTAAACAATTCGACAATGGTACGATTTCCGAAAGCATAGGAGAGCAATGAGTAACGAGTGGAATGCATTAGACACGATTAGCGACTCAGGGTTCTACGCCGTGGTCGTAACCGCCGATACATCACTGGTTCCAGTAGCCTCTGGATATGCGAAGACGATAGCCGCACGTCTTGCCGATATTCACGAAGATCGTGTTTTTGCCGGTCTAAGGCTGGGTCAATCGGGCACCGAACTGGAAGACGTTATTTCTGAATCAGAAACTAACATCCTCGCCGGATGGGTTGAGGGTAACGCCCACCCGCGCAGAGAGGGCAATAAGCCTGCCAGCGGTCTTGTTCTGTATGTCGAGCGGTTCGACCGCATTCCTAGAAGCGCTCTACTTCTTCTTGCCGAAGCAGACGAGCTTGGATTAGATGTAATCCTTGTCGGTGCTGTCGATGTATCCAAGTCACCCAGCCCTGAATCTTTGGCATCATTTGACGCGGTTCGAATCATCAACATACCTTCCAAGGTCGGTGGAAAAATCACCACAGCGGAAAAGAAGCTCCGTAATGGCTAATTTCTTCAGTCCTTATGGGCTTCCCGCTCGACTGGATGCCGGTAGCATCGCGTTCAGAATCGGGTTGATGTACAACGAAGATAGGGACGATCTATCCCTTCTTGAGAAGTCCAGCAGAAATACACAATGGTCTGACTATTCCAAGCCAGAGTTATCAAAGCTACAGGTTGGTCTTGCGGAGATTCTCAACCGATACCTCATCAAGAATAAAGAAATCATTGCTCAGGATTACTCCTATGAGCCACCTACCAACTCGCTACACAACCGCGACAAGAAAGAGACGAAGCAATTTGCGCAGTCGGTAATTGAGGCACTTGCTTCTGGCAGACACAATAGCGAGCAGGTTCATGTTGAGTCATGGGCTGTGGGAATGTTGATAGCAAAACTCTCTGATACGCAGAAATCGGAGATTATGAACGAGATGTGCGACCTTGTTCAAAGCGTATCCAGCGAACACAATCAGAGCGCTCTCATAGTGGAGCTTGGAACAGACAGCTACGCGGATCTCACCTCCAGCGTTGTGTTGTCTGATGATCTGGAATATGGCGAAGTTATGCGTCAGCAGCGCTCTGCCAAGATAGTCAGGAGACAGGGATTTGTCCCCGTTCCTTCCGACTACTAATCTATTGGATCAAACCGATATGGATTCCTCGCTGAACATGCTGGGTGTAGGAATCGACCTTGGCGGACTCATACTGATACTTCTTGGGTTCTACTGGTTTGTCCGAGGCATGTCGCTTTTCAACGCGATAGAGAAGAAAGACTCATACTTTATCAAGGAGTACGGCTCCAAAACCCGCCCACCCTTTTTCTTTGTTGCTCTTGGAGTGACGCTTTGTGTTTGCGGTTTCATAGTTGTTTTCGTACCTTTTGCCACAGAGGTATAGAACTAACACGCTAGCAGAAAAAGCATTCATAGCAATACATCGCAAAGTATGTAACGTGACGGCGGGGTGTGGCAAGATTGACTTCACAAACAAACCTAGGGATTTATCCCTCGGTGACTACACAGACAGAAAAGGGAGAGTCTATGAGTACGGTATTAGAACGAGTAGCAGAGGTTAAGGTGATTACGCGACCAGCGTGCCAACCCTGCAAGGCAACTCTCCGTAGACTAGGCGACCGCGAGGTCACTATCATTGATAGTTCCGTCGATACCGACGAAGCTCTAGCTCTGGCAGCATCCCTCGGGTATGCAGCCGCACCTATCGTTGTCGTGTACGCCGAGGATGGCAGCATTGTCGATCACTGGACTGGTTTCGACCCAGCCCGTATCGATGCCCTGCTTGGTGCTAACTAGGGGGTGATCCTGTATCTCGGTTGCGGATCTGGCTCTGCCTGCTGCACACAGGGTACACATCCAGATCCGCAACTGTCAGGGTCACCTTCTAGTCCACAGAATTACCACAACTGAACACAAAACAAACTCAAATCGGAGCATAAATGCCAAGACGACAGACTTCACAGCCACATTCCGTTTCGCGCCGCGAACACCTGAAGATGGAACAGATAGGACTCAAGAGAGCCTTCCAATCAGGCGGACGAAATCTTACGGAAGCTGAGTATGTCGGATTGCACACATTTCGTAAGATGCTTGCCACCCGCAACAAGATGCTAGGCGTTGCGGGTAGGCAGGCTCTTAGAGAGCAGGCTGAAAGAAGTCGCAACTTTGGAATTACGGAGTTCGACTGCGCGGCTTGGTACTCACTTTTTGGTGGCAACACC
>Ga0247808_10001192_pt1 | contig 12630 bp, 11 predicted proteins | sample UWRJL089202R1_FD_179914 | JGI IMG/M metagenome (GOLD analysis project Ga0247808, IMG submission 179914) | Plant litter microbial communities from Arlington Agricultural Research Station in Wisconsin, United States - UWRJ-L089-202R-1 | ecosystem: Environmental > Terrestrial > Plant litter >... | reverse complement strand
CTTTTTGCCAAGCTTTTTCTCCACCGTTGATTTGGAATCTTTCCCAGAGATGCAGCGCCCAGAGGTTTTCGCCTTTTGTACTCGTAAGCGGAATTCTGAAAGTCGTTAAAGTATTTTTAAGTTTATTAGCATTTCCAATCCAGCAATTTGGAGAGATGTTTTCTTTGTAAATTAATTGATTATCAATGTAAAATGTAAATTGAAGATTTCCTTTTTCAAGTAATTGCTCTGCGGATAAATCTGGAGCCAACTGATGAAGATAGTTGGTGATGGAATTATCCATAAATACTCTGATATTAAGGTCAGATTTATAAGCCAGTGGAAAAGATTGCAGAAAATCCGATTCTTTGTATTGATCGAGTGGAATGTTACCTTTCATAAAAGTAATTTTTCCAGTATTGGCTTTGTGCAACGTTGTGGTAACTCCGTCAGTTGTCACTAGATCTTTTGTCTGCGAGAAACCCATTAGGCAAAACAAAGTAAGTGAGATGGTGATCAAAATCCTTTTCATAATTAATTCAAATATTTACCGCAAAACTATAACTAAGTCGGGTTGAAAAATAGAACAGGATTAACATTTGGAGAAAATTATCCAAAAAGAATTTTTCTGTATTGAGAAGGCGTAATGCCATTGATTTCTTTGAAACATCTCGTGAAATGACTCGAATCCGAAAAGCCGCAGTCCAAAGCGATTGTTGTAAAGTCAAGTTTTTTCTGAGAGATGAGTTGTAAAGATTTTTGAACTTTCAGCTTTCTGATGTATTCCCCCAAACCGGAATGGAAATATTTGGAAAAATCCCTTGAAAGGTGAACGGGATGAATATCTAATGTTTTGGATAAATAGTCTAAGCTCAATTGGTCCGGGAATTCATCATTTAAAATCAAATTGATTTCCGAAACCCAAGTCGGCTTTTTATTGGTTTCAGTTTTTTGATGTTGAAGCATTTTCCCCAAAGTTTCCAGTAATAAAGTCTGGATAGAAAGCAGAGTAGAACTGTCATCCGTTTTTGTCTCTCTGAAAATCTTGTAAAGTAGAAACTTCAAATCTGGATTTGAAATATTGATGTTTCCTTGTAAGTCTGTTGCATCAAAATCCAAATCATCAAACCATTCCTTTTCTATTTCGATATGGAAACCTCTCGTGAAGCCTTCCGGTTTGATGTTGTAATGCGGCTCCTGCCAATTGTGAAAAAGTAAATCGCCGGCAGAACAGTTGTAGATTTCTTTTTTATTTCCTTCGATAACATTTCCTTGCAGGATAAAGGTGAAATAAGCGTTTTGGTGATAATGCCAATCCACCTTGTCAAGCGTATAAACAGTATCGGTCAACGTGATCCCTTCCAGATTAATGGTTTTGTTGGTTTGTCCGTAGAATTCTCCTGTTTGGGATTGTTTCATTCAATGTTGGAAATTAAGATCAAAATTAATCAAAAACCTCGCTCCAAATAAATGGAACGAGGTTTTATTTTAATGAAAGCTGAAACTTAAACTTTTAAGATTTCAGCTTCTTTGACTTTGTAAGATTCATCAGACTTTCTCACGTAAGCATCTGTCAGATCCTGGATGTCTTTTTCAGCACCTTTGATGAGGTCTTCCGCAATACCGTCCAGTCTTTTCAGTTCTTTGTTACCTTCCTGTCTGGCGTTTCTGATTACGATTTTTGTTTGATCTGTTTCGCTTTTTGCCTGTTTTGCAAGGTCACGTCTTCTTTCTTCTGTCAAAGGCGGAACGTTGATGATAATGACATCGCCATTATTGGAAGGCGCAAACCCAAGGTTGGAGTTTACGATCCCTTTTGCGATTGCACCAATTGCCGTTCTGTCCCAAGGCTGGATAGAAAGCGTCATCGCATCTACCACAGAAACGTTGGCAACCTGGCTAAGAGGCGTTGGCGCGCCGTAATATTCTACCATCACGTCCTGAACCATAGCTGTAGAAGCACGTCCTGCTCTGATCTTTTGGAATGCATGATCCAAATGCTTGATTGCAGCATCCATCTCTTGCTTTGCGGAGGCTACAATGAGTTCTAATTCTTCCATTGTATATTTAAAATTTGATAATTGACACTTTTATTTATGGTTGATAAGCGATAAATGATAATTGATCCAAATATGAAATCATTCATCATTTATCAATCATCATTTATACATTTACTAAAGTTCCGATAACTTCACCGTCGATCAGTCTTTCCAGATTACCTTCTTTGTTCATATCAAAAACGATGATCGGTAATTTGTTTTCGTGACTTAATGTGAAAGCGGTCATATCCATTACTTTCAGGTTCTTTTCAAACACTTCGTCGAATGACAAACTGTTGAATTTAACCGCGTCTGCATTTTTTTCTGGATCGCTGTCGTAGATTCCGTCCACTCTTGTTCCTTTCAGGATTACGTCTGCGTCTATTTCGATTGCTCTTAATGTAGCAGCAGTATCCGTTGTAAAATAAGGATTCCCTGTTCCGGCTCCGAAAATCACAACACGTCCCTTTTCAAGATGACGAACGGCTTTTCTTTTGATAAATGGTTCAGCCACTTTGTCCATTTCGATGGCAGATTGTAATCTTGTGATGATTCCTGCATCTTCCAAAGCGCCTTGCAGTGCCATTCCGTTGATCACGGTTGCCAGCATTCCCATGTAATCGCCCTGAACTCTATCCATTCCTTTTGCAGCACCAGCCAATCCTCTGAAAATGTTTCCACCACCGATCACGATTGCTACTTCACAGCCTTTGTCAACTACTTTTTTGATCTCGACTGCATATTCTTTCAGTCTGTTGTTGTCGATTCCGTATTGGCGTTCTCCCATTAGTGCTTCTCCACTAAGTTTCAGAAGGATTCTTTTGTATTTCATTTATTTTTGTAATTGCTTTTTATTTGTCAAAAAAGAACATTTACTATTAATGATTCAAATTTATTCTAATTTTTGACTGTGCAAATATAATGAAAGGAAAAGAATTACGTTAATGAAAAAGATAGTCGTTCAAAAATTTTGATAAGCCTTAAAATAGATTATTTTTGCAAAGCTAAAATACAGTGTTGAAGAAGTTTTACAATCTCTTTTTTATCGTAGTTTCTAGTGTGGTTTTTTCTCAGACGGGAACCACGGTTTACCAGTTCCTAAATATTCCTATTTCTCCAAGACAGGCGGTTTTGGGTGATGCCGTTTCTGTTCGCGATTATGATGTGAATTTTACAGCAGCCAATCCCGCTCTTATGAATCTGGAGATGGATGATATGCTTTCGGTAAACTATGCCTCTTACCTTGCAGATACAAAAATTGGAAGTCTTAGTTATGTGCGTGATCTGGAATTTGGTCATTTGGTTTCCTTCAATGCAAGATATATGGATTACGGATCTATGCCGAGAGTAGACGAAAATGCTATTATTAATGGTGATTTTTCTGCGATGGATGCATCTGTTGGAATTGGCTACGCATACCAGTTCGAAGACAACTGGACAATTGGTGTGAACGGAAATTTCATAACCTCGAAGATTGATACTTACTCTTCTTCAGCCATTACCGGAACAGCCGGCGTCACTTATTATTTTGATAAAAGCAATGAAACGTTGGCTTTGGTTTTCAGGAATTTTGGTTATCAGATCAAAGCGTATAATGGTGTGAAGGAAAAACTGCCTTTTCGTGTAGATCTTGGTTATACCAAAATTTTGGATGAATTTCCGGCCGCACTTACCATTACAGCGCACGATCTTCAGCAACTTAATATTTCATCAACAACTGACATCAATGGTCAGCCAACTAAATTTGGCAGGAAAATGCTGGATCACCTTTCCTTCGGTGCAGAGTTGTTTCCCGGTCAGGCGTTTAATCTTAGATTTGGTTATAATGTAAAGAGAGGAGGCGAGTTGGCAGTTTTGGATCAGAGAAGTTTTACCGGATTGTCAGCTGGTCTTAGTATTAAGATTTCATCTTTCAGGTTTGATTATTCTCATATGCGTTATCATAACTCTTCGAATGTCAATATGCTTGGTCTTACGATGGATTTAATAGAGTTGGGCGGAAATAGAAGATAGAGCAAGAATTTTTTAAAAAAAATTCAAGATTTTATTTTTTAATCTTCCAATTTCATACTGTCAAAATCTCAGAATTTTTTAATTTTGTGCTATGACAAAAAAACCGGTTATCGCGATCGACGGATTTTCTTCCACAGGGAAAAGTTCTATTTCCAAAATCATTGCAAAAAATCTTGGTCTTATTCACATGGACACTGGCGCACTGTATAGAGGTGTGACCTATTTTGCGATTCAGAATTGTATTAATGAAGATAAATCCATTGATATTGAAAAATTAATCTCAGGACTTCCAAACATCAATCTTGAGTTTCAAAATATTGATGGTGAACTTCAGTTATTTCTAAACGGAAAAAACATTGATAAAGAAATACGGTTTCCACAGGTTTCCGACAATGTAAGTCAAGTTGCTAAAGAAGCCGATGTCCGAAATTTCTTATTACAAACTCAGAGAGAGATTGCGGAAAAGGGCGGAATCATAATGGATGGCAGAGATATCGGAACTGTTGTCTTGCCCAATGCAGATTACAAATTTTTTATGACAGCAAGTCAGGATGAACGTGCCAGAAGACGTTTTCTGGAATTGGAATTGGCAGGTGAAAAGACAGATGTAGAAACTGTAAAACAAAACTTGATAAAAAGAGATAAAATCGACAGTGAAAGGGAAGTTTCTCCTTTAAAACAAGCTGATGATGCCATTCTCATTGATAATACTTTCATTAATAAACAAGAAACCATCGATTTGATTTTATCGTACATCAAAAAGTTTTAACAAAATTTTAAGAACTATAATTCTTCTTTGGCATTTTAGTTGTAAATTTAGAGGTATTATTAGAAATTTTAAATTAACTCAAAAATAATAACAATGTCAAAAAAATCAAATTCAGCAGCAGTTCTGGCTGCATTGTTAGCAGGTGCTGCAACTGGTGTAATTTTAGGATTGCTTTACGCTCCGGAAGAAGGTAAAGAGACCAGGAAGAAAATAAAAGATAAAGCTAACGATCTTAAAGATAAAGCGGTAGATGAATATGGTAAAACTTCTGAAGTTGTAAAAGACAAATATTCTGAAGTATCAAGTACTGTAAAAGATAAATATAACACATTGTCTTCAACTGTGAAAGAAACTGCTCAAAGTGTAGCTTCTACTGTGAAAGACAGTTATGATAAATACAAAGATCAGATTGTTTCCAAAACTTCAGATGTTGTAAAAGACGTAGAAACTGAGTTAGACGGATTAAAATAATCCTCAAATTTTTAGTTTTTCAGAAAGGAATTTAGTTTCTAAATTCCTTTTTTTGTAAATAAAAGTGTAATTTTATATTTAACAAGATACTTATGATTGATATTATAAAAGATTATACGACCAAGCGTCTTGATCTCATCAAGCTTCAATTCACAGAGAAATCATCTCTTTCGGCGGGCATTATCGCATTTATTTCTATTGTAGTAATTGCATTTTCATTTTTTATTATTCTCTTTAATTTCGGAATTGCTTTTCTTATTGGTCAGTCTTTAGGAAACATAGGATTCGGATTTTTGATTGTTGCGGGATTCTATTTCGTAATAATGATTTCTGTTTTCTTCCTCAAGAAATTAATCGTAAAATCTATTGCAAACCAGGTAATTGACTTTCTTAAAAAATAATATATGGCAACTAAATATACTAATCTTGATGAACTGAGAAGTGAAAAAAGACTTCTGAAACAGGAAATCGGCGAGTTGGAAGATATTCTGACCTTCAAAAGTAAAAAGGAAAGCCTAAGCGTAATCACAAACGGTCTTACAGATAAATTTCTAAAAGAAACTACAGACGAGGACGGTGAAAAATCTCTTTCTCTGGACACTCAAAATATTATGAGAGAAATTTCTTCCGGAATGAAAGAAACTGCATCTCGCAAAAATGTTCTAAATTTGGCAAATGATAGCGTGAAATCAGGATTGCTTGAGACAACAATCAAAATGGGAACAGTAGCGCTGGTAAGTAATTTTGCAAAAAAAAGTGTGATGAATAAAAATTGGAAAAGAAAAGCAGTAGGATTGGCGTTGGTGTATCTTGCACCTTATGCGCTTAGATTTATCAGAAAGAAACTGGATGAATATCAAAAGAACAAGACAGCATCCAGCTTAGAAAAATTAATCTAATATTATTTTTTAGAAAAAATTTTGCCCAGGATGATTCCGGCAGACATAGAAACATTGAGACTCTCTGTTGACTGTGACTTTCCGAATCTTGGGATTGTAATCATTTTAGTAATAAGATCTTCTGTGGAAGGTCTTATTCCGTTTCCTTCATTACCGAAAACCAAAGAGAATTTCTCAGGAAATGTGGTTTCATAAATGTTTTCTCCGTTCATATCTGTCCCGAAAACCGGATTTTGATATTCTTTAAAATATTTCTCAAGATCAGTATAAAAAACATTGACTCTCAAGAATGATCCCATTGTTGCCTGGATTACTTTTGGATTGTAAACATCTACAGTGTCATTGCTGCAAATGATTTGCTCGATTCCAAACCAATCCGCAAGTCTGATAATTGTTCCCAAATTTCCAGGATCCTGAATGCCATCCAAAATCAATTGAATCTTTACATCTTTTAAAATTTTACTTTCCGGAATCTTACAGACCGCAACAGAATCTTTCGGATGCTGAAGAAAACTTATCTTTTTCAGATCATTAGGCAAGATTTTCTCAATCTCTTTCGTTTTGAAAGTAATATTTTCCGGATCTACAGAATACAGATTTTCGATTTCGTAGTTAGAGTTGGGTAGTTCTTTTATAATTTTATTACCCTCAACTAAAAACAAATTGTATTTTTGCCTGTATTTCTTTTTGTCCAGAGATTGTATAGTCTTTATAGTATGAGCCGTAAGCATAGTAACAAATATTTTCAAAAATATCATATATTTTATTACTCCGCAATTTTAAGTGTGATTTTGTACGCATGTAATGTGACCAAAAAAGTACCTGACGGAGAATATCTTCTTACAAATAACAAATTTGAGTACACAGATGGCAAAGTTTTAGGCGATGAACTTCAGAATATGGTGGCTCAGAAGCCTAATAAAAAAACACTCTTTATTGCGCCGCTCGGTTTGATATTTTACAATGCCGCCAATCCTAAATACGACACAATTCTTAAAGAATATATGACTTACCCGAGTGAAATGAGAAATCAGAAACTTCGGGATTCGCTAGCAATAAAATTCAATCATCCCGAATATGTGGAAAAAAACCTTTTCTGGAATCGTTTTTTTCATACGGTTGGGAATCCACCTGTCATTTTCAGTGATGCAAAAACCAAACAGAGTGTGAAAAGTATTAATAACAGACTCATCAACCGAGGCTATTGGGATGCAGAAGTGAAAACTACTGTGGATAAAGATTCTGCTGCAAAAAAAGCCGAAGTAGAATATATCATCACTCACAAAGATCCAACAAAAATAAAAGAGTATTACTACAATATTCCGGATCCAAATATCAGAGCTTTATACGAATCCAGACTGGATAAAAGTCTTGTAAGGAAAGGTCAGATTCTGGATGAGACGGTTCTTGAAAAAGAAATTACAAGGATTAATGACTTAGCAAAAGAAGCAGGCTATTATAAATTCAATAATGACAGTCAGGATATTTATTTTGTAGCAGATTCTTTACAGAGCAGAAAAGATGTCCCATTGACAATGGCGATTCACAAAGATTCTGCTGATACACCTTACAGAAAAGCTACGATTGGAACAATCAAAGTTTCAGTCGCGAGAAATATTAACAATGTGAATAAACTTCCTCTTAAAGACAGCATCAGAGGAATTAATATTTACAGAAAAGACAGTACATACAGGGCTAATGCACTTTGGCTGCCAATTACTATAAAACCAGGCGAACTTTATAACCAGGATAATCTGGATCTTACCAGAAGAAATCTGATTGCGATGAATAACTTCACCATCTTGAAAGCATCAGACGAACTAAGGAAAGAAGGAACTGCCGCAGAAAGAGATAGTATTGTAGATGTAGAGTATGTTTTAAAACCATTACCAAAATACGAGTTCAATATCGCAACAGATATCCATTACTCTCAGATTCTTAATTTTGGTTTCTCGCCATCTGTTGATCTTACGACCCGAAATGTCTTTGGAGGCGCAGAGAATTTAGTGACAAGTTTTTCAGGAATCATCGGGACAACCAAAGATCCAAAAGATCCCAATGCTTTTTTCAATGCTTACGAATTATCTGCACAGGCTGCGCTTCAGTTTCCAAGATTATTGGTTCCGTTTAAAAATTATTGGAAGCTCATTCCCAAAAGATATTCGCCCACTACAAGTATTAATTTAGGAGCATCTGTACAGAACAATATTGGACTTGGGAGAATCAATTTTAATACGGGTCTTAGTTTCAATGCCAATGTGGGAGACGGAAGAGTTCAACACAGATTGACGTTGTTCAATACGCAATTGAGTTTAACACAGAATAAAGACAGGTATTATGATTATTTCCCGGCAGATAAAGAAATTAGAGATAATATCTTTAGACTTTATGATGTAAATCATCCGGGCGTAATTGGCTCAGGTTCATCAGACGATGTTTCCGCAATAATATTATCTGATACACCTTTTGTGACAGATCTGATTAATTCTGACAGAAATCTGCTTTACAATTTCCTTCAATCTATTTATAACAAAGAAAGACAGACCCAGGATGTTATTATTTCTTCTATCATTTATAATTTTACTTACAATGAGATTGGAAAAAAAGATTACTTCAATCCGTTTTCATTTACAGGAAAAGTAGAAATTGCCGGTAATTTTCTGAATGCGGTTACGAAAAAGGAAGAGAATTATTTGGTTTATGGGAACACGAAAACCATTTTCAATATTCCATTTTCACAATTTATAAAATTCGATTTAGATTATCGTAAATATTTTACCTTCTTCACTGATCGTGCAAAACCTCATACATTGGCGTTTCGTCAGTTTGTGGGAATAGGGATTCCGTATGGTAATTCTACAGATATGCCTTTTGTAAGATCTTATTTCAACGGTGGCGCGTATGACATCCGGGCTTGGGTTGCTTTTGGCGGATTGGGGCCGGCAGATTCTCAGTTGGATGAGCGCGTTCGTTCGTACGCGATGGACAACGTAAAGCTGACAACGAGTATAGAATATCGTCTGCCATTGACGGATACATTCGAAGCGGCATTATTTACAGACGCGGGAAATATTTGGGGACTGAAGGATAATGGCTTTGGAGATCAGTTCAAGTTCAGAAAATTCATCAGCCAGATGGGTGTAGGAAGTGGTTTCGGGATCAGAATGAATATCGCTTATGTAAATCTGAGATTGGATATGGCGTATAAAATACATGATCCTAACCAGCCGGAAGGCGAAAAATGGGTCATTGATAAAATTCAGCCTCTGAAGCCAACGATCAATTTCGCAATCGGTTATCCATTCTAAAATCTAAAACTACAAATGCGTCTTTTCAAGTTTATTATCATTATAATTCTTTGTTTATTCGGGATATATTCGGTTTCTATGAATTTTGTGGATGAAAGTAAAACTTTTGTTCATCATTCCGAAGTTGCTTATCCGATTGATAAAGTTTTCCCTCAGTTTAATAATCTTCAGAACTTCACAACCTGGAATGATTTCTTTAATGAAAAAAAAGACATCAGTTACAGTTTTTTTACACCGTACGAAGGTATTGGAAGTTCTATGAAGTTCTCAGATAAGAAGAATAATGACTTCGGCGACTTGTTCATCCGGTATTCCAACCCCAATCGGACAATACGCTACCAGCTCTTCGACGGTGAAAACGAAAATCCGTATTTTATTGATGTGAAATTTATTCCATCAGGAAATAAAACCAAACTGCTTTGGAATATTCATACACCCAAGAGAAGCTATCTGGAAAGATCATTAAATCTTGTTGCAGAAGATTTCTTTGTGGAGAATATTGATAAAAGTATGAAAAACCTTTATTCATTTTTAGGTAACAAAGTAAATAAAGATCAACAACTGGCTTCTGTTAAATATGACAGTATCATGGTGGAAAATCGTGATGGCGGACTGCTATTGGGCGTTAACGTCAGCACAAGAAATACAAAGGAAATTATTTTCAAAAATGTCTTGATGAATCACAACAAGGTTCTCAACTTTGTAAAGTCTGATCTTGCGAAAAAAGATGACGAATTCGGAATTCCGGTTTTGCTTACAAATCCTGCAAATCTCAAAGATAAAGAGATTTCTTATTTCTACGGCGTTCCACTATCCAAGCGGATTGCAGTGAGTGACAATAATTTTAATTTTCAAACGTTGAATGCTTCGAAGGTTTACGTGATTTACTTTCAGGGGAATTATAACAACAGATTGAAAAATGTTCAGGAACTCCTGAAAAAAGCGAAAAAAGACACACTCAGAAATGGGCAGCTAATGGAAGAATTCCTGGAAGAACCAACTGACGTTCAAGATGTAAAATTGAAATTGTCTCTGCCTGTCTACCGTTAGATAATCTGATAAATATCATGTATATTTACGGTAATATATCAGGGCAAATAATGCCAATCCACAAAAATTTCGTAAATTTGGTGGCAATTATTTAATAATAAATATTTAACAGATAATCTGTAATAATGGATAAATTTTCATTTCTAAATGCCGTACATGCTCAATTAATTGATGATATGTATGCGCAATACCAAAAATACCCCGATTCTCTTGAACCTTCCTGGAAGTCTTTTTTCCAGGGTTTTGACTTCGCTTTAGAAAACTATGGCGACGATGATTCTGTTTCTGCAGCGCCATCTGGTTCTGCTCCAGTTCAATATGCTCAGCAAGCTGTTACGAATAATGCAGTTTCAGAAGATATTTCAAAGGAATTCAAAGTAGTGAACCTGATCGAAGCTTACAGATCAAGAGGTCACCTTTTTACAAAAACAAATCCAGTAAGAGAAAGAAGATTTTATTTTCCGACTCTTGATATAGAAAACTTCGGATTGTCCAAGGAGGATCTGAATAAGAAATTCAATTCTGCAACACAAACCGGAATGCCTGGACCTGCAACATTGCAGGAAATTATTACGCATCTTCAGAATATCTATTGTGATTCTATCGGTGTGGAATATATGCACATCCAGAATGTGGAGGAGAAGAAATGGATTATGGAATGGGTAAACGTCAATGAAAACCATCCAACACTTTCTGCTCAGGAAAAAACTGAGATCCTTTTCAAATTGAACCAAGCAGTGGCGTTTGAAAATTATCTTCATACAAAATTCGTAGGACAAAAACGTTTCTCTCTTGAAGGAGGCGAATCTTTGATTCCGGCTTTGGATCAGTTGATTACAAGGTCTTCTCAGTTAGGCGTTGACGAAGTTGTGCTTGGAATGGCTCACAGAGGACGTCTGAATGTATTGACTAATGTTTTCCAAAAATCATACAAACAGATTTTCTCAGAATTTGAAGGGAAAGAATTTGAAGAAGATGTATTCTCTGGTGATGTAAAATATCACTTGGGTTCTTCTAAAAAAATCACGACTGCAAACGGGGAAGAAGTTAGAATTAATTTAACGCCGAATCCATCTCACTTAGAAACTGTAGCTGCCCTTGTAGAAGGTATCTGCAGAGCGAAAGTGGATAATGTTTACAAAGACGATTATTCAAAAGTTCTTCCAATCGTGATCCACGGAGACGGTGCTATTGCTGGTCAAGGTATCGTTTATGAGATCGCTCAGATGATGAATCTGGAAGGTTACAAAACGGGCGGAACAGTTCACATTGTTGTGAATAATCAAGTTTCTTTTACAACCAACTATACTGATGCAAGATCATCTGTTTACTGTACAGATATTGCAAAAGTGACAGATTCTCCGGTAATGCACATCAATGCTGATGATGTAGAAGCTGTAGTTCATGCCATTAGATTTGCAGCAGATTTCCGTGCAAAATTCGGTAAAGATGTTTATATTGACCTTTTAGGTTATAGAAAATATGGTCATAATGAAGGTGATGAACCAAGATTCACGCAGCCAAATCTTTATAAATTAATTTCAAAACATCAGAATCCAAGAGAGATCTACAAAGATCTTTTAATTAAGGAAAATGTGGTTTCTGACGAAGTTTTGAGTAAAATGGAGAAAGAATTCAAAGCGTTGCTTGATGAGAATTTTGATGCTTCCAAAGAAATCGAAAGAAATACGATGGACGTCTTTATGAAAGACGACTGGACAGATTTCCCACTGGGAACGAAAGGTGCAGTTGCCAATGCAAATGTTGACACAACGTACGACCTTGAAAAACTAAAGGAACTTGCGATTAAAATTTCAACACTTCCAGCAGATAAAAAATTCATTAATAAAATTACCCGTCTTTTCGAAAACAGAGTAAAGATGGTGGAGAATAATTCTTTGGATTGGGCAGCAGGAGAGCTGTTAGCTTACGCAACACTTCTTACCGAAGGTTACAACGTAAGACTTTCCGGAGAAGATGTGGAAAGAGGAACATTCTCTCACCGTCATGCTGTTGTGAAAACAGAAGATACGGAAGAAGAATATATCCCATTACGCCACATCAATGAGCAAAGATTTGATGTTTATAACTCACATCTTTCA